>TARA_R110002051_G_scaffold52536_3_pt1 | contig 14208 bp, 15 predicted proteins | sample TARA_R110002051 | Tara Oceans TARA_R110002051 (sample SAMEA4397023) | marine metagenome | biome: Polar Biome; feature: [MES] marine water layer (ENVO:01000295) within the mesopelagic zone...; material: water (ENVO:00002006), including particulate matter (ENVO:01000060) such as......
AACTCGCAGACTGCCTCGGTCGCTTTGAGACTTTCCTTCACGACGAAACCGTCCGGCTTCCCGTGCTCGTCAAGGCGGCGCTTGCCCATCTCCAGTTCGAGACAATCCACCCTTTCCTGGACGGCAACGGGCGGCTCGGTCGCTTGCTCATCACACTGATACTTTGCGCCGAGGGTATTCTGCGCGACCCACTACTTTATCTAAGCCTCTATCTAAAGACCCATCGCGCTCGGTACTATGAGTTGCTGCAATCGGTTCGCGAAACCGGGAATTGGGAAGACTGGATTGAGTTCTTCCTGCAGGGCGTCATAGAGACATCCCGGCAAGCAACCGATGCAGCGCAAGCGATCGTCAAGCTCTTCAAGGACGACCGCGTCACGCTCGAAAAAAGCGGCCGGTCGACGGCCTCAGCTTTGTCGATCCATGCGCTTCTACAGAATCGGCCAATCGCGACATCGACGCGCGTGACAGAAGCGACGGGCATGTCCCTCCCGACCGCGCTCAGGAATCTTGCGTTACTGGAGGAACTGGGCATCGTCCGGGAAATCACCGGCAAGGATCGCAACAAGATTTTCGTCTACGGGAAGTTTCTGGATATCCTGAGTCAGGGAACTGAACCTCTGCGGCGATAGAAGGAAAGAAGGAGGGGTGTTCACACCCCATGCACCTTCGATGCTGACAGACCGCCCAGCGGTCTAGTCTCAAACACCCACAGCTAAAGGAAATCGCGTCCGGAAAAGCCGTGTACGGAAGCCACATCCAGCGATTACGAAATTTTTCGGAGATCGGCTCGGAGCCCCACGATTGCGGGCGGATGCGTCTAATAAATGCGTACACGTCAGCGTTCGTGTTCATTGTCACGATTGCCCGGTCTCTGACGCAGGCTGATCCGCACGCCTTGCATGCTGGATGAAGTTCGTGATGCAAGCGCAATGGCGCTGATCATTTGCTGCACCGAGGGCAGGGCGCGGGCTGGTGAGCATGTGCGTGCTTCTGACGTCGCGTTCGACTCGCGTTTCGCCAGCAGTGCTGCTGCGGCGTCGAAACGGATCAGTGTATCGTCCAGCGGCGAAATGGATTGGGTCACGGCAACCTCCCGTCTTTTGGGTAGGACCAAGCAGGAGACATGCCAAATTACACCTTAAGGAGAAAATAACACACCCTTAAGGGGCAATTTCTGTTTTCCTTCTAATCTGGCTATACGGTGCCGTAGTTACACTACGGGAGTTGTTATTGTGGTGTAACAATGCTATTACACCACAAAATTCATTACTGTGGTGTAACGCATGGCTCGCAGCTTTCCCCTATCAGTTCACACGACCTATCAGGATCTGCTGCAGGCGCACCTGGTTCAAGCGGTCGCGGACATTCCGGGCCAACCCTTCCTGCGAGATATGGGTGAAAAGGGTAAGTATTGGTATGCGCGCCAGCGTATTGGCGACAGGACACTGCAGAAATATATCGGCCCTGACACGCCAGAGGTTCGCCAGCGTATCGACAAAGCAAAAGCGGTTAGGGACGAACGACAGGCGTTCGAACGTCGTTGCGCAAGTCTGGTCGCCCAGCTGCGTGCTGCAGGTGTGCCGACACTGGATAGGAATTCGGGCAAGGTACTGAATGCCATGGCGAAGGCCGGTGTCTTCCGCCTTGGGGGCACCTTGGTCGGCACGCACGCTTTCCGGCTCTACAGCGCAGAGCTCGGTGTGCGGTTTGACGATGCGCTTGCTGTGACGGGAGACGTCGACATTGCCGCTTTTGAAAACCTGAAACTTGTCATCGAGGACGAGGTCGATCCGGCCTTGCCGGAGACGTTCAGAGATCTGAACCTTCAACCTGCGGCGGGGCTCGACCGAAAGAACCGGCCAACCAAATGGATCATGGGAGGGGACGGCGGAACCGAGGTCGAATTCCTCGTGCCACGGATGCGGGAAGAGAGCGGAATCCTGAAACTGGAACCGCTGGGCGTCTACGCGCAGGCGCTTCCATTCCTCAATTTTCTGATTGCAGAACCGATTGCGGCCGTTGCGCTCTACCGTTCAGGGGTTCTCGTGCAGATACCAAGACCAGAGCGCTATGCCGTGCACAAGCTGATCGTCGCGGCACGCAGGCATGCGTCTTCTGCACTGAAGGCGAAGAAGGACCTGGCTCAGGCAGAGATCCTGTTCGGGGTTCTTGGCGAAGATCGGCCATTAGAGCTCTTGGAAGCCTTTAGGCTGGCTATGGAGACGGGGCCGAAGTGGCGCGAGGCGATCGAAACCGCACTAAAAAGATCGACGAAATTGACAGCAATTGTAGAGCGTATGAATTGAATGATGCGGTGCATATCTTGATACGATGAAATCGCTTCTTGCTGCATTTTAGTTTGAATCTGGAGACGGATGAAAAGGCGACCCATGGTAACCTTGGTAACTTTTTTAAACTTGACCCAACAAAGCATATCAAAGTGAGGCAATGTTGATGCGGTTTTTATTGGAATTTTTCAAATTCCAGCAATGCGCAGCACCCCCTGTTTCCGATCCCTAATCTGTAGGTCGTGAGTTCGAATCTCGCCGGGATCGCCATCCTTATCGACATCCGCCAAGGATCAGGGCCGTGCTGACAAGCAGTGCGGTTTCATATGTTTTCTCGATCTGCGAAAGGTCAATTCGGGGTGATAGGCGTGCGCCGTTCGAGATGGTCCTCGATCTGGTCACGTTGCAGCCAGAGTTCGCGGAACTCCTTGTCCGACAGCAATTTCAACTGGTCGCTGTAGTGCGTCGTGCCAGGCTGGCGGGCGTTGCCGTAGCTCATGCGGCCATAGGCTTTGATCGGCGTTGAGAACTCGACCATCGCCACCCAGGTTTCACCATGCAGCGGCGTACGCACACCGTCCTCATTTGGTTCCGACCAGGTGATGACATCGAACGAGCCAAGGTTCCCGTAGCCGCTGTGCCCCGGGACGTTCACGTCTTCCAGAATGAAGCGGGACACCTCGCCATAGACCGGATCGATGACACCAAATTTTTCCCGGGTCGAGACGATCGCCTCGCGGAGCAGCGCGACAGCCGCTTCCGGGTCTTTCAGGCCGGAAGGCGTGGAGATCGGGTTCTCCGCACTCCACGGAATTGCGAAGCCATCCTGACCGGTCATGCGCGGCCCGGCGAACAGCTTTGCCCATTCTTCGAACAGGACACCGGCCCGGTTGTCGGAAGAGAACGTCCTGTCCCAGGCGGTCAGGATTTCGACAGCCTTTTGCATGTCCGGGTCGTCGTCGCCGGAGGCGGCAGCCAACAGGTCCGGAAGGACGCGGTCTGCCATCAGCGCCTGCGCCGACAGTTTCAGCTCGACAAATTTCTCGAAGGTGATGTCGTCTGAACCGGTCATCATCTTCAGGGAATTCTGCGCCCGCATCGACAGGGGCGTGCGCGGCGCGAAATAGGCCGGATAGTCGTCCGGCTTGTACGGGACCGGAAGCGTCGCTTCCCATGGCGGATCGTTCGAGTTCTGAATGAATCCGGACTCAGGATCCGTCACACGCGGCAAGTCGTCGAAGTCATGGATCTCGGTCCAGAGATATTCGGACGTATCGCCGGGCACCAGTCCGCGCCAGAAGGCGATATCTCCCGACGAACGCTTCGGCGCGATGCCATTGAAGATGTATTCGATATGCCCGTCACGGTCGGCATAGGAAATGTTGAATGTCGGCACCTGGAGCCGGGAGATGGCATCGTGGAATTCGTCATAACTGTCCGACGTCACCATATCGAAATATTGCTGCAGCATGCCGGGGCGGTCGAGGCCAGCGACGCGAAGCGCAACCGTCTTGCCATCCGGCCGTTCGAAGACCGGGCCGTGCACCGTAGAGCGGATCGTCACCGGCACATCCAGATATGTCCCGTCTTCCTGGAGGCGCTTGTAGCTTGTTTCCTCGACATCGAAGGGAAGCACTTCTCCATCGAAGAGATAGCCATTGTCCTTCAGAGTCAGTTCGTAGGTCGTGGCCCCGACCATCCCGTTCACGGTGTTGGAAATGCCCATCTGCTGGTTGAAGGCAAAGCGGATCACGGGAAGCCCGACCTGCGTTGCGCCATAGACTTCGAAGTCCGGCCCGACGAGGTGAGCTTCATAGTAGATGAAGAACGGCATGCTCCAGGGCAGGTGCGGGTTCTGCAACAGCATGCTGTGCTCGCTTGCCGTTTTCGAGGGCGCGACCGCCCATGTGTTCGATCCCTGCTTCTCAAGCTCGGGCGGATCGCCTTCACCAATCGTGCGGTTGGGGGAGGCGACATAGACGAAATTCATCAGGCGGTGGGCATGTGCCACGACGTCGACGCCGGTGACGGGCAGCACCCTCTTCACGTCATCATCGATCGCTTCCGGGTGTTCCTCGGCATAGGCATTCAAGCCGGCGGCGAAGGCATCGAGATTGGCCCGGAAATCCGGGGTCTGAGCATCGTACCAGACCTTTGCCCGCGTCGGCACGCCGTTCATGATCAGCCATCTGGTCGTATCCTCATAGGCTGCGCCCCAGTATTCGGCGCCTTTGCCCCGGGCTTCGCCATAGAGGCGGAAGATCGTGTTGGCGTGGCTGTTTGCCTGCGCATAGCCATACCCGTAAAACACCGTTTCGGCATCGGATCCGTAAATGTGGGGGACGCCGTAGGTGTCCCACAAGATTTCTCCCTTGGGCGCGGGCGCTTCCGGTGTGAGCTCTGCCACCACCGCAACAGGCGCGGCTGCCTCAGGGGTCGGCCCGGCGCTTGCGCATGCCGTCAGGATGATCCCGCTGGTCGCAGCGATCATTCCCGTCATCAGGTGTCTGATCTTCATTCCAAATCCCTCGTCATTCTCAAATACGCGAGCCAGCCAACCGATAATCCGGCCGGATTGTAATTGCGCTAGTAGCCAAGGGCGAGGCCGTCCTTGCGCATTTCGCTGGCAGCGCCGTAGCTTTCGCCGGTGAACATGGTGGCCTGATAGCCGCCGAAGCCGCCATCTGTGCCGCCGACGGTCCAGCCCATCCTGGCCAGCAGCGCTTTCGTGGTCTCCGGTACGCCGGTTTCCAGCTTCAGGGTGCCAAGCCCCGGCGTGTAGACACCGGTTGGCTGTGACGAGCCATCATGGCGCCAGCGCGGGCAGTCGCCTGCGGCCTGCAGGTCCAGGTCATAATCCACTATGTTTAGGATGATCTGCGTCTGCCCTTGCGGCTGCATCCCGCCGCCCATGACGCCGAAGGCCAGCCACGGTGCACCGTCTTTGGTCGCAAACCCGGGGATGATTGTGTGGAAGGGGCGCTTGCGCGGCGCATAAAGGTTCGGCGAGTCTTCCTGAAGGCTGAAACCCGCCCCGCGGTTCTGGAAGCTGAAGCCCAGCCCGTCCGCCATCAGGCCGGAGCCCATGCCAGCATAGTTGGACTGGATGAGGCTGACCATCATGCCGCTGGAATCGCTGACCGTCAGATAGGTCGTTCCGCCCTGATGCGGGGCATCGCCCGGGAAGGCGCGCGCCATCGGGCGGTCAGGCCGGATCAGCGATGCCCGCTGCTGCCCATAGGAATCCGAAAGCAGCATATCGATCGGGATGTCTGCAAAATCCGGATCGGCGAACCAGCGGGCGCGGTCTTCGAAGGCGAGGCGTTTGGCTTCGGCCTGGTAGTGGATCGACTGGGCCGTCATCAGGCCGGCTTCGCGCATGTCGAAATTCTTCAGGATGGAGAGCATCTGGAGCGTGGTCGGCCCCTGGCTGTTCGGCGGCATGCCATAGACCGTGACGCCGGCGCGGTAATCGACATGGTTCGGCTCGACCCATTTGGCATGCTGGGCGGCAAGGTCGGCCCGTGTCATCCAGCCGCCAATGCGTTTGAAATAGGCTTCGATCGTGTCAGCGATCGGGCCGTCATAATAGGCGTCCCGGCCGCCTTCGCCGATCATGCGCAGCGTGCGGGCCAGATCCGGGTTCCGGACGATTTCACCCTCCTCGGGCGTGCGTCCGCGCGTGTAATATATGCTCTTTACGTTTTCGACTTCCTCAATTCCGGAATCCGGGCGCAGGAAGTACGCCATGTCGCTTTTCATGCGCGCGGCGATCATCAGCGCGAGCGGCATGCCTTCCTCGGCGATCCCGGCGGCCGGTTCCATCAGGTCTTTCCAGGGCAGCTTGCCGTAGCGCTGGTGCATCGTCCACCAGGCGTCGACCGCGCCCGGCACGGTGACAGCGGGGGCGCCATGGAAGGGGACGCGGCCGCTTGGCGACCTTGCCCGCAGCGTCTCAAGCGACAGACCGGCCGGGGAGTGGCCGGACCCGTTCAGGCCCACGACCTTACCGAGGGCCGGGTCCCACATGAGGCAGAACGCATCCCCGCCAATTCCGTTGGCGGTTGGCTCGACCACGCCCAGCGTGGCATTCGCCGCGATGGCCGCATCGACCGCCGAGCCGCCCTTGCGGAGAATGTCGAGCGCGACAAGCGTTGCCCGCGGATGCGACGTCGCCGCCACACCATTCATGCCCCACACCACGGAGCGGGACGCAAAAGGGGCGCCTGCCAGGCGGTCACCCGAATAAATCGTGTTGCTGAGGGGTGGGGGGGCATCGTCCGGCGGCGGCGCAGCGGGCGCGGCCTGTGCCGCGAGGGCGGCGGGTGGCGCCGTGGTGCAGGCTGAGAGGGCCAGGGCCGCCGTCGCGGGTCCGGTAAGGAGGAATTGTCTGCGCTTCATGATGAAATCTTGATCAATGGAGGAGGGGATCGAAGGAACGATCTCAGGTCCCGTCGCCGGGAACCTCAAGCATTGAGGGCGCAAGATGCCGCCGGCCTTCCGATTTGCCCGATTGCGGGCGGTCCGGAGGGGTGAGCGCTAATCTTTTTGGCAGGCCTTGGCGGGGCGGGCAGGCGTTTGCCGCTAGCGGGCAAACAGTTGCGAGAGGTCCTTGAACGCCTTCATTTCGATCGCATTGCCGGACAGATCCCGGAAGAACATGGTGGCCTGTTCGCCAGCCTGTCCCTTGAACCGGATATAGGGCTCGATCACGAAGTCCGTGCCCGCTGCGGTCAGCTTGTCTGCGACTTCCTGCCAATCGGACATGCTCAGCACCACACCGAAATGCGGCACAGGCACGTCATGGCCATCGACGCTGTTCCCCGGATCTCCGGTCTTGGCAGAGTCAGGAACCAGATGGGCGACAATCTGGTGGCCGAAAAAATCGAAGTCGATCCATTCGGCTGCGCTGCGTCCCTCGGGGCATCCGAGCAGTTCGCCATAGAATTCCCGCGCGGCTTCCAGATCGTGGACAGGAAAGGCGAGGTGGAAAGGGCGAAGCGACATCAGCGTGGGTCTCGTCATAAAGATGCGGGGAAGTGATCCCCGATAGCAGGTCCGGACACCGCGCAGATATCCGTCATTTCTGTCATCCGTGGCAGCCGGATGAAAATCTGTGTTCAGATTATTAGCGGGTCGGGACCGGCACGTCGCCCGAATAATCGTAGAAGCCCTTGCCGACCTTGCGGCCGACCCAGCCGGCCTCGACATATTTCACGAGAAGGGGGCAGGGGCGGTATTTCGTATCGGCCAGCCCATCATGCAGCACCTGCATGATCGACAGGCAGGTATCGAGGCCGATGAAGTCCGCCAGCGTCAGCGGTCCCATCGGGTGGTTCGCGCCAAGGCGCATGGCCGTATCGATGCTCTCAACCGTGCCGACCCCTTCATACAGGGTGTAGACGGCCTCGTTGATCATCGGCACCAGGATGCGGTTCACGATAAAGGCCGGGTAGTCCTCGGCATTGGTTGTTGTCTTTTCAAGACGGTTGGCGAAGCCGATGGCTGTCTCATAGGTCGCCTGGCTTGTGGCAAGCCCCCGGATCACCTCCATCAGTTTCATCAGCGGCACCGGATTCATGAAATGCATGCCGATGAACTTTTCCGGCCGGTCGGTGGTGGAGGCCAGGCGGGTGATGGAAATCGAGGATGTATTGGTGGCCAGATAGGTCCGGGACGGGACGATTTCACAAATGGAGCGGAAGATCTGCTCCTTCACTTCGCGCTTTTCCGTGGCCGCCTCGACAACCAGGTCGTCGTTTTCGTGCGCCTTGATCGACGTGGAGGTCTTGATACGGGCCATCGCCGCCTTCATCTCGTCCACGCTGAATTGCTCGCGGGAGACCTGACGGGCCATGTTCTTCTCGATGGCATCCATGCCGTGCTTCAGCGCGTCTTCGGAAATATCCGTCATCACGACATCGTAGCCGGCAAGGGCGCTGACATGGGCAATTCCGTTGCCCATCTGGCCTGCGCCAATCACGCCAATGGTCTGAAGGTTCGTCATCCGCTATCGCCCTGAGTCTTCTTTGCAACTGTCTGACATATCCTGTTTGTGCAGTGCGTCAAAGATCAAGTCAGCACATCAGATACGCCCGTGCCGGAATGGCAAAGAGGCGGCAATGTTGCTTCCGGACAACAAAAAGCCCGGCACAGGCCGGGCTTTTCGCGTAATGGGTGATTTTGTTTCGCTTAGAGCGCGTCCGTCAGTTCCGGAACGGCAGCGAACAGGTCAGCGACCAGGCCGTAATCGGCAACCTGGAAGATCGGGGCTTCCTCATCCTTGTTGATGGCAACGATGACTTTGGAGTCCTTCATGCCGGCAAGGTGCTGGATGGCGCCGGAGATGCCGATGGCGACATAGAGTTCAGGCGCGACGATCTTGCCGGTCTGGCCAACCTGATAGTCGTTCGGGGCATAGCCAGCATCCACAGCGGCGCGCGAGGCACCGACAGCGGCGCCGAGCTTGTCCGCCAGCGGGAAGATGACTTCCTGGAACTTCTCGGCAGAGCCGAGGGCGCGGCCGCCGGAGACGACGCGCTTGGCGCCGGCCAGTTCCGGGCGATCCGACTTGACCATTTCTTCCGAAACGAATTCCGACTTGAACGGGCCTGCCGGGGCATCGACCGTCTCGACCGAGGCCGAGCCGTCTTCGCCAGCAGCGTCAAAAGCGGTCCCGCGGACGGTGATGACTTTCTTCGCATCGGCCGATTTGACGGTCATCATGGCGTTGCCGGCATAAATCGGACGTTCAAAGGTTTCCGCATCGATCACGCCTGTGATCTCGGAAATCTGCATCACGTCCAGCTTGGCCGCCACGCGGGGGGCCATGTTTTTGCCGGCCGTCGTTGCCGCGAAGAAGACAGCGTCATAGCCGTCCATCAGCGGAACGATCAGCGCTTGCATCGGTTCAGCGAGCTGCTTTGCGACGCTGGCACCGTCGGCGTGAAGCACCTTGCGTACGCCGGCCACTTTCGCAGCCGCAGCGGCCACATCGCCAGCGCCTTCGCCGGCAACCAGGATATCCACATCGCCGCTGAGTTTGGCGGCGGCGGTCACGACCTTGTTGGTGGCGTCCGAGAGGGCCGCATTGTCGTGTTCAGCAATTACGAGCACAGCCATATCAGACAACTCCTGCGGTTTTCAGTTTCGACACGAGGGTGGCGACATCCTCGACCTTTTCACCAGCCTGGCGCACCGGCGGTTCGGTGACCTGAACGACAGACAGGCGCGGAGTGATGTCGACGCCGTAGTCGGCCGGGGCCTTCTCGTCGATCGGCTTCTTCTTCGCCTTCATGATGTTCGGCAGAGAGGCGTAACGCGGCTCGTTGAGGCGCAGGTCCACTGTGACAACGGCCGGCAGGGCCAGCTTCACGGTCTGCAGACCGCCATCGACTTCGCGGGTCACGGTCAGCGCATCGCCGTCCTTCTCCAGCTTGTAGGCGAAGGTGCCTTGCGGCCAGTCGAGCAGGGCGGCCAGCATCTGGCCGGTCTGGTTGGAATCGTCGTCGATCGCCTGCTTGCCGACGATCACGAGGTCCGGCTTTTCTTCCTCGACCACTTTGGACAGCAGCTTGGCAACGCCCAGCGGCTCAACCGTTTCGTCGGTCTTGATCAGGATGCCGCGGTCACCGCCCATGGCGAGCGCCGTCCGGATGGTTTCCTGTGCCTGTTGCGGGCCGATGGAAACGATCACCACTTCGGTGGCCGTACCGGCTTCTTTCAGGCGGACAGCCTCTTCGACGGAGATTTCGTCGAACGGGTTCATCGACATTTTGACATTGGCGAGATCGACCCCGGTCTTGTCCGGTTTGACGCGGACTTTCACGTTGTAATCGATCACGCGTTTGACGGGCACGAGGACCTTCATGAGCAGCGCTCCACACGTTTCGAGAGATTGGACTTATAAGATGGGCGTTGCCTACAGGCACTGAAAAGCTTTCGCAAGTTTGACGTTGACGTAAGTGTCAAATTGGCGCGCTAAAATGGGGTAATTTCCGGCCTCAAACGGCGTGATTCCTGCAATATGAGACCCCTATGACGCGATCTGGACTGTTCTTCAGCCTAATTTTTGCCTTTGCCCCGCTCTTTCATGCGGCTGCAGAGGGCCTCACCCGGCTGGACCCCGGCCTCTATGCCATATCCACCGCAATCGAAACCAGTATGCAGGATCCGGGGACAGGCACGCTGCTGGAGACCTGGACGGATCCCTTTGGCGGGGCGGCCTGCCTGGAGGGGGAGGAAGCCCGCCATATCCGCCCGGACTCGTTCATCGACACGCGCTGCCATGTCTCCAATGTGCGGGCGGACCCTTATGGCGAAGCCTTCGACCTTGTCTGCGCCTTTCCGGAAGGCCTGCTCAGCGGGACCGGGAGCCTCGCGGTGGATCCGACCCGGCCGACGGAGTTCCTCCAGCGGTTCACCTTGCGCAGTCCTGGCCCGGTTGCCTCCCAACGGGTTACCATCCGGGGCCGTCTTGTCGGCGCCTGCCTGCCGGAGGACCTGGCCGCTGGCCCCTAGACAGCAGCGCCTACGTAGAATCCGCAATTGGCAATTTCACTGGCCGGTCGGACATGTCATAGAGACGCCGCACATTATCGGAGGACATCCATGTCGCACACGCCCCACGAACTGACCGAAGAATTCCCGGATCTCGCTGACAAGATCCACGCGCTGAAGACCAGCGATGCCCACTTCGCGAAGCTCGCTGACGAATATCATGAGCTGAACCGCCAGATTCACCGCATTGAAACCGATGTGGAACCGGCGAGCGACGAGCACCAGACGGAACTGCGCAAGCAGCGCATGGCGCTCAAGGACGAGCTCTACAACATGCTCAAGGCGTAAGCCTTTTCCGGCAAAGGCCAGGGCGCGAAAGGTTTAGGTAGAATCCCGAATGGGCGTGTCTGCCTCTGTCTGCCAGATTTGGCGGCAAGACGGATGCAGCTGACCCGGGAGGATGAGCCCGATGACCCACTTGCCCCTTGGCCTTGCCGGCGACTTTCCGGAATCCGTCGGCCGTATCTTTGAGCTGGAAGCGGAAGAGGGGGACTTCGTGCAGCTGGCTGAAGCGTACGAAGCCATCACGCTGGAACTTCAGGAAATCGAATGCGGGATCGAGCCGGCCTGTCATGCCTATGTGGCCCAGCTTCGCCGCCAGCGTGATACGCTCCGCGAGACCCTGTTCGCCCGTCTGAGCGCCTGACCTAGCGCCACAGCTTCGGCTGCGCGTCTGCCACGCTGTCCCGGCAGCCCTCGTCCCATGGATAAAGCCCGTCCAGAAGGCCAGGCCAGACGATCTGGACAAGCGCCGGATGCCCGCCCTGGCCGTTGCGGCTCCACAGCCAGTCGGCCAGCTCGGCATATTTCCCGAACGCATCCTCGTGCGAGACCTTACGGCCGACGCAATCGAAATCCTCGTGCAGGCCTTTCCAGACCTGGTTGTCTTCGAGCTTCCGGCCCGCCTTGATCTGGTCGTGGACATTGGCCAGCATGTCGTACATCACATCCCGGTGCAGGCCGAAAACGATGAATTCCGGCGCGTCCAGCGTTTGCGAAAAGCCGACCGTATAAGTGTAGTTCGGGGTGACCAGTTCCGGATCGTACCGGTGTGCGGCATACCAGCCATGGGCCTCGATGCTGCCCAGGATCCGCTGTTCTTCTTCGCTCACGATACCGCCCGCCATAGGGGAATGACGCGCTGTGCCGCGCCTGCGGTCAAGAGATAAGTCTTCAGGTGACGGAGATTTAAGCATGACAAGGCGTTCATACGGGGGTGGGGGCGTACGCCAGCACCTGCGGTCGGCGTTCTACTCCTGTGCGTCGTCTTCCGGCAGGAAAGCGACCGTCGTCGCGCGGACTTTCCATGTGCCGTCCACACGCACCAGATAATCCGTACCGGCATAGCGAACCGTCCGGGGTGAGCCGTCAGCTTCCAGCAGGGATTCGGTGGCATTGAAGCGGGCGACCCTGGAACTTGGTGCCGGGGAGGCAAGGCCGTGATCCTCTGGACGCTCGAAGACGGCATCTGGAAGATGCAATGGGACAGCTGGAATAACGGCTCGGTGGACCAGGGGCTCCGGTCGCCGGCTGAACGGTCTAGTAATGCGGCGGGGGCGTGTTCGCCGGGGCCGCTTCGCTCACGGCCTGTTCGGTTTCGGCGACCCGTTCGCCCAGCCGCGCGACCTGACGCTCCAGCCGGTCGATCAGCTTCCATTGCGCCGTGATGGCCGCGTTCAGATCCTCAATCGTCTGGTCCTGATGGACCACACGCATTTCAAGCTCGTCGAGGCGGGCGGAGTCCGGGGAGGGGCTGCTGTCAGTCATGATGGAGGGATTAGCGCTGCTGGCGGGGCGTGGCAATGTCGATCCGATGGGCGGCGACAGCGGCTGGGGCGGTAATGTGCCGGGGTAGGGTGAGCCCGTGCAACGCAGATACCCACCATCCGGACCTGCTGAAGACGCCGCACGGTGGGTATCGCACTGCTCAACCCACCCTGCACTTGCTAGTGGCCTGCGATCCACATGCATTTTAAAATCCGGCTGGCTTCCGCAGACAAAGTTAAGATTTCTTCATTCACGAATGGGCGATTATGGCCAAAGGCCAACCTTATGGGGTGCAGCCTTCGGAAAGACTCTTGGAGGCCTGCTTTGTGCTCGAACACTTGATTGAAAGTGTCATTCCAGTTGTCGCTTCGACAAATTACATCTTCCAAATGCCCAAAGTCTGCATACTGAATAAGATCGTAAACGGGGCCGCCTGCGTCGCGAGCGGCGCTTTGCATTTCGGTCCACTTGCTTCTGATTCGATCAGGTACTCGTTGCTTTATCCACTTTGGTGTAAGGGTAAGCAGGCGCTTCTCAACACAATTACGTAATCTGCTTTCCAGGTGAGAAAAAACGGCTTGAGCATCTTGGTTGAAGCTTGCGCTGCCGTGATGCTCGTCAATGGGTTGGGGGGCTGGTGCCGGAACCCAGATCTTAGTTCGCATCAGGATGAATGGGTAGGCTTTAGGGGCGAATGCGACGAGATCCGGGGACATTCCGGCGTCGTGAGCAGCCTCCGCAGCCTCATCGGGGTCGGCTTCTGTCCCGTCCAGCGGTTGCCCTAGCTCTTCTTCATAAAGATCACTTACGCGCTCGCTAAATGGCGGGGAATGATCTCTGGCCTCACTGAGGCGTTGAAGTCCCGCAATCCCAAGCAGGGCTTCAGCTTCGAATCCTTTGATGGCGTAAGCGCTATTGAGTTGGGCGGCTATTCCGCAGATCTGCTGCTGCCAGGCATCTTGCGTTTGCTGTAGATCCTCCCACGGCTCTCTAACCCCGGCAGCGGCACGAGCCAGTTGTGATAGTGCTGACTTTGGAATTTGAAAAGCTGCAACAGCTGAATGTTCTTCAATTGCTTTTGCTACAAGTGTTGAGCTCATCCCTAGCTGACGATCCGTATTCCGGAGAACTTTCATAGCGTCTGTGAGGGCGCTGGTGTGTTGCCCCATAAGGTGTCTAAGCAGGCTGCTTTGATGAGCTCCAAGGGCTTTGCGAATTGTGTCCTCGTGCCCAGAAAAGTTTTCAATTGCTTTTTTAAGGACGGCAGAAGTTGAAGTGGCTTCCAGTACCTTTTGTAATTCCAGCACTCCATCATGCTGAGCAGCCAGTGGTTTGCTCAACGAAGCAATGGTCGATCGCCCCAGTTTGTCTAAATCATTCGTCATTTTTTGAAACTATCAGTTGCCAATGAGTTTTTCCAGATGGGGAGTCGGAAGTTCGACGTCCTTAAAATTTCCTCTGATAGTCTTAGAATCGTATTCTACGGTATCGAATCAGCTATTCGCGATCCACATATAGCTTCCGTCCCATAGCTTCGTATTCCGCACTCTTCTCTTCCATCCCTTTGCGTGCCTCGGCGGCCTGTTTCTCC
>TARA_R110002051_G_scaffold315868_1_pt1 | contig 14207 bp, 12 predicted proteins | sample TARA_R110002051 | Tara Oceans TARA_R110002051 (sample SAMEA4397023) | marine metagenome | biome: Polar Biome; feature: [MES] marine water layer (ENVO:01000295) within the mesopelagic zone...; material: water (ENVO:00002006), including particulate matter (ENVO:01000060) such...
AGAGGCTGGAGCAAAGGCGGGATCTCTTGTCACCTTCGGGATTGCACCCACCGAACCGGCCACCGGGTTTGGCTATATCGAAGCAGGTGATGAGAATACCAGCGGCGCCAGAGCCGTTGTGCGCTTTGTGGAAAAGCCCGATGCGGAACGGGCCCAGCAGATGATCGATGCGGGGACCTATTTCTGGAACTCTGGCATGTTCGTGTTTGCATCGGATGTGTTCATCGCCGAATGCGAAGCGCTCGCACCCGACCTCGCCAGCGCCGTCGCCAGTGCCGTTGAACGGGCAACCAAGGATCTCGACTTCCTCCGGCTCGATGCTGAGCGTTTTGCCAAAGCCCCCAACATCTCGGTCGATTATGCGATCTTTGAGAAAACCAAAAGGGCGGCCGTTGTTCCCGCAGCAATCGCCTGGTCCGACCTTGGCTCCTGGGATGCCGTGTGGAAGAGCCGGGCGCGTGACGCAAACGACAATCTTGAAATCGGTCCCGTGACCCTCAACGCGATCTCAGGTTCGCTGGTGATCTCCGAAAAGCACCATGTGGTGGTCGACGGGCTCGATGACGTCGCGGTGCTGGCCAGTGAAGACGCCATCTTTGTCGGGCGACTGTCCTCGGCCCAATCAGTTGGCGACATGGTCAAGCGTTTGAAAGCCGATCCGGCCACCCGAAACCTTACCGAAATCCACCAGACGAGCTATCGTCCCTGGGGCGGGTATTCCTCAGTACTCAATGGCGAGCGCTTCCAGGTCAAGCGCCTGTTCGTCAAACCCGGCAAGCGCCTAAGCCTGCAAAAGCACTTCCATCGCTCCGAGCATTGGGTGGTGGTCCGCGGCACGGCCGAAGTGCAGGTAAACGAAGAGACCAAGACCTTGCGTGAGAACGAGAGCGTTTATATTCCGCAAGGATCCATCCATCGCCTCTCCAATCCGGGCAAGATCGAACTCGAGCTCATCGAAGTTCAGACCGGTTCCTATCTGGGGGAAGACGATATCATCAGGATCGAGGACGAGTTCGGAAGAGGGTGAGGCGAAGGTGCGCTAAAAAGCGTTTGCGCCCATTTCCCGGCAGAGACACCGGTGTGCGCCAAGTGCTATTTCCGCACATTTGGAATCGAAAACCCGCGCGCCTTCGGGGACGGCGCTGCAATACATATTGCGTTTCTGACGAATCTGCACTCCCGGTTCGCCAACTGCCTTATCGCACAATTGGCCAGCCTCCGACGTCACCGACGGCGATGGCGCCACTCTGAGCAAGAACGGTGACACGGATCGGCCCGGGATCATCGTTACGTGAAAGAGCGTTATGCAGGTCTTCAGGCAAACCGGTTCGTTCCAGCCACTCAATCTGACGCGTGACGCGCTGCAAACCGTGCAGGAAGGACGGTGCGGCCGCGCTCAATCGAGATGACCTAGATTTCCCTCGAAAGCCGCCCAGTTCGAACCATGATGCCGGCTCTTACGCAGACGGCACAGTCTCCAATGGCCCCTGTCGACGGAGCCAGCTGCGCAACCATCGTCTCCATCGAGGCCCGATAGCCTATGTCGCGGCGGCGCGATCGATAGATCCGAGGCCGGTATTCGACAGCTGTCTACAGCGCGGCCCGGGAATCGTGTTTGGCGACGCGGGAGAGGAGATAGTCGATCTCGGCGCGCGCTTTGGGCGAGAGGGTGCCTGCAGGTTTGCGCTGGATGTCAGAAGTGATCAGCCCGCGCTTTTGCAGGACATATTTGCGGGCGGCGAGGCCGACGCCCTGCTGCTGTTCGTAGCGGATCAGCGGCAGATGTGCGTCGAAAAGGTCGTGGGCCTCATCGCGCTTGCCTTCAGCCTGGAGGCGGACGATATCGGCGAGGGCGTCGGTGAAGGCATAGCCGGTCATGGCGCCATCGGCGCCGCGCTCCATCTCGAAATCGATGAACAGCCCGCCATTGCCGCACAGGATCGAGATCTCACGCATCTCGCCTGCGGACTGGAACTTGCGCAGGGCCGAGATTTTTTCTAGCCCCGGCCAGTCCTCGTGCTTGAGCATGACGCAGGAGGGATGGGCGTTGACGATGTCTCGGATGACACTCGGGGTCATGACGACGGTCAATGTCAGGGGGTAATCCTGGATGACGAAGGGGATGTCGTCGCCGATCGCCTCGATGGCCGAGGCGTAATAGTTCTTGATCTGGTCGTCGGTCCGCAGGTTTGACGGCGGGGCGATCATGACCCCGGCGGCGCCAAGATCCATCGATTGGCGCGCCAGAGACCGCATGGCGGCAAAGCCGGGGGCGGACACGCCCACGATGACTGGAAGCTTTGTACGCCCGACCACCTGTTTGACGATGGCAATCGATTCCGTAGCTTCGAGCTTGGGCGCCTCGCCCATGATGCCCAGAATGGTCATGCCGGTGGACCCGGCCTCGGCGTAGAAATCGGTGAGCCTGTCGATCGATTGGGTATCGATGGCATAATCGTCGAGAAAGGGCGTGGTCGCGATTACGTAAACGCCCTTGGCGGTGTGGTCGAGCGGCATGCTTAGTGTCCAGCCTTGAAGTCTGCGTAGCGCTTCTTGGTCTCTTCGTTCATGGGATACAACCCCGGCAGCGGTACGCCGCGGTCGACCTCGGTCATGATCCAGGCTTCCATGGCTTCCTGCTCGGGGGCTTCGGCAAGCACTTCCTCGAGCAGCGCCTGGGGGATCACCACGGCACCGTCATCGTCGACGACGATGGTATCGCCGGGAATGACCGCCACACCACCGCAGCCGATGGTTTCCTGCCAGCCCACGAAGGTGAGACCCGCAACCGATGGTGGCGCTGATATGCCGTTGCACCAGATGGGCAGGTTGGTGGAATGCACACCGGCTGCGTCACGCATGACGCCATCGGTGACCAGGGCGGCGACGCCCTTTTTCGCCATGCGGAAGCACAAGATGTCGCCAAAGATGCCGGCGTCCGAAACGCCCATGGCGTCGGCGACCACGACGGCGCCCTCGGGCATGTCCTCGATGGCGGCGCGGGTGGAAATGGGCGAGCCCCAGCTGGCCGGCGTCGCTAGATCCTCACGCGCAGGGACAAAGCGCAGCGTGAAGGCCGGGCCGACGATGCGCGGGAGGCCAGAGCGGATCGGCCTGGCGTTGCGGATCCACACATTGCGCAGGCCCTTTTTCAAAAGCACCGTGGTGAGGGTGGCCGTCGAGACGCCTTTGAGCGTTTCGATCGCCTCTTGGGTGAGCGACATTGATGTTCCTCCTAAGGGGTTATCGACGGCGTCCTTGCCGTCCTGTGGCAACTTCTAGTTCGGTCAAGAAGCGCCGCCGATAAATCAAACACTGGCGATCAATCCACCATCGACGCGGATGACCGAGCCGGTGAGGTAAGAGGCCTTCTGGCTGGCGAGGAACGCGACGACATCGCCATATTCCTTGGGGTCGCCATAACGGCCCACGGCGATGGCCGCTGTGCTTTCCGCCGAGACGTCCTCGACCGAGCGGTTCTCCCGCTTGGCCTTTTGTTCGTCCAGAAACGTGATGCGGCCCGTGGCGATACGGCCGGGCAGGACAATGTTGGTGGTGATCCCGTCACGCCCCACTTCACGCGCGAGAGTCTTTGACCAGCCCACAAGCGAGAGGCGCAGGGCGTTGGAAATGCCAAGATTGGGAATGGGCGCGACCACCCCCGAGGAGGTCGAGGTCACGATACGTCCCCATCCGCGTGCGCGCATGCCCGGCAGCACGGCATCGGTGATGGCGATGACCGAAACGACCATGGATCGGAAGAACTTTTCCCAATCCTCGGGCGCCTGACCGGACACTGGCGTGGGCGGGGGACCGCCTGTGTTGTTGACGAGGATATCGATCGGGCCGAGTTCGGCCTCTACACTGGCGATGTGGTCGGGGATCGCGGCCAGATCGGCCAGATCCCAGACAAGGGCTTTGGAGACACCGCCCCGCTTGATTATCGCGTCGACAGTCGCCTGCGCGGCGTCCGCATTGATATCGGCCACTGCGACTTTGGCGCCTTCTGCGGCCAGAGCCAGGGCAATCGCCCCGCCCAATCCGCCGCCAGCGCCAAACACAAGCGCTGTCTTGCCCGAAATTCCAAGATCCATAACGCCTACCGTCCACTTTTTATGGAGTACTCGGCAATCAGACCATCCTTGGGATCAAGGCCAAGCCCTGGCTCTTGCGAAACAGCAAGCCACCCGTCTTCAGGCTGTGGAACGCTCTTAAATATTGCGTTGTAGGCCATCCATTTATGGAAGTGATACTCGACGAGTCCGCCGTGCAAGACGCCCGCATGCAGAGCGATATTGTGCGGACCATTCCCATTTCCGTGCCCCAGCGGGACGTTGAATGCCCGCGCCAAAGCGGCGTTGCGCATGCCCGCAGTATAGCCGCCATCGTTGTTTACATTGGGCTGCAGGATGTCAACCGCATCGGCTTGCAGCAGGGCCAGCGAAGAAAACTTCTCGTTTTCGGCAGCGGCAACCGGGATTGTCGTGCGGCTGCGCAGATGGGCCAAGTTGCGTGGATCGTTATAGTGAATAGGCTCCTCAATGAACGCAATATCGAGCTCTTCACACAGATTGCAAAGCTTCACGGCATCCGGCAACGACATGCGCAGGTTACCGTCCATTGACAGCTTGACGTCAGGGCCGACTGCTTCGCGCATGGCGGCCATACGATGGTAGTCATCGACTGGATCGGGAATGGCTTGGCGACCAACCGTGTTCTTGAGGTGCGTCGCGCCCAATGTGACCAGGTGCGCCGCCTCCTTTGCCAGTTCTTCGCGCGAATAGACCGGCGCGCCATCGTAGGCAGCACCGTGCGTAACATAGACAGGCACCCGGTCTCGCGCGCCGCCGAGAAGATGATGCACTGGCTTGCCCAGAGTCTTTCCCTTGATGTCCCAACACGCAATGTCGACCATTGCCAGCGCCGCGACGAGCATACGGCCCAACGGACGCTCCCAGGTGTGGCGATCAAAAAGCGATGCGATATAGTCGGTCCGAAACGGGTCGCATCGATACTCGATGATGCGGGGGGCAACCCAATTTTCAAAAAACTCGATCGCGGCATGATGGGTGTATCCGCTGGTTGAGTATCCTTTTACCCCATCGTTGGTCTCGACCTCCAAGAGCAGAGCCGCCTCCTTGTTTGGGCGGTCACGATAAGGTGGCGGATTGGTTGGGATATTCTGAAGGTTATGTATCGTCATGCGGACGATGTATTGCTTGGCCTCTGCGACCTCGGTTTCGTGCATATATGTCTGATTGAGCATTAGTGTTCTCCTTGCAACGTATCGCTATTGACAGGCCACAGATGATCGGTGGTTTCCCCGGCCGCAGTGTTGGTGGTGTAGGCCTTTAGCCCCTCGCGAATGTGCTGACGCATGGCGTGTTCGGCGCCAGCGGGTTCGCCGGCTTCCAACGCTTCTACAATTTGCCGGTGCTCTTGCGACCGATGCACAAGCCGTCGTCCGTCGGTTGCGTTGACAAGGCGATAGCGGGCCAGGGCCAGCTGTAACCCCGCGTGAATTCGCGCAACTCGGCCCATGCCACTCGAAGCAACGAGTGTTGCGTGAAACACGGTGCCGAGCTCAAAAATCCGGTCTGTGCGCTTTGTGCCTTCGAGCTTACTCTCAGCATCTTCGAGTTGATCGATAATTTCCCAGAGCCTTGATGTACTTGCCTTGCCAAGAGCAACGAGTCGCGTAACCTCGAACGCTGCCAGTCCTTCGAGATGTTCTCGTAAGCTGACCAGCTCCAGGAGTTCTTCACTCTGTAACGGTGCGATCCTGAGAGTCCTGTTTCGCTCTCTGACGATGAGGCCCAGTTCCTCAAGCTGCTTTATCGCGTCCCGCACCGGAGTACGGCTTGCACCAATTTCTTTGACCAGTGCTTCTTCCGTAACCCTCTCGCCAGGCGATAGACGACCGTCAATGATGCGTCGCGAAAGTTCTTCAAAGGCCCATGAGGACACGGACTGACTCTGTCCGGAGTGCACGGCTTGATACAGTTCAATACTCAATTCACGCCCCTCTAGTGCGTCGACGCATCATGGTTTTGATTAGTGGCCAACCGACACCGTAAACGACCAGCGCGAGGGCGGCTGCAAAGACCACAACCGAAATGGCGCTACTTGCAAATATCCCTACGTCACCCTGGGAAATGACAAGGCTTCGGCGAATGGCTCTTTCCAGTAGCGGGCCGAGAATCACGCCCAAAAGGATTGGCAGCATTGGGTAGCGGAGCTTGGTGAAAACATATCCGGCCAACCCGAAAAGTGCCGCCAGCATCACGTCCATGATCGAATAGCCGACCGAGTAGATGCCGAAGAAAACGACTGCGATCACAATCGGAAACAAGATCGAAATCCGCACGAAAACCAAAGCTGCCAGCACCGGTATGAGAGCTAGCGTCAGAAAGACCAGAGCGATATTTCCAACGTAAAATGTACCGATCAGGGACCAGATAAATTCCGGCTGCTGCGAAAACAATCGCGGACCCGGCTCAAGGCCCAGCATGAGCAACCCGCCCAGCATTACAGCCGTGGTTCCGGACCCTGGGATGCCCAAAGTGAACAAAGGGATCATGGCTGAATAAGAAGCTGCGTTATTGCTCGCTTCGGGCGCCGCAACACCTTCAATCGCACCGTGTCCGAATTCCTCAGGAGTTTTGCTGCTTTTTTTGGCCACAGCGTAGGAAAACACCGTCGCTGCAGTAGCCCCCGCGCCAGGAAGTATCCCGACAAAAAACCCGATGAGAGAACTCGTAACCAGCGTCCACTTGCATTTGACGAGATCCGAGAGTTGCGGAAACAGGCTTTTGAAAGAGTATTTGGCGCGCTCGCTCTTGCCCGATTGTTCTTGGCCTAAGGCCGCAAACATCTGGCCGAGTCCATACATGCCTACGACGACGATGGTAAACTCGATGCCCTCCAGCAGGTGAAAGCTGCCGAAGGTGAACCGTGTGGTACCCACAATTGGATCGAGACCAATCATGGCAACCCACAATCCCAAGCCAAGCCCGAGAAAGCCCTTGAGCACGTCCTCCCCACCCAGGACAGTGACCAAGCATAGCGCCAAGACGATGACGGCGGTCATCTCAGCTGGACCAAATGCAAGGGCTGCACGGGCCACGGTAGCGCTAAGAAAGGTCATTAGAACAAGACTGATGATCCCCCCAACGAAGGATGCATAGACGGCCATCCCCAATGCGCGCCCGGCTTGCCCCTTCTTTGCCATGGGATATCCATCGACAACTGTCATCATGGCAGCCGAGTCGCCAGGAACACCGATCAGAATGGATGTCACGGCGCCGCCATACATTGCGCCATAGTAAACACCGGCCAGTCCGGCAATCGCCATCGTGGGATCAAGGTTGACGATGGCTGGAAGCAGGATTGCCACACCTGCCGCAGGGCCTAAGGCTGGCAAAGCGCCAACCGCAAGACCAAGCAATACACCGATCAGGACGGCAAGGAGGTTGTCAAACGCCATCGCGCTCGCCAAGCCTTGAAATAGAAGATCGAGAGTTTCCATTGTTATGCTCGCTCGGATCCGGTCCGCACCTTAAAAGCCCAACGGGCCCACTGGGAGCAGCACGCGAAGAAAAACCGCGAAGATGAAATAGGCGCATACACTGAACGCAACGGCGAGACCTAGAAGTCCCAGCATCCATTTAGGGTCGGTTCGCCAGTGTATGACCAGACTGGTGCCTAAGATGAGGAATGGCAGAGGCAAGAAGGCGCCGAGGCTATCGAATGCGAGGATATAGATACCCAGAACAGCCAGGATGCCCGCGACTTTGGCAACTTCGGCAATGCCGATCGATACCCCCTCGCCTTCGGGGAATTTGGTGCCACGCCATAGCACTCCCACCGAAAAGACGGTTATGAGCAAGCCAGCGATCAGAGGGAAAGTTCCCGGTCCGGGCCCGTTGTCAGATGTAATGCCATAACCGACCGCCGACCAAAGGACATACAGCCCGAACGCCAGAAAAACGCAGGTCACAACCGTATCAAGTAGTCGAATGCTCATAAATGCCTCCTGCGACGGGAGGGGATCCCTCCCGCCACCGATTTCTCGATTAGATCAAACCGGCTTCGGCCATGAGTTCTTCGAAGGCGTTTGATGTTTCGTCGAACAGCGCCTGCAGTTCATCACCGCTGACAAACACATTCTGGAGGTTGTAACGGTTGACGTATGTCTCGCGCCAAAGGTCACTGGTCGCCAGCGCCTCTAGACGCTCAACCCAATAGTCGACTGCTTCTTGTTCGACATCACCTGGCATGACGAGCGCGCGGAGCTGAACATGCTCAATATTGTATCCCTCTTCGGTAAAGGTCGGCACATCTGGAAGGGTTTCCAGTCTCTCGCCTGTAGACACAGCCAGCGCCCGAAGCTCTCCAGCCTCAACTTGCTGAATGATTTCCGACGGGTTGCCGAAGATAAGATCGACGTGGCCGCCAAGAACAGCGCTCATCTCTTCGCCCGAGCCATCGAACGGCACATTCCGGATGTCGATGCCAGCCTCCTGACCCAACAAGGAGGACAAGATCGTTTGATCGTTTACGACACCTGTTGTCCCTGCCGTCGCCGACCCAGCTGCCACAAGGTCGGCAAGCGTCTGGAAATCGGAATCCGCATCAACAGCTAGAACGTATGGATCTGCAGCGATAGCTGCCAGGGGCGTGAAGTCAGCCGGCCCGACCGGCGACTGACCAAGCAATGGCGTAGTGAAAAAGCTGGAAGCAATGGTCTGAAGCACATAGGGGTTGCCCGCCTGGCCAGCCGTATAGGCATATGCGATAGTGCCCGAGCCACCGGGGCGATTTTCCACCAGCAATGTTCTTTCGATCAACTCGAGCTCAGTAAGCTGAGACGAAATTGCACGCGCAAAAATATCACTGCCGCCGCCGGCCGAACTTTGGACCACCAGAGTGACGTCGCGTTCAGGATAGTCCTGGGCAAATACTGTGGTTGACGCCATGAGCGCCAAAGCCGCTGAACCAGCTGCAGCGAATAGGGATATTTTGGACATCGGTTTCTCCTCCAATTGCCTTTGAAAGCGATTAAGTGTCGCCTTCGCATTCTTGTATACAGAAATTCACGAATGTGTAAATACCCGAGCGCGCAGGAGTCACTCCTGAGTGGGCATTCAAGCGGATGCTCACTGGCCGCTGAGCGTTGCGAACATTCCCCGGCTTCGCCGTTGTTCGCCAATTGATATTTGTGATCATTTGGGCAGGAAACGCCCGGATTTGATGAACGGACCGCTCATTGGGCTTGGCTTGGAGAACGCGCTTTTCGACGCGCCAGGCCTCATCATACTCGGGGTTGAATCTGCGGGCGCGCGGCCATCGACCAGACGCCTGCTCCGCTCCCCCATCGCTATCAAGCCCGCGCGCGTTGGCGCGAAGGCACCGCACAAAAGAGAAATGGCGAGCCCCCCCGGGGAACTCGCCATGAGCGCTCGGACAAGAGCGATCGGTACTGGCATTCGTGATCTCTTCGGGCGCAGAAATGCTCAGGCGCCTGCGCGGTCCTGGGTGTCGTCGCCCGCCTTGTCCTTGTGCTGTCCCGGGCCGGCTTTCAGGGGACGAAAGCCGGCAATCTGGGCCGGCCCCGCCCCGCGATTGGCTGACGGGGATGCATCGGGCTTGTCGGCCGCTGCGGGATCAAAGATCACGACCTTGTTTTTAAGCTCATCGAACGTCCAGACCATCTCTGCGTACTGGCGCGCCAGCTGCAGCGCGGCATCGGGCAGCTCGTGCGCCATCAACCGGGCATATTTGGAAGAGCCCCCCGGAATCTTAAAACCCAATGCCTTGAGATTTTTGACGAGCGCTTCGGAGGGCTGTTTGACGAGGGAGAACCCGAACTCGGATTTGGGCTGACGCGCCTTGGCCTGCTCGGCCTCGCGTTCGATACGCGCCGCCGCCCCGTCCCTGATCCACTCGTCGACCTTTTTCGAATCCTGCGCATCGCGCGCGGCATGGATCGCCAGGCCCTCAAGGGCGTCAGGGCTCAAGCGATCGAGCCCGTTCACAACGAAAACCTCGCCCAGTGACAGGCTCATGGCCTCCTCTTTGGCCCGGACCTTTGCGCGCTTGTTGGCGGCCGCCGCTTTTTGCTGCTCTTGCTGCTTTTCCAATGCCAGGCGTTCGGCCTCAACCGCTGCGTTGAGCGCGGCAATGCCCCCGAATTGCGCTGCTATATGGAGACGGATTCCGCGCAGCGCACTGAAGATCTCCTGCGCACCATGATCGAACGGCTCCAACAAAAATTGAAAGCAGACGCATGAGCATCCCGGTCGCCCCAAAGATCATCCCGATCATACTTGCAGGCGGGACGGGAACGCGGCTCTGGCCGATGTCGCGATCCTCGCGGGCCAAACAGTTCTTGACCCTGTCCGGTAAGCACAGCCTGTTCCAGGAAACGTTGTTGCGACTAGCCAGTGATCCTCGCTACGGCGCGCCAATCGTGATCACCAATGAGGATTATCGCTTTCTCGTTGCCGAACAGGCGCTCGAGGTTTCGGTTCCACTGGCCACCATCATGCTCGAGCCGGTGGCGCGTAATACGGCTCCTGCGATCGTGGCTGCAACATTGGTAGCTGACGGGCTTGAAGCAGGCGCTCTGGTGCATGTCCTGCCCTCCGACCACCAGATCGTGGTAGATCACGCCTATCGCGCCGCCATCGACACGGCCGTGGCGGCTGCCGGAGAGGGGGCTCTCGTCACCTTTGGCATTAAACCGACCGAACCCGCCACAGGTTTTGGTTACATCGAAGCTGGCGACGCGCTGGCATCAGGGGCTTTTGCGGTCAAACGCTTTGTTGAAAGGCCCGATGCCGAGGCCGCGCAATCGATGATCGCGGATGGCGGATTTAGCTGGAATTCGGGCATGTTTGTCTTTTCAACGACGCACTTTTTGAAAGAGTGCCGAGCGCATGCGCCTGATATCGTCTCCGCTGTCGAGAAGGCGGTCGCCGGCGCCACGAAAGATCTTGATTTTCTGCGTCTTGATAGTCTGGCGTTCGCGGCGGCGCCCAACATCTCCATCGACTATGCGCTTTTTGAAAAGACCGATCACGCCGCCGTTGTCCCCGCAGCGATCGACTGGTCGGACCTGGGGTCCTGGGACGCTGTCTGGAAAGCTGGAGCTCACGACCAGGGGGGCAATCTCCAGCGCGGCCCGGTCACGCTCGGAGCGGTGCACCGATCGCTCGTTGTGTCTGAAAGCCACCACGTGGTTGTTGATGGGCTCGAGGATATCGCCGTTCTGGCATCCGAAGACGCCATTTATGTCGGGCGGCTTTCCTCTGCCCAGAATGTCGGTGCCATGGTCAAACGGCTCAAGGCCGACAGCGCCACGCGGTCTCTGACAGAAACGCATCGCACCAGCTATCGACCCTGGGGCGGGTATTCATCTGTGCTGTTGGGGGAGCGCTTCCAGGTCAAGCGCCTGTTCGTGCATCCCGGCAAGCGCTTGAGCCTGCAAAAACACCACCATCGGTCGGAACATTGGGTGGTCGTTCGCGGCACTGCGGAGGTTCAGGTCGGTGATCAAACCTCCGTTCTGCGCGAGAACGAGAGCGTTTATATCCCGCAGGGTTCAGTGCACCGGCTTGCAAACCCCGGTAAGATCCGGCTCGAATTGGTCGAGGTCCAGACCGGCTCCTATCTTGGGGAAGACGACATCATAAGGATCGAGGATGAGTTTGGCCGCCGCTGACACGACAGCGGATGCCTATATTGTCGTAGACCACCTTGAAACGTACACTTCCTATCTGAGACGCTCATACTTCCCTGTATACGGTTAGCGTCTGTTTGGTATAATTCTCTGCACAGATCGTTTTCGGCTTCCGTTGCGGGCCGCATCGCTACTGTCCGAACTCATACTGTTGGCCGCTTATATGACAAGAATAACTCGTACCGATAGACGTCCTAATCTCTTTCTGATTGGCGCTCCCAAGACTGCGACTACTTCACTAGCGGCCGCTCTTGGGCGGCGAGAAGATGTCTATGTTCCACACGTAAAGGAGCCTAACAACTACAATGCGGACCTCTCCGTGCACTGGGCTCGCAGAGGAGCGCACTTTTTGAACTTGTATGAAGGTGCTGAAAGTGGACACCGGTATTTACTTGATGCATCAACCTTGTATCTGTATTCCCCAGTAGCTAGGCGTTCCATTGCCGCTATGGGAGGCGATACAAAAGTTGTAATAGGCGTAAGAGATCCAGTCGACTTACTTGTGTCATGGCACAGCCATCTGCTCCGCGAGAACATTGAGCGCCGCTTATCGGTCGAAGAGGCATGGGAGGCTTCGTCTTGGGACGGAGACATAGAGAGACCGTTCGATTACGATCAAATGAGAAATTATAAAAGAATTGTAGACCTAAGCAACGCTGTAGGGGCTTATATCGACAGTATTCGTCCTAGACGGTGCTTTATCTACAATATGGAATCCCTCATCACTCAGCCCAGACTGGTCCAACAGGCACTGTGCGCATTCTTGCACATTGACGAAGACGAAGGTTTTTCTTTGACAAACGAAAATCAGTCTCAAAAGCGCACCGTCAATCTTGCGTCGGCTATGCGGCTGGCAGCGACGATTAAGGCTTATGTTCGAATAGAAAAGAATTTCGGCATTCTTAAGGGTGTCCAAGCCTTATTTTCAGCTCCTGGCAAGGGATCGACAGTCAGTTCGCCTTTTTTGCAAAATGTTGCTTGTGAACTAAGCAATGAGCAAGAATGGGTGTCTTCGTGTGCGAGCTGAAGGTAGGGTCATGCAGCAGAGCCCCGTTGTCGATATCCGTCGCTCTAGATTCACAGTCAAACTTTCACGGGTAGTCAGGGCTTCTTGGATACTTGTTGTGCTTTCGCTTGTAATGAACGGCCTTCTGCGATGGCTAACATCGAATTACGTCGGGGCATTTTTTGTATACATAGATAAGTACGTAATGATCGCAACCATTATACTGTGTCTATTTCATATAAAAACTTCACGGCAACAATATTCGGTCATAATTTTATCAATTATTCTGTTTGTATTTATGTTTACTGGTACATTATACAGTGGAAATCTGGCGCAGCATATATTTGCATTGTGGGTATATCTCCCCATTATTTTTGCGGCGATGACATTTCCATTCCTCGGGTTGGACAGCAGAGTACGAAGTGCAGCCATCTGGCTCAGCTTTCTAGTTGCATTGGGCGTTTTTCTGAACTCGTTCCTCGAATTGCCGTGGTCAGGGCACATCTTTGAAATCGGCGACCACGAGATCGCCTCTGCCCGCCTTTGGTGGGCTACCGGTGACGTCGAGCGCCTCTCGGGATTCTCTCGAGCATCATTCGAGGCGGCCGCTCAGCTTGCTGTACTGGCTCTTATTTATCACGCACTCTCCCGCCCCCGTATCGCATACGAGCTTGCTTACTTCTTTTTTATTGCATACGCGATTTTTCTCACCACTACAAAACGCGTCTTGTTTGCTTACTTAGCCTGTTTTTTACTAATTGTTGTTGGCCGCAACATTAAGCTGGCGGTTTGCGCAGCCTTTTTGCGGGCCGGTGTTTTGGTAGCTGGCTTGATCGGCGCCATCGCACCTATCTTCACCGTATTTGTCGGAAGGCTTGCTTTTTCAGAGGACACAGTACTAAGGACGCTCGGGGCACGGTTTTCGCACACATGGCCACAAGCGCTCGCTACGGTATCCGAAGATTGGATGGCCATCTTGGGGCGGGGCTTGGGCGGCGTAGGCACAGCTTCCTTAGTCTACGCTCCCAGTGAGTACATTCTGACGGACAGTATGTTTGTTCATATGTTCGGGATCGGCGGCATCGTTGGGGGCCTTTTGTACGTTGCGTTCTTTTCGCGCATCGCCACCATACTGCCCGACTCCGAAAAACGGAACGTGCTGCTTCTTGGCGCAGCATCGGTGTTTTTGTTCATGACGGGCATTGTAGCGAACAACCTGCAGTCCGGAACCTATGGTCTTCTGGTCGGAGCACTTTATTCTGCCTTTTTTGCACCGAAGTCGCGACTGGCGCACCCTCATCCGATCCGGGACCACCGCTTTCAGTGGTCTTGACGCTATGGCTGCGCTCATCCCCGATAACGGTGATGCCTGTCGCCTGTCGCCCTTCGAACTTCCCGGGTGACGATCACCAGGTAGTCGCCTGTGAAAAATTCAGTTTTGCGCCACGGTTCCCATTG
>TARA_R110002051_G_scaffold138476_3_pt1 | contig 14204 bp, 9 predicted proteins | sample TARA_R110002051 | Tara Oceans TARA_R110002051 (sample SAMEA4397023) | marine metagenome | biome: Polar Biome; feature: [MES] marine water layer (ENVO:01000295) within the mesopelagic zone...; material: water (ENVO:00002006), including particulate matter (ENVO:01000060) such as......
AGAAAATAGGTATAACAATGAGCTTTCTAAAGCTGGTATTTACTCCTTTTTTGCAGCATTTAGGAATAATGAGCTTGCCTATACTGAGTTTTACAGTACCATTCCAGAAAATGAAGCTTTCAATAATGTAAAAAGCACCTATTTAAAAAACGGTGACACTTTTACTTCCAATGAAGAACGTTCTATTTATAGAAAAATATTGGTTCAAGATAGTCTGCAATTAACTTATAAACCAAATGTTATTTTTATTTGCGTTGAAAGTCTTAGTGGCAAATATCTTAACTCGTTAGGCGGAAATTACAATACAACACCAACACTAGATTCATTGGCCAACCAAAGTCTATTTTTTACAAATTTATTTGCTACTGGTACTCGAACTGTACGTGGCATGGAGGCTATAACTCTATCTATTCCCCCAACTCCAGGCAGAAGCATCGTAAAAAGAAAAAACAACACAGGATTATTTACGATAGGAGAGGTTTTTAAACAGCAAGGGTATAATCGTAATTTCTTTTATGGTGGTGATGGTTATTTTGACAATATGAACTCCTATTTTGGGGGAAATGGATTTAACATCGTTGACCGAGGAAGAGGATTTCTATTAGACAAGAGCATTACCACAACTCGCACAAATATAGAAGATGATGAGGTTACTTTTGAGAATGCTTGGGGTGTATGCGATGAAGATCTTTATAACAAAATAATAAAAGAAGCAGACAAAGCTTATGATACTCAAAAGCCTTTTTTTGATTTTGTCATGACTACTTCAAACCACAAACCGTTTACATATCCAGAAGGAAAAATAGATATTCCCTCTGGAACTGGGAGAGATGGTGCTGTTAAATACACAGATTTTGCTATTAAGAATTTTATAAATAAGGCTAAAACAAAACCGTGGTTTAAAAACACTGTTTTTGTAATCATGAGTGATCATTGTGCAAGTAGTGCTGGTAAATGGGAACTTGATGTTAAAAATTATCATATCCCAGCTTTAATTTTTAATCTTCCGAATTTTCAACCTTTAAAAGTTGACAAATTATGTTCACAAATAGATGTATTTCCTACTCTATTTAGCAAATTAGGATGGAATTATGAATCTAACTTATTTGGTGTCGATATTACAAAAATGGACCCTGAAGACGAAAGAGCTTTTATAGGTAATTATAGAAAATTAGGGCTCTTAAAAGATCATAAAGTTATGATACTTGGCGATCAAAAAAAGGCAAATTTTTATACTTGGAAATTTGATGATAATAGTCTAGAAAGCATCCCAATGAAGAAAAAATTCTTAAACAACACAATCTCATTTTATCAAGTTGCAGATTACCTGTATAGCAACGGAGAATTAAAAATTAAAGAGTAAGCATCTTGACAAAAATTCATTTTATAATTAACCCCATTGCTGGTAAAGGAATTCAATACTTGTCTATGGATTTGTTACAATCCATTTTTAATCCTGAAAACTATACTATTGAAATAAAGTATTCTAAATACAAAAAACATGCTACAATACTTACGAATCAATCTATAACTGATGGTGCACAAATTATTGTTGCTTGCGGTGGTGACGGTACTATAAACGAAGTCGCCTCTTGCCTTATACATACTACTATAAAATTAGGAATAGTTCCAATAGGTTCAGGCAATGGCCTTGCATCAAACCTTAATATTCCTAGGAAAATTATTTCTTCACTACATATAATCAAACAACAAAAAACCATTAAAATTGATGTTGGAAGTGTAAATCAAAAATTATTTTTCAGTAATGCAGGGGTAGGTTTTGATGCCACAGTTATAAAAAATTACGAATCTTCAAATAAACGTACTCTAGTTGGTTATATAATGGCCTGTTTTACATCATTTAAAGAAATAAATAATCTTAAAAATTTAGAAATAAAAATAAACAATTCTGTTTTTGAGATCAATCCTTTTTTAGTTTTCATATCAAACTCTAATGAATTAGGATACAAATTTAGTCTAACACCAAAAGCTTCTCTTCAAGACGGACTTTTAGATATCATTATCATTTCAAAAATAAATAAGCTGAAAATGCTTTGGTTTGGATTATTAGTGCTTATAAACAAACCGCTTCTTCTAAAGGAAGCAAAATACTATCAAACGAATAGGTTTATTGTTCAAAATAAAGCACAAAATTATTTTGAAACCCAACTAGATGGTGAATTTTCAACCATAAAAGATGAAACATTGAGTATCAAAATAAATGAAAAAGCATTAAATGTAATCTCTCCTACTCCTGTTCAAATTTATTAATACATAAGTCAATTTTAACATAATTAAACAAACTAGAAAACCTTATTGTCATTTCTTAAGAAATTTTCACACCTCTTTAATTATGTTAAAATTTGATTATTGTCTCAATATGTAACAATAGTGTTTTATATTTAGATTCATTCTTTGAATTAAAATTTATTATTCGTGAGCGATATACATAAAAAAGGCCCTCCGTCAATTAAGGATTATATTCCCCATTTGGCATATGATTCAGTCATTTTTGGCTTTAATGGAGATAAGCTTAAAATTCTTATTCTAGAATATCATAACACGACCTTTTTTGCTTTACCAGGAGGGTTCGTTAAAAAAAATGAAGATCTTGATTCTGCTGTGTCTCGAAATGTTAAAGAGAGAACAGGATTAGAAAACATCTATTTAGAACAGTTTTACACCTTCGGTGATAAATCAAGACAAGCCACTAATGTAATGCGAACTATATTAGAAGCAAATGGCAGTAGCGTAAAAGACGATTTCTGGTTATTAGATAGATTTATATCAGTAGCGTATTATGCACTTATTAATTACAATAATGTACATCCAAAGCCAGATCATCTTTCCGATTCTATAAACTGGTATGCCATTGATGAGCTTCCTATTTTAATGATGGATCATAAACAAATTGTTGAAAAAGCATTAGAAACTCTCCGAAATAATTTAGATCAAAAAATAGTAGGAATGAACCTTCTACCTACAAAATTCACCATGAAAGAACTACAACAAGTTTATGAAGCTATTTTAGGTGAAAAACTACGAAGAACAACATTTCAACGAAAAATCTTAGCTATGGATACTTTAATCCGTCATGAAAAACTATTTACTGGAGCAGCAAACAAAGCTCCATATTTATACAGTTTTAAATAATTAAAAACTTTTTAACTCAACACCTATGAAAAGATCAATTTTAACTTTAGGATTACTATTTTTAATCAACACCTATAGTTTTTCCCAAGAAATAACTACTGGAAAAAATAGTGCGGTAACACAAACAGAATCTGGTTTAGTTCGCGGATACATCCATAATAGTATTTATACTTATAAAGGAATACCTTATGCTGAAGCAAATCGTTTTGAAGTTGCAACAAAGCCAAAATCTTGGGATGGTATAAGAAGCTCAACAACTTATGGACCTGTAGCCCCATTATTAACACCTACTACTCAAGTAGACGACGAATCTGAGTTTGTTTTTAATCATGACTGGGGATATACAAATGAAGATTGTTTACGAATTAATATTTGGACACCTGGTATTGATGATAACAAAAAACGTCCTGTATTATTTTGGATTCACGGTGGAGGTTATACAGCAGGATCAAGTCAAGAACTGCCTTCTTATGATGGTGAAAATTTAAGTAAAAAAGGAGATGTGGTAGTAGTTTCTATCAATCATAGGCTAAATGTATTGGGGTATTTAGATTTATCGGCTTATGGTGAAAAATACAAACATTCTGCAAACAATAGTATTTTAGATTTGGTTTCTGCACTAGAATGGGTAAAAGCAAATATTGAGAATTTTGGTGGTGACCCAAACAATGTAACCATTTTTGGGCAATCTGGTGGTGGTGCTAAAGTAAATACCTTAATGGCAATGCCGAAAGCAAAAGGGCTGTTTCACAAAGCAATTAATCAAAGTGGTGCTTTCTCTAATAATTTTTTAACAAAGGAAGATACACAAGCAATAGCAGCCGAAGTACTAAACGTTTTAGGCTTAAAAGATACAGAAGTAGATAGCTTGCAAAAAATCTCATTTGAAAAACTCAGTAATGCTTCTAGTAAAGCAACTCAAAATATTTCAAAAAAATGGCTAGCTGAAGGCAAAAAATCAACCGCCTTTGGTGTTAGTTGGGGACCAAGTTTAGATGGGGAAGACATTCCTTTTCAAGCGGCCTCAAAAGAAGCTTTTGAATTATCAAAAGATATTCCATTATTAATCGGTTCTACCAAAAATGAATTTAGTGCTTTATTCAACGGTCAATTTTCGAATGCTAGTGAAGAACAAATCAAAACTGAAATAAAAAAAAGATATGGCAATAAAGCAGAAGCCTATATAAACGCTATAAAAAAAGCATACCCTAATGATACAAAACCTTCCGATCTATTAGATATTGATACAATGTTTAGGGTTGGAGCCGTAGAACAAGCTAACAAAAAATCTGCTCTAAAAAATGGCGCCCCAGTTTATATGTACTTATTTACTTGGCAATCTCCTGTTTTTGATGGAAAATATAAAGCCCTCCATTGTATGGAACTACCATTTGTTTTTGACAATATTGAACGTGCTAATCAAATGACAGGAGGAGGTAAAGAGGCTCAAATTCTTGCCGATAAAATGAGTAGTGCTTGGATTAATTTTGCAAAAAATGCAGATCCAAATCATGATCAACTTACAAAATGGCCTTCCTATAATCAAGTAAACACAGCCACAATGTACTTTGATAATACTATTCAAGTTAAGCCCCAAATGGATAAAGAATTACTCAACCTTATTACTAATAATTAAACAAACCATATGATATCATATAAAAAAACGGGATTAGCATCCTGTCTAATGATTAGCATATTCGCTACTAGTTGTGGCTCCAAATTTACAGAAGAAAAAAAAGAAACTTATACACTTATTCATAACACCAACGGAAGTCTATTAGGTTATAATCCAACCTCAGGTGTAAAAATAATAACAGTTGACCAATATGCTTTTAAAGATTTAAATAAAAATGGAACTTTAGACAATTATGAAGACTGGCGTTTAACAGCAGATGAAAGAGCAAAAAATTTAGCTCATAAAATGACATTAGAACAAATTGCTGGTCTTATGTTATACAGTGCTCATCAATCTATCCCAAGTGGAGGTAATAGTTTTTTTGGTCCTGTTACGTATAACGGAAAACCTTATTCCGAAAGTGGTGCAAAGCCAAGTGATTTATCTGATGCGCAAAAAAAATTCTTAGAAAAAGATAATTTAAGACACGTTTTAATCACAGGTGTTGAATCTCCAACAATTGCAGCTCAATGGAATAATAATGCACAAGCTATGGCCGAAAAATTGGGTTTAGGTATTCCAATAAACACAAGTTCAGATCCACGTCATGGTAGCGACTCCTATGCTGAGTTTAATGCAGGGGCAGGCGGAGTTATTTCGATGTGGCCTGGGACTTTAGGCATCGCCGCTTCTTTTGACCCAGAATTAATGCGTCAATTTGGCGAAATTGGGTCAAAAGAATACCGTGCATTAGGGATTGCAACAGCATTATCTCCTCAAATTGATTTAGGAACCGAACCACGTTGGAGTCGTTTTGATGGAACAATGGGAGAAGATCCAAATTTAGCTACAGATATGGCAAGAGCATATGTTGATGGCTTTCAATCTTCAGATGGTGGTCAAGGTTGGGGTGCACAAAGTGTGAATGCAATGGTAAAACATTGGCCTGGTGGTGGTCCTGAAGAAGGTGGTAGAGATGGGCATTTTGGCTATGGCGCATACGCTGTTTATCCTGGTAATAATTTAAAAGACCATGTAAAACCTTTTATAGAGGGAGCCTTTAAATTAGAAGGCCCTACTCAAATGGCTTCAGCAATTATGCCTTACTATACCATCTCTTATGGTCAAGATAAAAAAAACAATGATAACGTAGGTAATGGCTTTAATAAGTATTTAATTACCGATGTATTAAGAGGCACTTATGGCTACGATGGTGTTGTTTGTACAGATTGGTTAATTACAGGTGATGTTGCTGCCGTAGACCTTTTTCAAGGAAAAAGTTGGGGTGTTGAAACCATGACTATTGCTGAACGCCATTATAAAGCTTTAGAAGCTGGTGTAGATCAATTTGGAGGCAACAATGTAATGGGACCCGTTTTAGAAGCTTATAAAATGGGTATTGCTGAACATGGAGAAGAATATATGCGCAAACGTTTTGAAGCTTCGGCTGTTCGCCTTTTAAAAAATATATTTAGAGTTGGGCTTTTTGAAAATCCATATTTAGACATTAATGAAACAGCTAAAATTGTTGGAAATTCTGATTTCATGAAAGCAGGATATGAGGCTCAATTACGCTCTATCGTTATGTTGAAAAATAAAGAAAATGCCTTACCCTTAAAAGAGAAACAAAAGGTTTATGTTCCAAAAAGATATATTGCAGCTAGTAAAAACTGGTTTGGAATTGATACACCAGAAAAAAACGAATATCCTTTTAATATGGAGGTTATTCAAAAATATTTTGAGGTAGTTGATAATCCTGAAGCCGCAGACTTTGCATTAGTAGGAATTAAAAATCCTGATGGCGGAGTTGGATATAACAGAGATGATCTAGCGCAAGGCGGAAATGGTTATGTACCAATTAGTTTAAAGTATAGCACCTATACAGCAAATGATGCCAGAGCAACAAGCTTGGCCGGTGGAAGTTCTTTAGAAGATTTTACAAATCGTTCTTATAAAGGAAAAACTGTTATTGCCAATAATACAACAGATATGACTTTGGTGAATGACACTAAAGCAAAAATGGGCAACAAGCCTGTTATTGTCGTAATTAATATCAGCAAGCCAATGGTATTTTCAGAAATTGAAGAAAGTGCTTCCTCTATTTTAATTCATATGGGAGTCCAAGATCAGGCATTAATGGATATTTTAGTAGGCAAAAACGAACCCTCTGCGCTATTGCCATTTCAAATGCCCGAGAATATGAAAACTGTAGAAGAGCAATTTGAAGATGTACCAAGAGACATGAAACCTTATACAGATTCTGAAGGCAATATTTATGATTTCGCTTTCGGGTTAAACTGGAAAGGAGTTATAATAGATGCTAGAGTTAAAAAATATAAATAGTATTTTAATGAGGAGAAAACAAAAAACTTCTCCTCATTACTACCATCAATTAATCCTTTTTAATAAAAGCTAGTCTTATTATAAAATTAGTTAATTTTAATACAATAACCAATGCTCCAAACTATGCTGAAAAAAATTTTAATCGGTTTAGCAATTGTATTTATTGTGATACAATTTATCCGTCCAGAAAAGAATGATTCTAATGATCTTACTTATGATATCTCTACTAAATATGAAATTCCAGAAGATGTTAATCATCTTTTAAAAGTTTCATGTAATGATTGTCATTCCAATAAAACAGAATATCCGTGGTATGCTAATGTACAACCCGTTGCATGGTGGCTAAATGACCATATTGTTGATGGAAAAAGACATTTAAATTATTCAACATTTACCAAATTACCAATTGCGGTTCAAAATCATAAATTGGAAGAGACTATAGAAATGGTTAAGAAAAAGGAAATGCCATTAGAATCGTACACTAATTTTGGTCTTCATTCTGAAGCAAATCTTACTGATGAGCAAAGAGAAATGCTTACGGACTGGGCAAAAAAGCAAATGGATTATCTTAAGAGAACCTATCCAGCTGATAGTTTAGTTATGAAGCGTAGGGCTAGACCAAATCCAACCAAATAAAAAATAAAAAAGGCCCAACATGATATGCTGGACCTTTTTTATGCTAATTAGCACAAAATGTTTTACAATAAATTAAACTAATATCAATAGCTGATTAGCTTTCAAAATTGTTTATCCATTTAACTTTTAACAATTTAGGTTTCTTAAAAATTTGCGTTATAGATTTAAAGTAACTGCTTAATGTATAAGGCACAAAATCAAATCTTAAAATTGCTTCTGGAGCTTCATCACCATCTATTTTGAGTCCATTTTCAATATCAAAATCAAGATAATCAAAACGATTCACCTCTTCTTTATTTCTATCTTTAAAGCTAAAAAAATTACCTGTCTTATTTAAATAAAATCTAAAGGTAGTATACTCACCTTCACTTAATTTTAAAACACTTTTAGACTTTACAAAAAGTCCAGTATGCAATCCTTTTAGGTTTAAAACAAACTGCTCTGGAAATTCTACAATAAAATGTTCTCTTCCCTTAGTATCAAAAGCTGTAAACCTAATCGTATTAAGTAACATTTCTGAAACTCCTTTTTCAGATGCATACTTATTTTTAAGTATCATATCACATACTTGTTTTCCTTCATTATCCCATTTATCAATTAATTCAAATGTGTATGGAATTGTCTGCCATATTGTTGGATAAAATTTTATATTCTTCATAATGATGTATATTAAAATTATACACCACAAAATTCTACAACTATAACATGTCAAAAAACAACGATATTCTCCAATTTATATGCTGTATTAACTCTTTAAAGTTTTCTTAAACATATATTATGTTAAAATATGATATAGTTCTGTTAATCTCTAATTTAAACTCAAGTAAAATAACATCTATTAATCACTCATTTACTTTCTTTACTTTTCAATAACCCTCCTTAATCTTTCATTAATCTTAGCAAGAGGTAAAATAATATAAGTTTGCTAAACTTTTAATCTATTTATATATAGATTTTGTAAAACTACATGCTTCCCGAATTTATAAAATAAAATTTTACAACAGAGTTATAAATAGAATTACCCAGTATAACAAAACCAACCAAAAATGATTTACTAATGAAAAAATACTTTGAAAATAATAATGATGTTGGAAGTAATTATTCAATTTTTCAAAAGAAAAATACTTTTCTATCACTCATTACAATCTTTATTATAATCTTTCACGCACAAGGGCAAACTCCAAATGATGCTTTAATGATGCCCTCTAAGAATATTTGCATATTACTTAGTTACGATCATGGACAATTTGATAGATATTGGGAAAAAGACTATTTAAGAAAAAATGAAACTATTGCAACTGTAAATAGAGAAACAATATTACCAATGGCAGCCATTGGAATCTTTGATAATTTGAACTTGTATCTAAGTTTACCTTACGTAAAAACTGAATCTTCAGAACCAAATGGCGGTAAATTTGCTGGCGTAAAAGGGTTTCAAGATTTTGGAATTTCTTTGAAGTATAAAGCATTTGAAAAAGCAATTGGAATTGGTGAATTAAGTCTATTCTCAACCATTGGTTATACCACTCCTGCAACAAATTACCTATCAGATTATATGCCCTATAGTCTTGGTTTTGGCGCTCCCGAATTCTCATTACGCGGTATTGCACAATATAAACTCAAAAACGGTTTTTATGTTCGAGGGATGATAGCACATCTTTGGCGGGGCTACACTGAGGCAGAACGAGATTATTACTATAATAATGGGAGCTATTATTCTGCTATTATGGATGTACCAAACGCATGGAATTTTGAAGGAATACTTGGTATTTGGCTATTAAACAATTCAATGAAATTAGAACTTAATTACACAGGACTAAAATCAACCAGCGGAGATGATATTAGACCTTATAATGCCGCACAACCAACTAATAAAGTCAAATTTGATAGAATTGGAGCTTCAATACAATACTACATTCCAACTATAAAAGGCTTGGGGGTTGTAGGTTATCATAATAGGGTTGTAAATGGTTTAAATACTGCAAAATTTAGCAACACTGGTATAGGACTGACTTTTCAATTTAATTTTATTAAAGAAAAAAACCAAGAACAAGATGCACAATAAATACTATAAACTCATTCTATTTGTATTCATATTTCTAATAGAAATTTCCTGTGAAAAGGAAATACCTACCAATTTAAAATATGAAAATTATGCCTATTCTGGAACCGATGAAAACGGAGGAAATTGGAACCCAATTTTAATTGATAATGGAACTGATATTGATGTAAGTCTTCCAGAAGACATTAATTCTGATGGATATAAATCAGAAATTTCAGAATTAAAAGCTGCTATTTCAAATATAAGTTCAGATCAGAAAAATGCAATTGATTATTGGACCAATAACCCTGTTGTAAGATGGAATGAAATCGCATTAGAACTTATTGCCAAATATAATCTGATACCTGGACCAAATGATGATGATACATATACATTACCAAATCCAAATAATCCAGAAGGACCACCAGCTTTCCCATTTGCACATCCACCTTACGCATGTAGAGCACTAGCTTATCTTTCGGTTGCGCAGTATGATGGTTTGGTGTCTGTTTGGTATTACAAATATGAATACAATAGGCCGGCTCCATATCAACAAGATGCATCTATTACCTATGCATACGAACCTAATGATATTCCTTCTTATCCTTCTGATGGTGCAGTTCTTGCTAGAGTTTCTAAAAAAATATTATCAGCAATGTTTCCATTAGAAAGTGAATATTTACAAAAATTAGAAAACGAACATCTAGAAAGCCTTAAGTTATCTGGAGGTAATGTTTCAAGTGATATTATTGCAGGAACAAATATAGGTGATGCTATTTCAGAAATAGCACTTGCTCGTGCAGCAAGCGATGGCATGAAAAAAGCACAAACATCAAAAGCAGTTTCTGATTCTATTAAAGCCGCCGCATTTGAAAGATTTGGCTGGCAATGGGATAATTTAGAAGTTCCAGTACGTCCTGTAGGTCTTACCCCATTATTTGGAAAAGTGAAAATGTGGAATATTGATAATGTCGAAGATGTACGGCCTATTCCACCTCCTCAATTAGATTCTGAAGCATACCTGAAAGACGTTGCAATTTTAAAAGATTATGCCGACAATGTAACCGAAGAAAGAAGAAGGATTGCAAATTTTTGGCAAGACGGACTTGGAACTTACACTCCGCCAGGTCATTGGAATCGATTTGCAAATCAATTTATAGTAGAAAATAAAATGAATCCATTACGTTCAGCCAGAACTATGGCGTATATGAATATGGCAATTATGGATGCAGGAATTAGCTGTTGGGATGCTAAATATTATTATCACTATCCTAGACCTATTCAAAATATACCCGGTTTTAAGACCATAGCAGGAACTCCAAATTTTCCTAGCTATACCTCAGGACACAGCGTATTCTCTGCTGCTGCTGCTGAAGTACTGGCATATATTTTTCCAGAAAAAGCAAATTTGGTTCGTGGCTGGGCAGAAGAAGCTGCTATTTCAAGAGTGTATGGGGGCATCCATTGGACATTTGATGCGGAAATTGGTACAGATCAAGGTAGAAAAGTTTCTCAATATACTATTGATGTAGCTAAATCAGATGGTGCAGATTAAACATTCTTAGAAAACATATCAAATAAGTAAAATAGTCAACATTTAGCATTGTTATGCTTAGATAAGTATTAAAGAAATGAAAATCATAACTAAATTATTATTTTTCACATTCATATTATTTCAATCTCAACTATTCTCTCAAATTTTAGTTTCAGGAAAAGTAATTGATGAAGAAAATAAAGAACCTTTAATTGGAGCTCAAATTATATTAGAAAATAAAATAGGCACTGTAACGGATAAAAATGGGTTGTTTAAATTAAATTTAGAAGAAGGTGAATATTCTGCTACAATAAAATACTTAGGTTATGAAGACAAAAATCTAGTAATTAATACTCAAAATATTGATATAGGGATAATTTCACTTCATTTGAGTAATACTACTTTACAAGAAGTTATTGTAAGTGCATCTCCAAATAGTTATAAAGAAGATTTTAAAGGAAGTAATTTTAGAATAAATCCACTTTCTTTAAAAAATAGCAACCCTATAAGTACTGAAGAAGTATTAAGAACCATCCCTGGAGTTAATATTGTTGGTGATATGGGACTATCTAACCGACCAAATATCAGCATAAGAGGCTCATGGGGTAGACGCTCCAAAAAAGTGCTTCTTATGGAAGATGGTTCGCCATCTGCTCCTGCACCCTATATTGCACCTGGTGCTTATTACAATCCTGTAAGTGATAGAATTACTGCTATTGAAGTATATAAAGGTGCTGATATGTTACGATTTGGTCCTAATAACATGTATGGCGCAATAAATTATATTACAGCTCTTCCTCCACAGAAACCAGAACTACGGATTAAATTAATTGGTGGGCAAAGAAACTACAAAACTGGTCTGCTCTCTTATGGCGGAACATGGAATAATCTTGGCGCTTTGTTAGAAGGTGTCTATAAAAAATTTGATGGTTTTACTGACAATTCATCTGTCGAATTGCTAAATTTAAATGCCAAAATTTTCGCCAAGTTATCTGGAACACAATCTTTATATTTTAAAATAAGTGGGCAGTTTGAAAACAACCAAGCTTCGTTAAGTTCAATTACCCCATTTACTTTTAGTATCGACCCAGAACAAAATCCTTTAGATGCGGATCAATTCACAATGAGGCGCTATGGAATGGATATAATCCATAAATGGCTCCCTAACAAAAACATCAGCTTAACAACAAAACTATACGCTTCAGATTTTGAAAGAGATTGGTGGCGACAAGTAACAGAAAAAGTAAAAGCTAGTGATGTACAGGACTATGTAGGTAATACTATTTTTAATGAAAGATATACCTACTTAAATAATTTAAATTTTAATGATGATGATTATGTAATTGTTGGAAAAGTTCAAAACGGATTAGAAAGTACAACTGATAGTCGATGGACCTACACTGTTTCTGGAATTAAAGAAACAATAGATACAAATTGGGATGCCTTTGGTGAAAAACAACATTTAGAAGTTGGTCTTAATTTTCATCGTGAAACCTTCAAAGATCGATTATTGATAGCAGATAATTCTCGTTGGGCTAGATATGGCACAACTACTACAGATTTGTGGTATCGTTTATGGTCTATAAACAGTTTTATTCGAAACGAATTCAAAATCAAAAAATGGGGCATTACACCCATTCTTAGATTTGATCATGTAGATATGTTTCGTCAAGACTTAATATTGGCTTCTCAAAATCCAAATTTAAGCGGAACTAAAGAAGGCAGAGAACCAAATATTTACAATCAATTTTTACCGGGAATAACAATTAATTACACTATCCCAAACGGAGAATTCTTTGGAAGTATTTATGAAGGTATGATTGCACCTTCAAAAGTTTTTGGCTTTTTAGTAGAGCAAGATGGTATTGTGACTAATCCGCTTGCTGGAGAAAGCATAAATATAAAACCAGAATTAAGTTGGAATAAAGAAATTGGTTGGAGAGGTTATTTATTTAACAACAGTTTGAACGGACAAATTACTTACTTTAATAATGCAAGCAGAAATTTTTATGCCGGTGGTCGTAATGAAGTCTTTGAAGAATTAGGCAAAATAAATGTTCAAGGTCTTGAAGTATCATTGAATGCAGAATTATTTAACAATGGTTCAAACAAATTAAATTTCTTTGGAAATATCACTTTGCTTAATTCAAAAATAGTGGAAGGCAAATTGTTAGATAAAGATCTTTTCTCACAGGTTGTTCACAATTCTGCAACAGCAGAGGAATTTATTAATAAAATAAATGCTAATCGAGAAGCTTATGATATATATTCTTCCGATGGTAATGGTGGGGAAATGTTATTTACTAATCCGACATTAACCACTGCGGATTTTCAAAACATCACTAAAAGTGTAATTACATTTGGCAACGAAGGTATAAAAAATGCAGAAGCTCCTTATACTCCAAAGACCAATTTAAATTGTGGTTTTAACTATGACTGGAAAAAACTTTCCGTTGGTATTAGCGGGCAGTATGTAGGTGATCAATTTACTGAATTTCATAACTTCAAAAATGAATCTGCTGATGGTGCTATAGGAAAATTATCAGATTACTTTACAATGGACGCTTTCTTAAATTATAATTTTGACATTCGTAATTCAACAAAACTTAACGTTTTTATAAATGGTAAAAACCTTACAAATGATATTTATAGGGCTTCACGTTTAAATCGAGCTACTTCAGGAATTTTTCCAGGTGGATTTAGACAGGTTATAGTAGGAGCAAACATAACCATCTAAAAATAATACGATTTGTAATGATTTAAAACTGAAGATTATTTAAATCATAAAAAAAAATTAAAAAAGAAAAGCCAACTCCTAAAAGTCGGCTTTCTCTTTATGTACAGGCGGAGAGACTCGAACTCTCACACCTCGCGGCACTAGA
>TARA_R110002051_G_scaffold27322_5_pt1 | contig 14200 bp, 10 predicted proteins | sample TARA_R110002051 | Tara Oceans TARA_R110002051 (sample SAMEA4397023) | marine metagenome | biome: Polar Biome; feature: [MES] marine water layer (ENVO:01000295) within the mesopelagic zone...; material: water (ENVO:00002006), including particulate matter (ENVO:01000060) such as......
ACGGTGCGCCGCCACTTCCGTCTGCTGGAAGACGATCACGAACGGGCCTGTCTCGAGCACCTGCTGCTGCAGATCCTTGTAAGTGTCGGCACGCTTGGTCTCGTCGCGCTCCAGGAGGGCTGCCGCCGTCTGCTGCGTCAGCTCCGGGATATCCCAGGCGTTGCGCCATGCCAGCGGCTTGGCGGCAGCGTCATCGGCATTGTCCGCATTGGCCGCGAATGTGTCGGCGTTGGAATGGGGATCCCAGTAGTCCGTGCCCCACTGGCCGATGTAGATGTCATGGTTGCGGGCGCGGTATTTGGTCAGCGTCTGCTTACCATCGCCCGGGATGATGTCGAGCTTGACGCCCCCCTGCGCAAAGGTCTGCTGCACGGATTCGGCAATGCCGGTGACCGGCTGCGTGTTGCGCACGTCCATGGTGACCGAGAAGCCATCGGCCAGACCGGCCTTGGCCAGCAGCTCCTTCGCCTTCTCGACATTCAGGTTGTAGGGATTGCTGTCGAGCGATCCGAGCATGCCCTTCGGCAGGAAGGTCTGGTGGATTTCGCCGATCCCCTTGATGAAGGTCGCGCCGATTGCGTCGTAGTCGACGAGATACTTCAGCGCTTCGCGCACTTCGGGCTTCGCCAGATTCTCGTTCTTCTGGTTGAGGCTGAAGTAATAGACGGTGCCCTTGGGAGCGGAATCCGTCGCGATATCGGCATTGCCGGAGATGGCTTCCAGGTCACCGGGCTCGAGGTTGCGCGCAACGTCAATGTCGCCGGCTTCCAGCGCCAGCCGCTGGCCGGAGCTTTCCTTCATGTGACGGTAGATGGCGCGCTTCAGCTTCGCCTTCTCGCCGTAGTAGTTGTCGTTGCGCTCCAGAACGAGGATCTCGTTGGCGCGCCACTGCATCATCTTGAACGGGCCGGAGCCGGCGTAATTCGTCTTCAGCCAGCCGTTGCCGAAATCATTCTCCGCCACATGCTCCATGAGCAGCGCCTTGTCGACGATGGAGGCAACATTGGCCGTCAGGCAGTTGAGCACGAAGCTCGGCGCATAGGCCTTGTCGACGGTGAAGACGAAGGTCGAAGGATCGGTGGCCTTGGCCATCTCCGTGACGTTTTCCTTGGTCAGCCCGAACTGGGTCAGGATGAAGGCCGGCGTGAGGTCGAGCTTCACTGCCCGCTCGAAGCTGTAGGCGACGTCCTCGGCGGTGATCGGATTGCCCGAGGCAAACATCAGGTCCGGCTTGAGTTTGAACGTGTAGGTCAGCGCATCGTCCGAGACGGTCCAGCTGGCGGCGATGCCGGGCGTGACCTTCGACGTGTCGTTGATGTCGAGGTTGACGAGGTTGTCATAGGCATTGCCCATGATCTCGCCGGCCGAGATTTCGAACGCCTCGCCCGGATCGAGCGAGATGATGTCGTCGATCGCCCAGGCAATCACCAGCGTATCGGGCGGAGTCTCCGCGAAGACCTGCGGCGCCGTTGCAAGAAGCAGCGACAAGGCTGCACCGGATGCCAGCAGGCGCGCGCGTTTGTTCAGCAAGTTGATCATTTTCTTGTTCCCCTTTTGGTGGTTTGCTTGTTGTTCCGGCTGCCGGCTATTCGTGCCAGGCAGACGCCATGATCCTGAGCCAATTCTCCCGGCAGATCTTCTTCAAGTCGGCGTCAGCGTATCCCGCGTCCCGGAGCGCCGCAACCAGATTTTGATTGCCCGCAGCGTCACTTATCTCCTCCGGGATCGACGCTCCGTCGAAGTCCGAGCCGAGCGCGACATGGTCGATCCCGAGCCGTTCCACGAGATAATCCATGTGCCGGACCATATCGGAAAGCGGGGTCTCGACATTGTCGCGACCATCCGGACGCAGCATCGTCACGGCGTAGTTGAGACCGACGAGGCCGCCGCTCTCCTTGATCGCATCAAGCTGCCTGTCCGTCAGATTGCGCGCCACCGGCGTCAGCGCATGGACGTTGGAATGGCTGGCGACCAGCGGCTGGTCGGTGGTCTTCGCCACGTCCCAGAAGCCCTGCTCGGTGATATGGGCGAGATCGATCAGGATGCCGAGACGGTTGCAGGCCCGCACCAGATCGAAGCCTGCATCCGTGAGCCCCGGCCCCGTATCCGGATCCATCGGGTAGGCGAACGGCACGCCGTGGCCGAAGATGTTGTGGCGGCTCCAGACCGGTCCGAGCGACCGCAGACCGGCCGCGTAGAAGACTTCGAGATTGTCGAGGTCCGCGTCGAGCGCCTCGCAGCCCTCCATGTGGAGGACGGCGGCGAAGACGCCTTCGTCCATTGCGGCCCGGACATCCGCCGTCGACCGGCAGAGACGCCATCCGCCCGCCCGCTCCAGGCGAAGCGCGATCGCCGCCTTTTCCAGGGCGACCTCCAGCGACGGCCCAAGCGGCAGAGGGTCGGACAGCGGCGTGACGTAGTGGCCGCTCTCGTCCGGCTCCTTGAGGATCAGTTCGCCGGATGGGATGTAGATGGCGCAGAACCCGCCCGCCAGCCCGCCTTTCCTGGCACGCGGCGCGTCGATATGGCCCTCGCTCGTGCCGTTCATGAATTCGGCGACCGGATCGCCCCCCGCCTTCATCGTCCGCCAGAGCCGCAGGAGCACGTCGTTATGGCCGTCGAACACCAGTTCCATGGGCAGGTCCTAAATGTGGGTGGGAAGCGCCTGAAGTGATTGATGGCGCGATCCTAGCGCCCGCTTCGCCGGCCGCAAGAGGGAAATCACCTCCTCCTGCGGCATTTCTAGGCAGCCTTCTTCAGCGTGCAAAACGAAGGCAACGCCCTCCTACCAAGCCATGACCTCGCCCCGATAGCGCTCCACCTCCTCCAGCAGCCAGGACCGGAAGGCAACCACGGGCCGGAAATCCGTCTTCGTCAGCGGCGCCACCGCATAATAGGCGCTGGGCGACCGCACCTGATGAGCATAGGCCTGCACGATCTGCCCGCTTGCCAGTTCCGAATCGACGAGGAAGAGCGGCATCAGCGCCACGCCCAGCCCCGCCGCGCAGGCTTGCCCGACACTGGAGAACTGCTCGAACCGCATCCCCTGGGAACTGGCGCCGGACAGGCCGAGGCTCTGGAACCAGTGGCTCCAGGCGCCAGGACGCGAGGCCATGTGCAGGAGCGGCAGCGCCAGCATGTCCTCCGGCCTTTCGATCGGATGATCGGCGAGAAAGCCGGGACTGCAGACCGGCGCCACCATCTCCTCCATCAGGAAGGCGCAATCGGCACCGGGCCAGTCCGCCTGTCCAATATGGATTGCCATGTCGATGCCGTCGCGATCGAAGTCGAAGACGCCGATACGGGTCGCGAAATTCAGCGTGATCTCCGGATGCCGCGCGACGAAACCGGGGATCCGCGGCATCAGCCAGCGCGTCCCGAAGGTCGGCAGGATCGCGAGGTTGAGCGTGTCGCTATGCCGTTTTGTCATGGCCTGGAGCGAAGCAGAGCGGATCTGCGACAGCGCCGCGCCGACCGCCTTGGCATAATCAGCACCCGCCGAGGTCAGCACCACGCCGCGGCTGGTGCGTTCGAACAGCAGCACGCCGATCTGCTCCTCGAGCCCGGAAACCTGCCGGCTGATGGCGCCTTGCGTCAGGGACAGCTCCTCCGCGGCAGCCGAGAAACTGCGCAGCCGCGCCACCGATTCGAAGGCGGCAAGGGCAGCGGTGGAGGGCAGCAGGCGGCGGCTGAGACTGGTCATGGCCTATTACTATCAATCATGGCAGGATGAGTAAACGCGGCTTGCTGCAAGGCGTCGCCTCGCGGATAATCCAGCCACATAACCGGAGGTATGATGATGAGCGGACGCGCAGCCTTTTCCTGGGAAGATCCCTTTCTTCTCGAGGACCAACTGACGGACGAGGAGCGGATGATCCGCGACGCCGCGGCCGCCTTCGGCAAGTCCGAACTCCTGCCGCGGATACAGGAAGCCTATCTCAACGAAACCACCTCGCCGGAACTCTTCCGCCTGATGGGCCAGGCCGGTCTGCTCGGCGTCACGCTGCCGGAAAAATACGGCGCGGCCGACGCCGGCTATGTCGCCTACGGCCTCGTCGCCCGCGAAGTGGAGCGCATCGATAGCGGCTATCGCTCGATGATGAGCGTGCAGTCCTCGCTCGTGATCTACCCGATCTTTGCCTATGGCTCCGAGGAGCAGAAGGACAAATATCTGCCGGGGCTGGTCTCCGGCGAGCTCATCGGCTGCTTCGGCCTGACCGAGCCGGATGCCGGCTCCGATCCGGGAGGCATGAAGACGCGCGCCGAAAAGATCGAAGGCGGCTATCGCCTCAGCGGCGCCAAGACCTGGATCTCCAACGCGCCGATCGCCGATGTCTTCGTCGTCTGGGCGAAATCCGAGGCTCACAACAACGAGATCCGTGGTTTCGTGCTCGAAAAAGGCATGAAGGGACTATCGGCGCCGAAGATCGGTGGCAAGCTGTCGCTGCGCGCCTCTGTCACCGGCGAGATCGTCATGGAGGGTGTGGAGGTCGGCGAGGACGCCCTGCTTCCGAACGTCTCCGGTCTCAAGGGACCCTTCGGCTGCCTCAACCGCGCCCGCTACGGCATCTCCTGGGGCGTCATGGGGGCTGCGGAAGACTGCTGGTTTCGGGCCCGCCAGTACGGTCTCGACCGCAAGCAGTTCGGCAAGCCTCTGGCCGGCATGCAGCTCTACCAGAAGAAGCTCGCCGACATGCAGACGGAGATTGCGCTCGGCCTGCAGGCATCGCTCAGGGTCGGTCGCCTGATGGACGAGCACCGCATGGCGCCGGAGATGGTCTCGATCATCAAGCGCAACAATTGCGGCAAGGCGCTCGACATCGCCCGCCAGGCCCGCGACATGCACGGCGGCAACGGCATCCAGATCGAATACCACGTCATGCGCCACGCGCAGAACCTGGAGACGGTCAACACCTACGAGGGCACGCACGACGTCCACGCCCTGATCCTCGGCCGTGCCCAGACCGGCATCCAGGCCTTCTTCTGAGCCGATCCTCGAGCCGGCAGCATCAAGCTGCCGGCTTATCGCTTGGGCGACGCACTGTCTTGGATCGGTCGTCAGGAAGCCCTATGTAGGGGCGGCGACGGAAATCTCCGTTGCGGGCTGAAGCCGGAACGACGGCGTCAGCCTCCCAGCCTCTCGCAGCACCGGCACCCGTCCTCCTCCCGGACCTGGCCAGCGCTGATATCCTGTCCGCGCCGGTTCCGGCGGCGGCTTCTAAATATGAAGGTGCAATGCCATGCATTCCTATCCCGACGTCCAGCTCTTCATCAACGGCACATGGCGCGATGCCATCGGCGGCGAGACGCTGCCCGTCTACGATCCAGCGACGGAAGAGGTGATCGGCAAGATCGCCCATGCCCGCGTCGCCGACCTCGATCTGGCGCTGGAAGCAGCCGACAAGGGCTTCAAGGTCTGGCGCGAGACCTCGCCGCTGGAACGCTCCAAGATCATGCGCAAGGCAGCCGATCTGCTGCGTGAACGCGCCGATACCATTGCCTACATGATGACGCGCGAGCAGGGCAAGCCGCTGGCGCAGTCCAAGGGCGAGATCCTCGGCGCCGCCGACACCATCGACTGGTTTGCTGAAGAGGGCCGCCGCACCTACGGTCAGCTCATTCCCTCGCGCTTCAGCGGCGTCTCGCAGATGACGGTGAAGCTGCCGATCGGCCCGGTCGCCGCCTTCACGCCCTGGAACTTCCCGATCAACCAGATCGTCCGCAAGCTGTCGGCCGCGCTCTGCACCGGCTGCTCGATCATCGTCAAGGCACCGGAGGAAACCCCGGCTTCCCCGGCCGAGCTGATCCGCGCCTTCGCCGATGCCGGCGTTCCGGCAGGCGTCGTCAACCTCGTCTACGGCATCCCGGCCGAGATCTCCGAATACCTGATCCCGCATCCGGTGATCCGCAAGATCTCCTTTACCGGCTCGACCCCGATCGGCAAGCATCTCGCAGCGCTCGCCGGCAAGCACATGAAGCGTGCGACGATGGAGCTCGGCGGCCATGCGCCGGCGATCATCTTCAACGACGCCGACCTGGAGAAGGCGATCGAAGTGACGGCCGGCGCGAAATTCCGCAACGCCGGACAGGTCTGCGTCGCACCGACGCGCTTCCTCGTGCAGGACGGCATCGCCGACCGCTTCGTAGAAGGCTTCATCAAGGCGTCGCAGGCGATCAAGGTCGGCAACGGCCTGGAAGACGGTGTCACCATGGGGCCGCTTGCCAACGAGCGCCGTATTCCGGCCATGGAGGAGATGATCCACGATGCCGTCTCCAAGGGCGCTGAACTGCGCACCGGCGGCAAGCGCATCGGCAACAAGGGCTACTTCTTCGAGCCGACCGTGATGACCGACGTGCCGACGACGGCCAAGATGATGAACGAGGAGCCCTTCGGCCCGCTCGCCATCATCAACCGCTTCTCCGATCTCGATGACGCGATCGGCGAAGCCAACCGCCTGCCCTTCGGCCTCGCATCCTACGCATTCACCGTATCGGTGAAGACCGCCCATGCCCTGAGCCGCCAGATGGAAGCCGGCATGCTGACGATCAACCACAACGGCCTGGCGATCCCGGAAGTGCCCTTCGGCGGCATCAAGGATTCCGGCTACGGCACGGAAGGTGGTTCGGAAGCGGTCGAGGCCTACCTGGAGACCCGTTTCGTCACCCAGATGAACTGAGCCTCTAAACCACAAGAAGCAGAAAGCCGGCGGATCCTTCTCCGCCGGCTTTCTTTTTGCTCACGAAAGGGCGTGTCAGCCGGCGGCAAACACCTGGGCGCGCCGCAGCGTCACATAGCCCTGCTGGCCGGCCCGCACCGCAAGCTCCGGCTCGACATCGAACTCCAGGTGCTCGCCGGTGGTGGTGATGGCGATGACCCGACGTCCGCCCGGACGGTCCAGCACGCGGGTGACCGATGCGGCAATCCCGGGTCCGGTTTCGGACCAGGCGAGATCGCCGGGACGGGCGTAGACTTCCGCCGCGCCGTTCGCGACGCCGTCGGCTGCGATCGCCGCACCGTCGGCGTAGGCCACACCGCCGCGCACCTCGGCCGAGATCCGATTGGTATCCCCGAGGAAGCGCGTCACGAAGGCCGAACCCGGTTCGCGGCAAACCTGCTCCGGCGTCCCCTGCTGCACGACCTGTCCCTGATTGAGAATCACCACCCGGTCGGCGAGATCGAGCGCCTCCTCCTGGTCGTGGGTGACGAACAGAGTCGTAATGCCGAGCTCGTCGTGGATCTCGCGCAGCCAGCGACGCAGATCGCGCCGGACCGCCGCATCCAGCGCGCCGAAGGGTTCGTCGAGCAGCAGCACCTTGGGGTCCACTGCCAGCGCCCGGGCGAGCGCGACGCGCTGCCGCTGCCCGCCGGAAATCTGTGCCGGGAAGCGGTCCCCGAGCCCTTCCAGCTGGACGAGCCGCAGCAGATCGTCGACCCGCGCCGCGATCGCCGACTTCTCGCGCTTCACCTTCGAGACCTTCATGCCGAAGGCGATGTTCTCCTGCACCGTCATGTGCGGGAAGAGCGCATAATGCTGGAAGACGAAGCCGACGCCGCGGTCGCGCACCGGGATGTCGGTGGCATCCTGATCTCCGAAGTAGATATGGCCGCCGTCGGCAAACTCGAGGCCGGCGACCATCCGCAGGATGGTGGTCTTGCCGGAACCGGACGGACCGAGCAGCGCCACCAGTTCGCCGCTCTCGATCTCCAGCGAGACGTCGCGCACGGCACGGAAGGTGTCGAAGGTCTTGACCACGTGGTCGAGGCGGATCTTCATGGCTTGGGCTCCGCAGCAGGAATGGCCGGGGTGGAGAGCGCGGGACGGCGAACGCGGCCGGCTCCCTGTCGCTCCAGCGCCACCTTGGCGATGATGGTGATGACGGCGATGATGGCCAGGATCGACGCCGAGGCGAAGGCGCCGGCCGCCTGGTAGTCGTGATAGAGAAGCTCGATGTGCAAGGGCAGCGTGTTCGTCTGCCCGCGGATATTGCCGGAGACGACGGAGACGGCGCCGAACTCGCCCATGACGCGGGCATTGCAGAGCACGACGCCGTAGAGCAGCGCCCACTTGATGTTGGGCAGCGTCACCGAGAAGAAGGTCCGCCAGCCCGAGGCACCAAGCGAGGTTGCCGCTTCCTCGAGATCCCGCCCCTGCGCCTGCATCAGCGGGATGAGCTCGCGTGCCACGAAGGGTGCCGTGACGAACATCGAGGCGAGAACGATGCCCGGGAGGGCAAAGAGCACCTTGATGTCATAGGCCTCGAACATCGGCCCGAAGAAGCCCTGCAGGCCATAGACGAAGAGATAGGCGACACCGGCGACGATCGGCGAGATGGAGAACGGGATCTCAATCACCACCAGCAACAGGCGGCGACCGGGAAAGTCGAACTTGGTGATCGCCCAGGCGGCGGCGACCCCGAAGATGGTGTTGATCGGCACGGCGATCAGGGCCGTGACAACGGTCAGGAAGATGGCGTGGCGTGTGTCGGGATCGGCAAGCGTCGAGGCATAGACCCGCCAGCCTTCGGAGAAGGCCTCAAAGCCGATGACGATGAGCGGCGCCAGCACCAGAAGCGCACCGAGGACCAGCACGATGCCGATCATCAGACGCCGGAAAATCGGGTTGTCGCCGACGCGCGGCGGCTTGCGACGGGATGATTTTACAGCGGACATGGGTCAGCCCTTCATCGTATAGCGCAGGGCACGCGACTGCAGGATGTTGGTGATGGCGAGCATGAGGAAGGCGGTGATCAGCAGCACGGAGGCAATCGCCGCGGCCGCCTGATAGTCGTATTCCTCCAGCCGGATGAAGACGAGGAGGGCCGTGATCTCCGTCGACATCGGCTGGTTGCCGGCGATGAAGATGATGGCGCCGAACTCACCCAGCGAGCGGGCAAACGACAGGGAAAGTCCCGCCAGCAGGGCTGGCGCCAGAAGCGGCAGGATCACCTTGCGGAAGATCGTCCAGTCCGATCCCCCCAGCGATTGCGCGGCCTCCTCGAGGGCCGGATCCAGATCCTCCAGCACCGGCTGCACGGTGCGCACGATGAACGGCAGGCTGGTGAAGCACATCGCCACCATGATGCCGAGCGGCGTGTAGGCGACCCGGATGCCGAGGTCGGAGAGGATCGAGCCGAACCAGCCGTTCGTCGCAAACAGCGCCGTCAGCGAAATGCCGGCGACGGCGGTCGGCAGGGCAAAGGGCAGATCGACGATCGCGTCAACGATCCGCCAGCCGGGAAACTTGTAGCGGGTCAGCACCCAGGCGAGCGCCAGGCCGAAGACGAGGTTGAAGGCGGTCGCGCCGAGCGCCGACAGCACCGTCACCCGGTAGCTTGCGACGGCACGCGGCGAGGAGATGATGGCCCAGTAGTCGCTCGGGCCGAGGCTGGCAGCCTTGAAGATCAGTGCCGCGAGCGGCAGCACGACGATCAGGCCGACATAGAAAAGCGTGACACCGAGCGACAGCGACAGCCCTGGCAGAACATTGCGTCTCAAGCGAGGTCCCCTGTCCTTGCACACAAAACCCGACGGCGAGGAAGCCGTCGGGATCGCAGTGGTGATAACGAAGACTTAGCGGCTGCCGTAAAGCTTGTCGAGCGTGCCGCCGGAAGCGAAGTGTTCTTCCTGGATCTTGTCCCAGCCGCCGAAGACGTCGTCGACGTTCACCAGGCGGATTTCCGGGAACTGGTCCTTGAACTCCGCCGACACCGTTTCGTTGTGAACGCGGTGACCGAATTCGGCCGCGATCCGCTGGCCTTCTTCCGTATAGAGGAAGTCGAGATAGGTCTTGGCGAGGTCACGCGAGCCGCGCTTGTCGACCACCCTGTCGACGACCGCGACCGGGAATTCCGCCAGCAGGCTGACCGAAGGCACCAGAGTGTCGAACTTGTCCTCGCCGTACTGCTTGGCGATCGCACGGGTTTCCGCCTCGAAGGTGACGATCACGTCGCCGAGCTCGCGCTCAACGAAGGTCGTCGTCGCGGCACGTCCTCCAGTGTCGAAGACCGGTACGTTGTCGAAGATCTTGGCGACGAATTCCTCGACCTGCTCCTCGTCGCCATTGAAGGCTTCCTTGGCGTAGGCGACCGCGGCGAGATAGGTGTAGCGGGCGTTGCCGGATGTCTTCGGGTTGGGGAAGATCACCTGGACGTCGTCGCGGGCCAGATCGTTCCAGTCCTTGATGTTCTTTGGGTTGCCTTCGCGCACCAGGAACGATGGGAAGGAATAGAAGGGCGATGCGGCGTTCGGGAAGTCCTGCTGCCAGTCGTCCGAGACGAAGCCCTGCTTGACGAGGAAGTCGATGTCGGTGACCTGGTTGAAGGTCACGACATCCGCTTCAAGCCCCTCGACGATGGCGCGCGCCTGCTTGGACGTGCCGGCATGCGACTGGTCGATGGTGACGCCCGGATGGGCCTTGATGAAGGCCTCGTTCTCGGCGGCGAAGATTTCGCGCGCGATATCGTAGGAGGCATTGAGAAGCGTGGTCGGCGACTGCGCGAAAGCCGGCGCGGCGAAGAGAGCGGCAACAGCGGTGCCGAGAAGCAGGAGGCGGTTCATGAAAGTCTCCGGAATTCGTTGATGCCCAGAAACTAGCGGCAGATGCCTCCGCCCGCGAGAAACCAGCGACCCCTTTGTGTGATCGCTTTAGAAATTCCGTTCAATTTTCAGTGGCTTCAGCGACAGTTCTCCCGCTGCCACCGGAAACGGACCCGACCGGGCGAAAATTTGTCCTAGAGCCGATGGTCGGGAAACAGCGTTCCGTGACGGCCGGCGAAGTAGAGTTCGATGGCCTCGCGACCGACCTCCTGCAAGCTTGCCGGGGACCATGTCGGATCGCGGTCCTTGTCGATGATCGCCGCACGCACCCCTTCGTAGAAGTCGTGGTGGCGCAGGATCTCGACCCCGGCGGCAAATTCCCGCTCCAGGCATTCCACCAGCCCGGAACTGTCGCGGCCCGCCCGCAGCAGGCGCAGGGTCAGCTTCAGGCTGGTCGGCGAACGCTTGCAGATGGCCTCGCGGGTCCGGCCTGCGAAGTCACCCTCTTCCGCGTCCAGCGCGGTCAAAATGTCCTCGACGTTGTCGTGGGCGAAGCAGCGGTCGATAATGGCGTGGTTCGTCTGCAACTCGCTCTCCCCGGGTGAGACTGCAAACGACCGGAGGACAGCTTTCACCGCCGCATCGTCGGCGTCTGCGGCAAGCGCTCCCAATGCCTGCACGAGCTTCGGCAGTTCGTCGGAGGGAACGGAGACATCGGCGAGCCCGGCGAAGATCGCATCCGCGGCCGTCACCTCCAGGCCCGTCAGCCCCATCCAGGTGCCTACCTCGCCCGGCGCCTTCGGCAAAAGCCAGCTTGTCCCGACGTCCGGGAAATAGCCGATCCCCGTTTCGGGCATCGCCAGTCGCGTCCGCTCCGTCACCACCCGGTGCCGGCCGTGCGATGCAAGCCCGACGCCGCCGCCCATGGTGATGCCGTCCATCAGCGCCACATAGGGCTTGGGATAATGCGCGATGGCATAGTTCAGCGGAAATTCCTCCCGCCAGAAGCGCGTCGCCTCCGCGTCGTCCGCCTTGCCCATCTCGAACAGCACGCGGATGTCGCCGCCGGCGCAGAGCCCGCGATCGCCCTCCCCCGTCAAGACGACGCAGGAGACGGACACATCCTCCGCGGCATCGTCCAGCGCCGCGCGGATGGCGCGGACCATGGAAAGGTTGATGCTGTTGAGTGCCTTCGGCCGGTTGAGGCGGATGACCGCCGCAGAGCCCACGCGGTCAAGGATGACGTCGTCGCTGCTCATCGTCGGTCCCTGCATGGCGGGCCTCCCCTGTCACCGGTTGTCGGCCAGAATCATTTCCGCCGCCTTCTCGGCGATCATGATAGTCGGCGAATTGGTGTTGCCGGAAACGATATTCGGCATGATCGAGGCGTCCGCGACCCTGAGCCGCCCCAGCGCCCGCAGCCGTAGCCTGGGATCGACGACGCTGTCCGGATCAGCCCCCATGCGCACCGTCCCGACCGGATGGAAGATGGTGGTGCCGATCTCGCCCGCCGCCCGCTCCAGATCCTCGTCGGTCTCATAGCTTGGCCCCGGCTTGTATTCCTCCGGATGATAGCGCGCGAAGGAGGGCTCCGACACGATCCGACGGGTCAGACGGATCGCCCGCACCGCCACGTCCCGGTCGGAGGGTGTCGACAGGTAGTTCGGCCGGATCGCCGGTGCGGCGGCGAAATCGCCGCTCTTCACATGCACCGATCCGCGGCTGTCCGGCCGCAGGTTGCAGACGCTTGCCGTCATCGCCGGAAAGCCGTGGACGGGATCGCCGAACTTCTCCAGCGACACCGGCTGGATGTGATACTGCAGGTCCGGCGTTTCCTTGTCCGGGCCCGAGCGGGTGAAGATGCCGAGCTGGCTCGGCGCCATCGACATCGGGCCGGACCGCCGGAAGGCGTATTCGAGACCGATCGCCGCCTTGCCCAGCAGTCGCGAGGCCTTCTCGTTCAGCGTCGGCACCCCCGTCACCTTGTAGACCATGCGAAGCTGCAGGTGGTCCTGCAGGTTTTCGCCCACCCCCTTCACCTCCCGGACAACCTCGATGCCGGCCTGCTGTAGCACGTCGCCGCGACCGATGCCGGACAGCTCGAGGATCTGCGGCGAGCCGATCGACCCGGCGCTGAGGACGGTCTCGCGCGCCGCATAGGCTTGTTTGACAACGCCCTTGTGCTGGAATTCGACGCCGCGAACCTCGCCGTCCTCGACGATCAGCCGGCGCGCCTGCGCCTTCGTCAGCACGGTGAGGTTGGGCCGGTTGCGCGCCGGGCGCAGGAAGGCCTTGGTGGTGTTCCAGCGGATGCCGGACCGCTGGTTGACCTCGAAATAACTCGACCCCTCGTTGGAGCCGCGGTTGAAATCTTCGGTGATCGGAATGCCCGCTTCTTCGGCCGCCTTCTGGAAGGCGTCGAGGACGGCCCAGCGGACGCGTGATTTCTCCACCCGCCATTCGCCGCCGCTGCCATGCATTTCGTCGCCGCCGCCGTGGTGATCCTGCGACTTGATGAAATAGGGCAGGACATCGTCCCAGCCCCAGCCGTCGCAGCCCATCTGCCGCCACAGGTCGTAGTCGCGGGCCTGGCCGCGCATGTAGATCATGCCGTTGATCGAGGAACAGCCGCCGAGAAGCTTGCCGCGCGGATAGGAAAGCGCCCGACCGTTCAGTCCCGCCTCCTTCTCGGTCACGAAGCACCAGTCGGTCCGCGGATTGTTGATGCAGTAGAGATAGCCGACGGGGATATGCACCCAGTGATAATTGTCGGTGCCGCCGGCTTCCAGAAGCAGGACCCGGTTTCGGGGATCGGCCGACAATCGGTTGGCCAGCACGCAACCGGCACTGCCCGCCCCCACCACGATGTAGTCGTATCGATCCATTTCTGTCTCCAAAGGCCGACCGCCGCCGCAGACGACCGTCTGCGATCCGGACTGCCTCGATTGTGCAAGGCGCACCCGCCCCGGCATTCGCCGGCTGCTAGTGCCGGTGCTCGAACCCGAGCATGCGGCCGAAGCGGGAAGCGTAGAATTCGCCGATGATGCCGCGCCGGAAGACGAGCACGCAGACCATGAAGACGACGCCGGTGATGATGGTGACCGGGAAGTCGGAGGTCGCCAGATAGTTCTGCAGCGTCACCACCAGTCCGGCGCCGAAGATCGGACCGATCAGCGTGCCGATGCCGCCGAGCAGCGTCATCAGGATCACCTCGCCCGACATCTGCCAGGCGACATCCGTGAGCGTCGCGAACTGGAAGACCAGCGACTTCAGCCCGCCCGCCAGACCGGCCAGTGCCGCCGACATGACGAAGGCACCGAGCTTGTAGCGGGCCACCGAATAGCCGAGCGAGGTGGCACGCGCCTCGTTTTCCCGGATCGACTTCAAGATCATCCCGAACGGCGAGTTGATGAAACGCCAGATCACCACCATGCCGATCACGAAGACCGCCAGCACGAAGTAGTACATGTTCGTCGAGACGGAGAGGTCGATGAAGCCGAACAGATGGCCGCGCGGCACCTGCTGGATGCCGTCCTCGCCCTGCGTGAACTCCGACTGCAGGCAGAAGAAGAAGAACATCTGCGACAGGGCCAGCGTGATCATCGCGAAATAGATCCCCTGGCGGCGGATCGCCACCACACCCATCACCAGGCCGAGCACCGC
>TARA_R110002051_G_scaffold57104_10_pt1 | contig 14195 bp, 18 predicted proteins | sample TARA_R110002051 | Tara Oceans TARA_R110002051 (sample SAMEA4397023) | marine metagenome | biome: Polar Biome; feature: [MES] marine water layer (ENVO:01000295) within the mesopelagic zone...; material: water (ENVO:00002006), including particulate matter (ENVO:01000060) such...
TCCGTCATTCGGATAGGTGGCTTATAAAGGGGTTTGAGAAGTCGTCAAGTATCTTATGTTAAACATTATCCATTAATATCAATGCCTTATGAATTGGGTATTATTTTACCCCATGAATTTGCGGTATTGCGTAGGTCAAAGTCGCGCGTGCAACCGGTTTTGCGTTGCCAACACTGTAGATCAGACAATCGCCAACCGCCAAAAAACGACCCAGCTTGTGCAATACGACTTCACAGATGATATCTGCTCCAGCGACGGGTTTGCGCATGAAATCGATACTACAATTTGTGGTCACCGCCAATGACACGGGGCCGATCCGGCTTAGGACCGCAAGATACATAGCTACATCCGCTAGACCAAACATCGTGGGACCGGAAACCGTGCCTCCCGGGCGCAAGTGATGCGCCGCTGTGATCAAACGCAGTTGCAGCCCAGAAGCGGTGACAGCGTCCACAGCGTAGTCATCACAGACTTGTGGAAACTCTGATCGCAAAAATGCCGCAAGCTGTTCCACGTTCATTTGAGCGTCCATGTCTTCCCCTTATGCTGTTCCTGTCTTACCGTGACCCAAAGTCTGAACCGAGGGCAAGCCTATGACGATCTTGAAACGCGAAAATTATGGCGCGGTGGCGCATTTAGCGATGTGCGCCCCTGCCCGCTTAAACGCACTAAGTGATGCGATGATCGCGGCACTTGATGCGGCATTGAACGCGGTCGCTGCGGATCCTTCGGTCAAGGTCGTTATTCTGTCGGGCCAGGGCAAGGCATTTTGCGCGGGCCACGACCTTAACGAAATGCGCGACAAATCACCCGAAGCCCTGACCGACCTGTTTGCACGCTGTAGTGCACTGATGCTGCGAATTCAGTCGCTGCCGCAGCCGGTGATTGCCCAAGTCCACGGCATTGCCACCGCTGCGGGCTGTCAGCTGGTTGCGACCTGTGATCTTGCGGTCGCCGCAGATGATACGATATTCGGCGTCAACGGCGTCAATATCGGTCTGTTTTGCTCCACGCCGATGGTGGCCCTAACCCGCAACATCGGGCGCAAGGCCGCCTTCGAGATGTTGACCACGGGTAAATTTATCGATGCGGCCGAGGCCAAGACATCGGGTTTGATAAACCGCGCCGTGCCCCGCGACGATCTGCCAACCGCGGCAATGGACTTGGCACAAACCATTGCATCCAAACTATCAAGCGCTGTAAGAACCGGAAAGGCCGCCTTTTATCAACAAGCGGTCATGGCAACGGCCGAAGCCTATGCATATGCGGGGGCTGTCATGGTCGAAAATATGGCCGAGCCCGCGACACTGGAAGGTATTAGCGCCTTTTTGGAAAAACGTGATCCGGATTGGACGTAATCGCGGTCTTCTGAGCACAATATGCTGGGGTCTGGGGCTAGCCCCAGCGCCCAACGGCCATTAAAGCCCGTAAATGTCCGAAAATTTGGCCTCAAGGTAGTCCAACAATGGTGCCTCTGACGGCGCTGAGCCAGTTGCGCGCGCAATGACGTCTTCGGGCGCGTAAAGACCGCCGTGGGTTTGCACATTTTTCCGCAACCATCCTGTCGCCGCCGACGGATCACCTCGTGCCAAATCTGCATCAAGGTTTGGCAATGCGTCGACCATCGCTGCGTTCAAACACCCCGCGTAGACATTGCCCAACGTATAGGTCGGAAAGTAGCCCATCAGACCTTCGGACCAATGCACATCCTGCAAAATCCCGTTAGAGGGTTTATCGACTGCAAAGCCAAAGTCGGCCATGAAACGGTCGTTCCAAGCGGCCTCTAGGTCCGCCACAGCCAGATCGTCCGAGATCAAGGCACGTTCCAGATCGAAACGCAGTAAGACATGTAGGTTATACTGTAACTCATCGGCTTCGGTGCGGATGAACCCGTCGCTGACGCGGTTCACGCAGGCGTAGAACTGATCTTCGTTGGATATCCCAAAATCACCAAAGGAATCGCGCATTTGCGCAAAAAGCCATCCTGTAAACGCGCGGCTGCGTCCAATCTGGTTCTCGTAAATCCGGCTTTGGCTTTCGTGTACGCCCATCGACACGCCGGCCCCAAGCGGGGTCAGTAAATAGGATGGGTTAATGTTCTGCTCGTAAGAGGCATGGCCGACCTCGTGAATTGTTGAGTAAAAACAATTAAATGGATCAACAAGATTGGTCCGCGTCGTGATCCGCACATCAAGGCCGGCGCCGCTCGAGAATGGATGCACGGCTTTGTCGATGCGCCCTTTGTTGATGTCATAGCCAAAGGCCAGCGCAAGTTTTGTTGACAGCGCCAGTTGGGCGGCTTCGGCAAAGCGCCCCAATAGGCTTTGCGGTTTGGGCTGGTCCAGCACGGCGGCACGCAAGGCCACCAGACGCGGCCGCAATGCGGCAAACATTGCCGCGATGTCACTGCCCGTTGCATCCGGCTCGTAGTCGTTGAGCAGGGCATCGTAGCGCCCGCCACCTTGCGCCAGCGCGTCGGCCTCTTCCTGACGCAGCGCTACAACCTTTGCCAGCACCGGCAGATAGGATGCGACATCCTCCTGCGCGCGTGCGCTGGCCCAGATGCGGTGCGCCAGCGAGGTGGTTCGGGCAATCTCGGCTGCGAGTTTTGCGGGCACTTTTGCCGTGCGCTCATAGCTGCGGCGGATGTGGCGCAGGTTTGCGCGGGCCTCGTCGTCTACGCCGTCAGCCTTTGCCAACCAGTCGCCGACCCGCGGATCAACGCGGCGAGCGTGCAGGACATTGGCCATGGCGGCATGTTCTTCGGCGCGCTGCGGCGCTGCCCCGTCGGGCATCATGGTTTCCTGATCCCAGCCCAAGCGGCCCGCAATTTGCGCAAGCGCCTCGGTTTCGCGCTGGAACGCCATCAGGTAGGCGTAGGCCGTCATCTTACGCGCCCCGGATCGATTGCGGATGCGGATGCCCCGCAAGGAATCGTGCTCGCAAGATCACCACCCAAAGCACTACCGCGCCCAATTGGTGCACGATGGCGATTTCAACAGGTGCGGAATAGATCACCGTGATAATCCCCAGCACGACTTGCAGGGTCATCACTGCGAGCACCGTGCTAAATGCAAGCCGAGTGCGCGCATTACCGTTCTTGCGCGCCCGCGCCCAGACGAAGATGCCAAAGCCAAACAAAAAGTAGCCAGCAATACGGTGCATAAATTGCACAAGGCCCGGATCCTCAAAGAAATTCCGCCACAGTGGGACAAGACCAAAGGGTTGCGGAGGTAAAAAGCCGCCCGCCATCAACGGCCAGTCTGGAAAACCACGACCGGCGTCAATGCCTGCGACCAATGCGCCAAGCAAGATTTGCACAAATGCCAGCGCAATTAGCCATGTTCCCAGACGCGACAGGCGCACGTCCGTCAGGCGGCGCGCCTGCAACAATGCGGCCTCACTGCGCGATAATTGTATGATGAACCATGTGATAAAGCCAAAAATGACAAACGCCAGTCCAAGGTGCGTGGCCAAGCGGTAGGAAGCCACGTCAAGCATTCCGTCTTCGAGACCGCTCGAGACCATCCACCAGCCGATCGCCCCCTGCAAACCGCCCAGAACGCCCAAAAGCAACAGTTTCCAAGTCCAGCCCGTGGGAATTTTGCGCGCGACAAGAAAGCCTAAAAACCCAATCGCCCAAACCAGACCAATCACGCGCCCAAGCTGGCGGTGACCCCATTCCCACCAGAAAATCCCTTTGAATTCAGATAGGTCCATGCCTTTGTTTTGCAATTGATATTCAGGAATCGCTTTGTATCTTTCAAACGCGTCTGCCCAAGCCAGATCGGTCAGCGGCGGCAGCGCCCCCGAAAAGGGCGCCCATTCAGTGATCGACAAGCCGCTGTCGGTCAGCCGCGTCAAACCGCCGACCAAGATCACGATGCCAACTAGCCCGAAAATCAGCCCCAACCAGATCCGGATTGCACCGCGTGCACCTTTTGACCTTGCATCAATCCCGCCCGGGCTTGCGATCTGCTTTTGCACGTCGCCTACATCTTCGAAGATGTTGCGTGGTTTTGTTGCCATTGGTCATGATCTCCTTGTGCTCGGCCGCAACTTAGGACGCTCACGAGTGCAGGACAAGTCCACGTTAGTCGCGCTCTTTCCAACGGACCATCTGTCGCATGATACCGTGCAACATTTGCACGTCTGCACGGGTCAGCGGTAGTCTGCTCCAAAGATTGCGCAGGTTTGCTTTCATATTCGGGCCTTTGTGCGCGGGGTAAAAAAACTGCGCATCTTCAAGCCGGTCTTCATAATGCGCGGCAAGTGCTGCCATTTCAGACTGTGTCGCCCAATCGCCTGCATGGCTGACGGTGACATGATCAACCTGTGTTGTTGCACGTTGATATTCATAAGCAGTCAGTAAGACACATTGCCCCAGATTGAGAGAGGCGAACTCAGGGTTCACCGGAACCGAGATGATCGCATTGGCGCGCACAATATCGTCGTTTTCCAGCCCTGCCCGCTCTGGCCCAAAAAGCACCGCCACTTTTTGCCCCGCGGCAATGCGGTCGCGCGCCTCGATCATCGCGGCCTCAGGGGTCAGCACCGGTTTGGTCAGATCACGGTCGCGCGCCGTGGTTGCATAGACATATGTGCAGTCGGAAATAGATGCATCTGTGCTGTCAAAAAGCTGCGCCTCGTCAAGCAAACGCCCCGCGCCGCTAGCCATTGCGACTGCCCTTGTATTTGGCCAGCCGTCACGCGGACTTGTGATCCGCATCCGGTCCAACCCGAAATTCCACATCGCGCGCGCCGCGGCCCCAATATTTTCGCCCATCTGCGGTCGGATCAAGATAAATGTCGGTTGAGAGCGATCGGTTGGCATCGGGCTTCCTTTTGGCATTTGTCGCGTGATACGCTGACGCCCATGATCACGCAAGGAGCGACCAATGGCTTATGATACTGGACACGCGGAACTGATGCAGGATGCCCTGCGCGACATTGAAGGCATTTCCCAAAAGAAGATGTTTGGCGGGCTTTGTTTTATGTTTAACGGGCATATGGTGTGTGGCGTGCACAAAGGTGGCGGCATGGCGCGCATCGGAAAAGTCGCGGAACCAGAGGCGTTGTTGTTGGAAGGGATTACCCCGCTTAGTTTCACGGGCCGAAAGATGGGCGGCATGGTGGATGTTAGCGAGGACGTGATCGGCGATGAGGTCCGTTTGTCGCAAATTGTGCAAATGGCACTGGCGCACGCAAAATCGTTGCCGCCCAAGTAGCCAAGCGCGGCATTCCACGCTAGAACCCACAAAACACATACTCAGACGGAAACCCCTGATGTCCGACACACCCGATCGTCCGCAGCTATACCTAATCACCCCTACGGAACTGGACCTGATGACTTATCCGGACAGGTTAGCTGCCTGCCTTGATATAACCGAGATTGCCTGCGTGCGTCTGTCGATTGCCAGCCGCGATGAGGCGCGCATTGCCAAAGCGGCGGATGCGCTGCGCGAAGTAACCCATGCCAGAGATGTGGCATTGGTGATCGACAGCCATATCCAACTTGTCGAACGGCTGGGTTTGGACGGAGTGCATTTGACGGATGGGGCAAGGTCGGTGAAAAAATCTCGCGCCGAATTAGGCGCTGATGCGATTATCGGAAGCTTTTGTGGCAATTCGACCCATGACGGCATGACCGCGGGCGAGATGGGCGTGGACTATGTGAGCTTTGGCCCCGTGGGTCAATCGCCGTTTGGAGACGGCAGCACCGCGCCGCTAGACCTGTACGAGTGGTGGTCACAAATGATCGAAGTGCCCGTGGTCGCGGAGGGCGCGCTGACCGAAGACCTGATCCGCGCAGTATCCCCGCATACCGACTTTTTCGGCTTGGGTGATGAGCTGTGGCGTCACGACGACGCCGCTGCAAGGTTGAAATCACTGGTTGCTGTGATGCGTTAAGCCGCTGCGGACGGTGTTTTCCAGCTCAAGCGCCAATTGTTTGCGGTCGGAAAAATCGATGAGCTTGACTGGGTTGTGGTAAATTACGGTAACCCGACCCTGCTGTGGCGCCGCCAATGTTGCAAGCAAGTGTGGCCCGAACTCCATATCCCCCCACCAACCGTAAAATCGCGGATCAGCACCCTGTGGCGCCTCGTATTTGAGGGTCACAGGCTGCACCCGCATCTGGTCGATCAGGTCTGGGTCAAAAAATGCAGCAAACAGCGTGGGCTTGAACGGAAGGACCAATCGCCCGTCCGTGCTGGTGCCTTCGGGGAAGAACAGCAGTTTATGTCCTGCTGCCAGCCGATCTTTGAATACATCGATCTGCTGGGCAGCTTTGTTGCGGTCACGCTTGATGAATACAGTGCCGGTAGCGCGCGCAAGCCAACCGATACCTGGCCATTTGGCAACTTCGGCCTTGGACACAAAATAAATTCGTTTGGATGCATTGAGCGCAAAAATATCCAGCCAGGACGAATGGTTTGCCACCACGGCCCCCGCACCCGTCATCGGCGCGCCGTCGCGGGAAAATCCCATGCCCAGAATGAAAAACGCGGACCTGCAAACAAATTGGGTGATAAAGGGCGTATATGGCCGGCGCTGACCAAAAAACGGCCTCTCGAAAAGGCGGAGCACCAAGAGCAGGACAAGCCCGCCAAACACCAGTAAGAGCAGTGGCACTCCGCGCAATATAGCTCGGATGAAACCAGTTAAATCGATTTTTAAATGCTCTGGCGCGTCGCCTTCATTCCAAGGGGCATTCATAATTGGCCCCCTTGGCGCAACATGGCTTTTGTGCGCGCGAGTTTGGTGTCGAGTATTAGGCAGACGTCGGTCGTATTGAACGCCTGATCGACATACGCGCCCCGCCCGACAACGCCGCCAAGACGTAAATAAGCTTTGATCAGAGTCGGAACCGCGAGAATGGCTGCTCTACGGTCAATCTGGTCCCTAGGAATGATGTCCAATGGAACTGCGTTTTCTTGCAGCGCCACTACAGAAATATGCGGCCCCGCGCTGTGAAAATGGTGCAAATACGACAGCGGCTGCGCCAAATCGGCGGTATTTACCCCAGAAAACGATGCCACCCCGAACACCAGGTCGATCTTTTGGGCGGCCACATAGTCTGCAACCGCGGCCCAGAGTTTGAGCATCCCCGCACCGCCGCGGTAATCAACATGCAGACACGACCGACCCAATTCCAGCAGGCTCCGTTGGCTATCCAAAAGTGTTGTGAGATCAAATTCTGCAGCAGAATAAAAGCCGCCAGCCTGACGCGCCATAGCCGTTGTCATGATCCGGTAGACACCTACCAAGCGTCTGGGGGCCGTTGGCGCGACATCCTCAAGCATTAAATGCGCGGCAAACGCGTCAAAACGATCCGATTCTAATTGCTCTACATGATCGACGCAGGGGCCATCGCCCCCCATTTCCGCAATAAAGACATCGTAGCGCAAACGCTGTGCCTGTCTGATATCGTCCGGTCCGCCTGCCAAGCGGACAGAAAATTCAGGGACATGCCTAAGCAAATGTGAGCCTTTCGCGCCAAGAATTGTCGACGTTTAATTTCTTGTTAACTAAATGGCAACGCTTTTGCCTGACAACGGCGACCACGGTGATTGACAGCACGACTGACCTTGCTACCTTTGGTTGATCTCATCATCACGTGAAGCAAGGATTAGCATGATTTTGGACCCATCGATAACGACTTTTCCCACTTCGCGAAAATTGACAGTTATTTTGCCCGCGATATTCGATTGGACCTGCCCTAAACCCCAATTGTCTTGGGCCGGGTGTCGGACAATCATTCCGGGTTCCAAAATTGCACTAAAGTCGGTCATTTCAATCCCTATCAATACAGGAGGCGTATGATGCGCACACAGCTTGCAACGCTCATCGGATCTAGAATTTGTCATGACCTTATCAGCCCAATCGGAGCGATAGGCAATGGTGTCGAACTGCTGGGTTTGACCGGTTCGACGGATGACAACAGCCCAGAATTAGATTTGATTTCACAAAGTGTTGAAAACGCGAACGCTAAAATTCGCTATTTCAGAATTTCATTTGGAGCGACTTCAACCAAGCACTTTCTTGGCCGCCAAGAGGTGTTGTCGATACTTGCCGCATCGGCGAAGGGCGGCAGATTTGCATATTTTTGGCAAATCGAAACGGATCAACCACGATCGGAGATCCAGATCGCATTTTTGTTGATGCAGTGTTTTGAAACAGCGTTGCCAATGGGCGGCGATATTCATATTCGCTTGAACGGTGACCAATGGGAACTCAAAGCGAATGGGCCACGCCTTGCGATGGAACCCGCGCTATGGGCGGCGCTGACCGACCCACAAGTTACAATTGCTCATACCGCAGCCCAGGTTCAATTTGCCCTGTTGCCGAATGTTTTAGCCGAAGTAGGTAAGACCCTTGAGATTTCCGTGCAAGACGAGAAAGTTTGCGCGCGTTTTTGAACTAAACGCGGACGGTTCCGTCGCCTGTCACCAAATATTTGAAACTGGTCAACTGCACAGCCCCAACGGGCCCGCGTGCATGTAGTTTGCCTGTGGCAATTCCGATTTCCGCGCCCATACCAAACTCACCACCATCGGCAAATTGCGTTGACGCGTTGCGCATCAAAATCGCGCTGTCGAGCTGGTGAAAGAACTTGTTCGCCGCAGCGTCATCCTCCGTCAGGATCGCATCCGTATGATTGCTGCCGAATTGACGAATATGAGATATTGCAGCATCAACGCCGTCCACAATTTTAGCCGCGATAATCATATCCAAAAACTCATGGCCAAAATCATCGGGTTTAGCGGCAACCGTGCCCTCTGTCAGGGCCACAACCGGATCGCCGCGCACTTCAACGCCTGCGTCCAAAAGATCTCGCACGAGGACATCACCGTGCCGGTCATAAAACGCCCGATCAACCAACAGCGTTTCAGCCGAGCCGCAAATTCCGGTTCGCCGGGTTTTTGCATTCAAGAGCACACGGCGTGCCTTTTCAACATCGGCTGCTCCATCGACGTAGACGTGGCATATCCCCTCAAGATGCGCAAAGACCGGGACGCGCGCCTCTTTTTGGACTAACGCCACTAGTCCCTTGCCGCCGCGGGGAATAATTACATCGATGTAATCTACGGCCTGCAACATGGCACTGACGGCTGCACGATCACGGGTCGGCACCAGTTGGATCGCATGAACAGGCAGGCCATTTGCGCGCAAACCGTCGGTTAGGCAAGCATGGATTGCGGTTGATGAGTGGAAGCTCTCGGATCCTCCGCGCAGGATCACCGCATTGCCGGATTTCAGGCACAACGCCCCTGCATCTGCGGTCACATTTGGACGGCTTTCATAAATAACGCCGATAACGCCAATCGGCGTGCGCACCCTTTGGATTTGAAGACCGGATGGCTGTGTCCAACTTTCGGTCACAACCCCAATCGGGTCGGTTTGCGCAGCCACAGCCCGCAATCCATCCACCATGCTTTGAATACGGTCTTCGTCGAGCATCAAGCGGTCCAGCATCGTGGGGGAAAGGCCCTTCTGAATAGCGAAATCCATATCCTTGGCATTTGCCAATAAGATTTCAGCACGCCTGTTCCAGACGGTATCGGCCGCTTGATTTAATGCGGCGGCTTTCACTTTGGCTGGCGCAACGGCCAATTCACGCGCGGCGTCACGTGCCTGCTGACCAATTTCAAACATCATCCCAGCGATATCCATCGTCATCTCCTATAACACCATGTCATCGCGGTGAACAAGCGCAGCGCGCCCTTTATACCCCAACAGGTTTTCGATTTCTTCAGACCTTCGGCCCATTATCTGTTCGGTCTCGACGCTGGTGTAGCGCACCAATCCGATTGCAATTGCGGCCCCGTCAAGACCGCGAATGGTGACTGGATCACCACGACCAAATTGCCCTTGAACCTCGACGACGCCTGCCGGCAACAGGCTTTTTCCGGTAACCAAGGCGCGCGCGGCCCCAGCGTCGATAATCACATTACCGCGTGTTTTCATTGTCGCAATCCAGCGTTTACGCGCTGTCTGTGGGTCAGTTTGCGGTGAAAACCATGTCGAACGTGCCCCATTTTCCAATGATTTTAATGGATTGAGGTTCGATCCTAAGGTAATAACCATAGCGCAGCCTGCCTCTGTCGCAACCTTTGCCGCCATAACCTTAGTTCTCATCCCGCCTTTTGAAAGCGTCGAGGTGGCTTCTCCAGCCATTTCTTCAATTTCTTTTGTAATAATATCAACATAGTCAAGATGTTGCGCACCAATATTAATGTTAGGATTGGCAGTATAGAGCCCATCTACGTCGGATAAAAGAATTAACTGATCCGCACCAATTGTCACGGCAACCTGGGCCGCCAAACGGTCATTATCGCCAAAGCGGATTTCGTCAGTCGCAATGGTATCATTCTCGTTTACGATGGGCGTCACACCAAAACCCAACAGTGTTTCCATTGTCGCACGGCTATTGAGGTAGCGGCGGCGATTTTCGGAATCTTCCAAAGTAACAAGAACTTGCGCGGTGATAATACCATGCGGCGCCAAGGCCTCTTCATAGGCGCGCGCGAGTTGGATCTGCCCGACTGCGGCGGCGGCTTGGGATTGTTCGAGCGGCAATGCAGCAACCGGTAGCCCTAGAACGCCGCGGCCCAAGGCGATTGACCCCGATGAGACCAGAACCACATCCGTGCCGCGCTCGCGAATGGCCGCGACATCAGAGGCCAGCGACGTTAGCCAGTCTTTGCGCAAGGCGCCTGTTTTGCTATCCACAAGAAGCGAAGAGCCGATTTTGACGACGAGACGTTTTGCGTCTTTTAAGGTTGCCACGGCGCGTCCTCCGCCTCTTGATCCTCCACTTTGCGATGCCGCAAACGGTTTTCGTCGATCTCGGTGCGTAGCGCCCGCAGGACCTCCTGTGTTCCTTCGCGGGTCACGCCGGACATCAACATCACAGGGCTGCCAACCGCTCCCTCCATTTCGTCTTTGATGAATGCGCGTTCCTCGTCATCAAGCGCATCGATCTTGTTCAAAACTGTCAACAGCGGTTTATTGGCCAATGCGCCGCCATAGGCTTCAAGCTCGCCAACAATCGTTTTATAATCTTGAACCGGATCACCAGAGGTTCCGTCAACCAGATGCAATAAAATCGCGCAGCGCTCCACATGTGCTAGAAATTGATCGCCCAAGCCACGACCTTCGCTAGCGCCTTCGATCAGGCCGGGAATGTCCGCGACAACAAATTCGACATCATCAACGCCGACCACCCCGAGGTTTGGTACCAAGGTGGTAAACGGATAGTCGGCGACCTTTGGCCGCGCATTTGATGTGGCCGCCAAAAACGTCGATTTGCCGGCATTGGGCATCCCAAGCAGGCCGACGTCGGCAATCAGCTTGAGTTGCAGCCAGATTGTGCGCTCGATTGCCTCTTGGCCCGGATTGGCGCGGCGCGGCGCCTGGTTTGTGGCAGATTTGAAGTGCAGGTTTCCCCAACCTCCGTTGCCGCCCTTTGCAATCACCACGCGTTGGCCGACTTCGGTCAAGTCCGCGATGACGGTCTCTTGGTCTTCATCGATGATTTCTGTGCCGACGGGGACACGCAAAACCTTGTCTTCACCGTCTTTACCCGTGCGTTGGCTACCCATGCCGTGCTGGCCGTTTTGCGCAAAAAAGTGTTGTTGGTAGCGGAAATCAATCAGCGTATTGAGGCCTTCGACAGCCTCGACGATAACAGACCCGCCGCCGCCGCCGTCGCCACCATCCGGCCCGCCATATTCGATAAATTTTTCGCGGCGAAACGAGATGCAGCCTGCACCACCGGCACCCGAGCGGATATAGACTTTTGCAAGATCAAGAAACTTCATCGACGTGGGCCTTTCAGGGGCATGTTCAGCGCAGGGGGTAGTCTATTGTGCGGGTTTACTCAAGCCATGTGAAACCGCTGCGTGTATGATGCGTAGGGCTTGTATAGCGACGTGAAGTCAAGATCAAAAAGCGCCCGAGAGCCAGGTCCGAGCTGGGCAATCTTGCTCATGGGTTATGCAATGTTCGGTTCAGCAATGTTGGCCTGCCAGTTTTCACGCGTCAATTCCATGCCTTGCCGAGAGACGATATCCTGCGTGGCCGCGTGCATTTGCGGCTGTTTGTTTGTATTTACAAATCCTAAATTTTCTAGGATCGTACGAGAGGCACCGTTCCCCACAAGATAGCCAGAGGCCAGCGGCGCGTCGCAATTGGCGAAATACCAGTTTATGACTGCTTGCGCCGCCTCTGTCATTATATGCTGCCCGTGGTATTCAACATTCAACCAATAGCCTAAATTAGGCTTGACCCCGATCACACCGATCAGGCCGTCGCCCGCGTCGACCGCCCATGTGGTCGTGCCTGGAATGGTCTCGTTTATGAAATGGATTGCATCATCGCGAGAATAGGGAAACGGCGGCGCGATGAGCCATTGCACCACATCCCAATTGCCGAGCCCGCGGGTGATTTCATGTGCATCATCAAGGGAGATAGGGCGCAGTGTTAACCGTCTTGTGGTCAATACCGGTGGTGTCATAGCCCTGTTTTGCGCGTATATGTCCATGTCGGTAAAACCGCATTGCGCGCGACGCTGAATGCCTCTGCGTCACCAAGATAATCAAAGCCGCAATTGGTCAAAACCCGTGCTGAGCGCGGATTATCTTGAAAACTTTCTGCGAAAAACCGGATCGCTTTTGTGGGGTTTGCAGCAATTATTGCGCCCACCGCTTCAGTCGCAAAGCCCGCATTCCAAAATGCAGGCGCGATCCAAAAGAAAACTTCTGTCTGGTCGCGGTCCATCTTATTGAGGCTGATTACGCCGATCGCCTCTGCATGACCAGTGGCCGACCCGTCGATGACATAGGTGTCTTCGGTTCGGTCTGGCGTCAGCGCACGGTCAATCATGGCCTCGATAGCACCTGGCGGCAAAGGGTGTGGAATCGCGCGGCTGTCGCGCGCAACCCTTTCGTCAGACGCATACATCGCGATCAGGCCTGCGTCGGATTTGCGCGGCGGACGCAGCACAAAACGCACCGCCTCAATGATGGGCTGGTCGGTCATAAGCTGTTGCATCGTTGCGGTCCTCCTCGACAACGCGGCGTTGCCTGTGTCTGTTCATATAGGCAGTCCGAAAAACTAAAAAAGGGACCGGCTCTTGCCGATCCCTTTAAAATTTAGTCTTAAAGTTTCGGTTTATTCAGCGGCCTCCGCCACGGGCAGAACCGAAATAAAGGTGCGGCCTTTCAGACCTTTGTGGAACTGGACGTTGCCTTCAACAGTTGCAAAGATCGTATGATCTTTACCCATGCCGACGCCCATGCCTGGCCACATCTTTGTGCCACGTTGGCGCATGATGATGTTACCGGGGATGACAACTTCGCCACCGTATTTCTTAACGCCGAGGCGGCGACCAGCTGAGTCGCGACCGTTACGGGATGAACCGCCTGCTTTTTTATGTGCCATGGTGTCTCTCCAATTCTAACGCTTATTTCGCCAGCTCTGCGGCTTGCTCAAGCCAGTTATCACGATCGATACGGCCCTTGAAATTCAGTTTCTCATCCATGGACGTGATATCGTCGGGGGTCCACGCTGCAATCTGTGAAAATGTAGTGACGCCAAGGTCATGCAACTTCTTAACGATAACCGGTCCAACACCGCTAATCTGTGTCAGATCATCGCCGTCAGTCTTGACTTTCGCCTTTGGAGCAGCTTTCGCTTTTGGTTCGGCCTTGGCTGCAGCGGCCTTTGGTGCAACAGCTTTCTTCTCAGCTTTTGGTTTTGAAGCGCGCTCAACAGCAGCAGCAGCTTTCTTAGATGTTGGCGCACCAACATATGCGGGCTCAATCTTGAAGCCAGCACCGTTAACAGCGGCTTTAACACCAGACTTATCAGCGCCTTTTTCAAGAATATCACCGATACGCACCAACGTCAGTTGCTGACGATGACCTTTTTTACGCGCCGAAGAGTGCTTACGACGACGTTTGACAAAGTTGATTGTCTTTTCGCCTTTGATCTGGTCGATCACTTCGGCTTGCACGCCAGCGTCTGCAACAAAAGGCGCACCAACGGTGTTGCCAATCATCAGAATTTCGTTGAATTGAATTTTGTCGCCAGCAAGGGCGTCCAGCTTTTCAATGCGCAATACGTCGCCAGTGGCAACTTTGTACTGCTTGCCGCCGGTTTTCAGAACCGCAAACATATGTCTTTCCTTC
>TARA_R110002051_G_scaffold60229_1_pt1 | contig 14195 bp, 12 predicted proteins | sample TARA_R110002051 | Tara Oceans TARA_R110002051 (sample SAMEA4397023) | marine metagenome | biome: Polar Biome; feature: [MES] marine water layer (ENVO:01000295) within the mesopelagic zone...; material: water (ENVO:00002006), including particulate matter (ENVO:01000060) such as......
CCCTCAATCCCTTAAAGGGGTCCAGCAGCCCGGTGGGCAGCCTCTAGACAAAACTATTGGCATTGCACAGGGCATTACACGGGAGGTCATGGACCGCCACTCAGGCGGCCTTGCGAGCGCCGGGGTCCTCGAAAACCCTGCGGCTCGACGAAATGAGCTCCAAGTCTCTGCTGAGCTCGACCATTTATCTAAGCTACTCTCATTTGCCATTAACCTTTATTACCCGCCTTTCGAGAAGCTCTTGAGGGAACTGGCTCGTCGGGCATTCACTGAGACTCAGACCGATCTCGAGACTATGGAACTAGTCAAGGACATGAAGCGCCGAATCCTTGAGCGCGGCGTTCCCAAGGATATGTTCAGCAAGATTGACCTCAAGCGGTCGAAGGCACAGCGGATCATGGGCGCTGGCTCCCGTGGGACACGGATGCTGATCTTCTCGCAGATGTCTCAACTCTTCCCAGAGATGGACCCGGTCGGTCAGGAGAAATTTACCTTTGACTGGGCTACCGAGATGGTTGGTCATGACAGGACTATCCGCTACTTCGGACGCCCTGATGAGCGCAGAGGCCACACCGACATCGCTATCGCCCGCCTGGAGAACGGCAGGTTATCCGAGGGAGACTACGTCGAGCCTACAGACGGGGAGAACTCGATGGTCCACTTGCAGATCCATATCGAAGAAGGCCTCGAGCCGGGGCTTGCCGCTGTGGAACAAGGAGGAATGGACTTCGAGGATTATGTCTTGGACAACGTCACGCTCTTCGAGCACACCGTTAAGACCTTGGAGGCTACCACGGTGCACGAGTCCATCATAGGTAAGCTCAACGCCTTGCGTCAACGCACGCAGCAGATCGGGGAGATCATTGAGAACGGTCTCAAGGAGATCAATGCCAAGCGTCGTCGTGAAGGCGAGCAGTCGCTCCAGCGGGGTGAGGGCGGTGGTCAGCCGGGTGCAGAAGGTGGTCAGCCAGGCGCGGAAGGTGGTCAACCAGGCGCGGAAGGCGGTCAACCAGGCGCGGAAGGCGGTCCTAGTGATAGTCAGGTCAAAGCGGCTGAGGCTCAGCAGAAGATGGAACAAACCCAAAGGGAAGGGAATGTTAAGCTTGAGACCATGATCGCTGCGACTCAGGCCAAACTTGAGTCCATGGCCAAGATGACTGAGGCGAAGATCTCTCTCGACAAGACCGCGAGCATGGCCAAGATCGCCCTCCTTGATGGAGAGACGAGTGCTAAGATCCGGAGAGCCGAGATTATTGAGAGGGCCAAGGGCTCTACTCGCTAACCACAATAATGAACATATCAGATTCAGAGCGCCAAAACCTGCGCCAAGTATTGACCGGCACGAAAGCTTACATGAGGGCCAAGACCCAAGTGCTTGAGAACGTGAGTATCGTAGTCGTTGGGTCAAATAGACCTTGCGAGAACATCGGGCTCGACCTTGCTTTTAAGGAGGGGATGCAAGCGGCATTCATTGAAATGGAGAAGCTTACTGAGCCCGCAACGAGAGGCCAAGGGTCAGTGAGCCCCAAGGTCATCGATAAAACAAGCTCACAACTAGATACAGAATGAATAAGACGATCCAAATGATACAGTTCGGGCTCCTACGTGCGCCTGATGAAGAACCTGCCGGTGGCGGCGGGGGCGAAGAACAGGATGGAGTAGGCTTGGCCGCAGGGCTAGATGCTTTCATCGAAGAAAACGAGGGGGTTACGGCCACCGAATCTTCTACTGAGGAGGCGACATCTGCCGGGGCAAGTGGGGCAACCGACAACAAGTATCTCGATGGTCCCATTGTGGAGGGTGAAGGCCTTCCGAGCGACGACGGTGTCGAGGAGGATGACTTCGGATTGCCCGAAATCGGAGCCCAAGTCGAGGCCGAAGAGGAGCCCCCCGAAGAGCCAGCTTTCGATGAGGACGCTTTTGACGCTGAGACCGCCAAGGAAATGGTAGGCCTCGACCCGAATAAGGGCGCGGCATGGAAAGCCTTGAAAGAGAAGGTCAAGGGATTCGAGAAGGAAGGCTCTATGACCCCCTCCCTTCAGGCTGAGCTTGATTCCCTAAAGACCGAGAACCTGACCCTAAAGGAGACTGCTAATCAAGTTGATGCCATGCGGGAGAAGGTAAACTCTGTGACCTCTCGCAATGCCGAGCTTCTTCTTGAGGAGAATGATGATTACAAGGAGAGGGTTCTCAACCCTCACAATGAGATCAAGTCAACGGTCAGCGCTCTAGCTGAAGCCAAAGGGATCAGTGAGGACGAGATTTGGGCTGCGATCGGGGAGAAAGATGCTGTCAGCCGAATGACTGCGATTGATAACCTTGAGAGGAAGATTGGCGCTCGTTATGCATTGGCGATCGACAAGATGTCCACGGATATCCGGGTCATCGCAAAATTTGACCAGTCGATGCGTGCGGATGCGGAGAATATCGTGAACGCGGCGAAGATGGCCGACATGGGGGCGAGCGTTCAGGACGGCGAGGCCCGTGCCGCAGTATTTGATGCAGCAGCTCGAAACTCCTTCCAGCGATACTCCAAGAAGGTTCCTGGCTTCACTGACTCTACTGGCCACATGACTGACCGGGCAAAATCCGCTGAGGCGAAGGCTCTCCTAGTGGACTCGAATGCCCTGAGCGAAGGGGACCTGGGATACATGGCTTTCTCCGTCCAAGCCCTGCCCGCCGCTCTAAGCCAAATCAAGGCGATGGAGTCTGAGATCCGCGACCTTCGGGTAGCGGCTGGGGATAGGGCCAAGGGCATTGTCTCTGGCAGCACCGTGAAGAAAGGGGAGGTTGATCCTCATATCAACCCCGCAACTGGTGAGCCGAAGACCTTCATGGAAGGAATCCTACATCAGCACTTCGAATCATGACCCTCAATTTGCGTTGACGCAACTGCTCATTTGTGCTAGTAAAGAAATAGACACAGAGAGAGCGTCTTAGTTAAGAGCCGGTTTGGGGACGCCCTAGCCGGCTCTTTATTTTTTGAGTTGACGCAACAGTTGGTTTGTGGGTAAAGTGTCCACGCTCCTTTCGACAGTTGAGGTTCTAATAAAATCAACTGCCAGTCGGCTCGGGACTCGCCCGTTCTATTGCAGATAGAATACCAAACTCCGCTGGAGGAATCATCCAGCACCAACCAACTAAAATCATGGCAGCAGCTACAATTGATAATTACTTGGCGGTGGAGAGTGGGCGACTGACATACGATATTTATCAGCGCACGCTTTACTCGTCTCCTTGGCTCTCACTCCCGAAGAAGGTCGCATGGCCTCAAGAAATGGGTGAGACAATCTCGAACGTGATGTTCGAACGCCCTTACGTGGCAACGGAAACCGCATGGACGGCCGTCTCATTTAATGACGCGACCGGGAACTCTTGTATCCCACCAAGCGATACCGTCTCCTTTCACCAAACTTTGCGTGAGATGCAGCTCTTCCACAAGAGCGTCTACTCTCCTCGGTTCTGTGTGAATGACCTCCTCTTTACTGGCGCTCGTCAGAAGCAGATGGAGTCCGTTATCCGCGCTCTTAATGAGCAGGTCCGATACTACTGGATCAAGTGGAACCGTGATAACTGGACCGAATGGTCTAATAAGGTTATCGCTGAACCTGGTCTCGATACGACCGAAGAGGGCTCTGCCACCTTTGGAACGACCGAGGCTACCTCTCAACTCACGAACGGCCTCTTGGATCACTTCTACGAGACCCTCATTCTTGAGCAAGGATCGATGCACTCGCTTTCGACCCAGAACGGCCGTCCGATCTTCGGACTGATCACCGACCAGGTGAGCTCCCGCCGTCTGACGCGCGATGACGATGCGATCCGTGAGGACTTCCGCAAGTCGAGTCGCCGGGACGAACTCCTGGGGCCATTGGGCGTGTCTCATACCTACAACGGGTTTATCCACATGATCGACGATATGCCTCCCCGGTATACCTTCGCAGGTGGTGTTTACACGTTGGTTGAGCCGTATATCCTCGATCAGTCTGACGCGACCAACCCGAAGCTTGCAGTTAACCCTGCGTGGCGCTCGGCTGGTTTCCAAGACTCCTACATCTATCTCCGCAACGCGATTCAGTTCCGCGTTCCGGCTTCGGTGACAGGCGTCTCTAAGGCTAAGTTCAATCCGCAGAATTACATGGGTGATTTCCGCTGGTTGAACATCCAGAACGACGATGACACGTCTACTGCCTATAACCCTGACAAGACCATTGGTCGCTTTCGCGGCGTTATGATGAGTGCGTCAGAGGGCATTAACCCTCATCTGATGTTCACCATCCGTCACAAGGTCTGCACTTCGGACCTTGGTCTCACTGATTGCCCAGCGTAATCAGTTAACCTCAACAAATTGCGCCCTCCTTCCAATAGGAGGGGGGGCGCTTTTCTTCTACTATTATGAATACCAAATCTCTTTTTCAATCGAAGACCATCGTCTTCAACCTGATCGTCACCCTCGCTGGTGCGATTACAGCGTTCGTCCCAGATGCCGCTGATTTCGTTTCCGATAATGCAGCAGCCGTCCTCGGGTCCATTGCCGTAGCGAACATGATCCTCCGGCGAGCCACCAAATCTGCCTACACTCTTTTCCCCGTCCTGATTGCCTTCATGGCTCTTTCTCTCCAGTCTTGTTCTGTGAGAGTGAATCCAGACGGATCGAAGGATGTCCTAATCGATGCCGCTGGCGTTGGCCAAGTAACCACAATCCTCCTCGAAGGGAAGTAATAACCGATGGCCGCCATTCCTCGCAGCAAGCCGAGAGCAACTCGTGAGGAAGTCATCCAAGGATTGATCAGCTCTGGGCTCTGGAGCAACGACAAGGTATCCAAGCTCTCCGTCGCGGGGGTGCGAGGATACTACGATGCCTCCATGGGGCTTCCGGGTAATGACCGGGGGATCTGGGACGATGCGGTCTTCCTGATTGGCCCTGATACCTTTGAGTCCTTCAACTTCAACACTGATCCTTCATCTTACCGAAAGGGGATGGCGACGCTTGAGTCACCGCAACGGGTAGTTTATACCCCTGGCTACCATGGCTTCGGGCGCTCAAGTGGACATCCTGCATTTCGCCAGTCGTCAGACGTTGTCGTCTTGCGTGATCGTGGGGTTGGCAACGGGACAAAGCTGGGAAAAGGTCGCTTCACAGATGAGGGCGCCTCGCGCTTCTGGATCAATCTGCATCGTGGAGGTCGCATTACTACCTCCTCTGCCGGGTGCCAAACGGTCCCTCCGAGTCAGTGGAAAGACTTCTACGCTTTGGTTCGGTCTGAGTTAGGAAAATATGGCCAATCATCGTTTTCTTACTTTCTCTTTGATGGCCCAATTACCTGATGAACGACAGTATCGTAAATGAACTCTATTTCCATTATCATTAAAAGCATGGACATCCCATCAGCACCTGACCCTGAAGTCAAAGCATTGATGCCCCGGATTGCGTTCTTCTTGAGCGTAATTGCGATCGCCGGGCTTGGCTCTATCGCAAAACTCTTGAACGACTACAAGGACGCTCCGGAGATCCAGCAAAAGATATGGTTCGCCTATCTGACCTCCGGCCTCCTCGCCGGGCTTGTCCTAGCCTTGATCTTAGTCGAGAGTTACGGCCCAAGCTACTTTTTGATTGGCCTCGCTGGATTAGCGGGGTTCCAGTCCGTTCAACTTCTTACCTGGGGAGCCCTGTCACTACAATCCTTTGTAGAGCGCGTCTTCAAGGGGGGGCCTAAAGACTAACCATTTTCTCTGTGTCTAAGTCCCCTCATCGTTTTCGGCTTTCGTTAATGGTGGGGGGATGACATTATCAACCCAACACAATGGCAACCACACCTCCTCCAAATAATAGCAAGCCAGTCTGGTTCAACCCTCGGGATGACTCAGGGGACAAGGTCCTCTACTACCTCCGCGATGGACGGTCTTCGAAGCACGCAGGTCTGAAACCCCTCACTCCTCACCCTCTTGCTGCATCTAACCCAATCTACGAAGGACTGGTCTTCCTCAACCGGACTCCAGCCGACGATCAAGAGGCCGGACTGGTCAAGGACTGGTATGGGCCGTCCAGCCTCGTAGATGACATCCTGAGTGTCAGGGAGGTTGGGGGCGGGTATGAATCGACCCTGCTCTACGCGCGTGGCACGACTCCGCCAGATGAAGATACGAGGATTGACGTTCTTGGTAGACAAACACTTAGCGATATCGGTCCCGTCAGCGTGGCCTGGGTTAACGACCCCCTGACCTCTGCCCCTGGGATTGACTTGGCGCTCATCACCGGTGTGTCGACCCTCGAAGGAGATGAGGTCTATATCGTCATTAGCACCGGGGACATGAAAGATCTTGAGCCAATCTTCGGGCTTAACGTCAGATCAAAGCGCCTTAAGATTGTCCGGCATATCAGCTCAACCTCGGTTCATGTCGAGATCCCCTACAACAGCTCCGTGGACCTATCTGCGGTCGACGTGGCTGCGGACGTTTACGATGCCCACTATCTCCTCGACGGCTACACAGATGCCGAGACGGCTCCGGGAGTTCTGTCAGGGCTTTTTCATACCCGGACGTTTTCCTATAGATTAGCAGAGCCATCATACACTTCAGAGTGGGATGATTCATTAGGATTGGAGATTCTCACTGAGAAGCGGCTCCTGCCGTATAGCGTATCAAGGCTTGTCGATGGCACCCCCACCGCTTTAGCTACGGAAGAGAAACAAACCAGCTACGAGATGGTCTCAAGGAATCTCACCATGCGGACACTGAGAAAGGTCATTACAGGGGCCGGCCCGACGCAAGATGGGATGACTTGGTCATCGAGAACTCGGATCACCGTCCCTGCAATATGCACCGGGACCAGCGTCCCCTACTGCTGGGGCTACGCCTCGGCCGCGGATGACGAGGGGGATGTCCGACAATCCTACTCTGAGGCATGGGCTATAACAAAGACCACGATAAACGCTCACGAAGAAGGAGTGGCCACAAGGATCGTCCGTCGCGTCGTTCTTGAAGGGTCCGTAAAGGACCTTGCGGACTCGCTCGGCCTTCCATTTGCTTTCCAGACATCTACTTATAGTTTCGGAGTCAAATCAGCATTCGCCTTCTCCGGTGCGAATGTCGGGACTGGAGCCGGTGTCAGGACAGCCTCCATCGGCCCTTGCCTTCTAGGGGGGAAGCATAACGGAAAAATGAAAATAAGAGCATTGGCGATGACGCACGAAGATTATTTAGCGGCTGGTGGCGAGGGCTCATCGGCCAAGTCAGGCGCCAAGGGAACACTTAATCCTGGGGAGTCCGTCTGGATTAGAGGGCAGTCAGTCCCGTGGGGGAGCGAAGTCATTTGGGATGTGAAACCGCAGAAGGCTCGGTGGGGATACTGGATGGTGGACATAACCTACGTGACACTACCGGTTAACCCCAGTGCCCTAGGTAGCCGTATGCCGAGAATGAAGGGTGGTGGGTCCTGGCTTAGTGATGTAGTCTAAAACTTAAACAAGATAATGGATAAAGACTTTGACAGCTTCAAAAAGATCGGGGAGGAGGACCACAACCCTGACCTTTCACCCCAACAGGGAGACGATCCACTGGACACTGGGGATATCGATAACTCACAAGGAGCAGGGGGCACTCCAGATAATTTATGGATTGGAAATAAAACCAAAGTTACAACAGGGTATGGGATAGGCAAGTGCAGCCATAGCTCCACCAGTGGCCTCCACAGCATGAAGAAGACCGGCAAGCTAAAGGTTGTCGCTGCGAGCATTGGCGAGGGCGATGACGTGGGGACAGAGGAGGAACCGATGCCTGCGCTCAAGCCCCCCGTAGATGTTTATAAGGCCCCAACGGGGACGGATGAGGAAAACATGGGGGGAGTTGTGGAAATCCGCAAGATTGCAACCGAATCCGACACCACCTCCCCAATGGAAGTCAGGGAGCAGGGGGAGAACGTCGTTATCATAGGTGGAGGATTGGATGATACGATCACTGTTCGCACCACCGAGAAAGGGGGGACTGCCGCCGATAAGGCATGGAGGATGACCTTTCTTGATGGGATTCTTACCGAGCTCGATGATTACGTTGACTACGGCGACGGCAAGTCTGTCATTTCAGAATATATTTCGGGGGGGCATAAGATAGCCAAGCACAGTGATGGTGCTGCTGCTCCGACTATCGTAGAAATCCACGAGACGATTACTGGGCTGGGTTACTCAGGAAGTAATCTACTTTATGTGAAGGAGGATGGCACTACGGATACCGTTCCCACCCCTATCCCAGCAGGCTATGAATCATACGAAGTCAGTATTTGCATCTCTGGCACACCAACACCCGTCCATATTCTAGCTCTGACCGAGGATCTCCCCTAATTGTGGCACATTTAATCCAACCAATCACAATTGACGGAACGGCACACTGCTGCAAATGCTATGGTGTGTCAGAGGCACTAGGGAGAGGCACGGAAGGGGTGTTAACTGATAACGCCTTTGCGCTAAACGGTGGGCTTCAGACGGCGGTGGGCTCCCTGGGGGATCGACACAACCTTACCGGCAATTGCGGGCCATGGACACTCTTAACGGGATCGATTGATTTGGCTAGGACCAATGTGGATATCTACGAGTTGTGGTGGTTAGAGGGGGAGATGGACGACACAATGGTCTACACTACTGGGGGTGTGGATTATCTCGCCAATGGGTTCAACGGATACCCGAAGGACCTTGATACTGGGGGCTGGTGTTTTGGCTGTGACCGTTTCGTTTTTGACCCTTGGCGGCCACCAGCCGGAAATGTTCTTGATAGAGCATTCCGCCAAATCGACACCGAAACCGTTAATTTTGGCATTTTAGACGGACCAACGCTTCGGGAGGATGTTGTGGCAGGCGCAGCAGCCCCTGCGCTCAACCCGGCAGTGCTAACCATTTGGAACGTCCGAGGCGATACTGGCGGAGATACTGACCACCACTACTGGAAGCAAATAGGCACTGTTGGCTCGGGCGGCTATAAGCCAGAGGGTGAGATCAGCTTCGGGGTCTCTTGCGGAAACACGGTGGACATCGATTTTTCCTCCTCATCGGCTGGCGGCTCCGGTAGTAATAATTATTTCATTAGCTGTAAGATCTTCGTGGATGGGGTGATTGTGCCAGATGGTTTAACGCCCGGATTTGAATTGCAGAACGGGGTCTGGGCGGATGCGACCAAGACAATCACCGTCGAAGGCGGGCCTTGCGGGACAATCGTAACTCTTTACGCCCAGTCCATCGATACAGTCTCCGCCGATCCTACCACGACAGTCACTCTGACGGCAGAGGTTACTTCGATAACCCAAGTCCCATGACTTGTGAAATCAAGGCCCTCCGAGCAGTTCCCTTTACATTTAACCAAAAACCCCCTAACCTCATCCAATGGCCGACGAACTCCAAACTAACCTAATGATCACCTTCGAGAAAGACGGGGTTGAATTAGACACAGACATCGAATCCAACATCACTGTAGACGGAAACCTGTATTCTTCTGGCCTCATAAATGTCACATCGTCTGCGGTGCAGATCCCCGGGACCGCTGAGGCAGACGGGATGGTCTACCTGGTCTACCGCGGAAATGGTGAAGACCCGGAGAGCGGGGGGGTTGTCAACGTGGGGATTGACGCTACCCCGACTGAATTCAAGCTAGAACAGATGGCTGATATCTTTGCTGCCCGATCCACGAACGGCGCCTTCTTCGTGAAGGTCGCATCCGGGAACTCTGCAAAGGTCGAGTATTTCCTCTTTGCTGATTGATTCTCGGGCATTCTTCTCTTGAGTTGACGCAACGAACACAGTAGTATCCTCCCGTGAGCCTCTTTCCTACCAGACTCCAGATCAAATCGGCTGTCGCTGACAAGCTCCCTTTCGAGGGGGATATCGACTCCATGATCCAGGAGATGCAGGACCGGCTCTACGATGCTGGCGTTGCCCCTGGAAGCCGCCGTGAGGTCGACCTAGACTTCAGCACTGACCGAGTGACATGGAACCTCCTACAGGTTGTCCAGATCGACGCCGGGACCTACGATGGCCTAGTGGGTGTCCGAGACAACGAGAAGCCGAACTCCAGGATGTCTTGGAAGGTCCGAGATGTCGAAGTAGAGCATCAGTCTCCGGGGGGCGGGGCCAACTTCTTCCTTGACCATGGCATTCACGAGGTCACAACCGGAGTCTTTAAGCGGATCTACCAAGTCCCCAACATCCTCGTGGACAGCAATGAGATCTTTAAGTTCCTCTTCAAGATCCAATCCCCTACGATTTCCCTCGATGCGGACGAAGTCTTTGTGAAGAGTGTCTACGTGGCCAAACTGGGTCTGATGGCCATTGGTTACGAGAACGAGGGAGACCCTCGCGCCCCTACAGCAATGCAATCTTTTCTAGCGAACGCCGATCAAGTCCAGAAACGAACCGATGGAGTGAAGCATCGCTACGTTGGTTTTAGCACTGGCATCCGTCACAAACCTAGCAACCGAATGTAATGGGATTATTAGATAAACTTAAGAAAAAGTCGGGGGCTGGGGGGGTAGACCCAAACAGTGATACGAATACGCAAGCCGACAAGGACAACGCCAGATTTGACGCCATGGTCAAGGGCAGGAAGACCTTCACTTCTAAGCCTGAAGATGTAGCCAAAGGTGGCGGGTCGCTCTTGGACTTTAACGAGAGCTACCAAGATCGTGAGTTCGGGTCTGAGACTCCGGGGGAGTCGTCACAGTTTAACCGGAGGGAGATTAATAGGCAGATGCACGAGAACAAAAGGATCAAATCTGCGGCTAGAGCGAGGTATCGCTATTTGCGGAGGCATCCGAAGAAGGGAGATGCGGCAAAGTTTTTGTTGGACATGAAGGCGGAGGGCGTTAACTGGGGAGGGACGATGCTGGCAGGCGAGGCAGCCAATGAGGCTGATAAGTCTATCACCCAAAAACGAATTCATGAGATTGCGGACGGGACGAGGAAGCTCGACCCGGGTGGAGATTACTTCCAGCGCAATCTAAAACAAAGGGACGTTGATGATGAATTAGAAAAAAGAAAAAACGCAAAAGGAGAAATCGTCCCACCTAAGGATAAGGATGAGGAAGAGAAAGAGGACGATCCCCAGGACAAGCCCAGAGAAGGTGTAGGCGACGACAACCTAGATGAAGGTGAAAAATTAAAAGATATAAAGGATACTCCCACACTAAAAGATATCGCTAATGAGCATATGGGCCCGGTAGATACTCCCCTTCTCAAGGCCCAAGATGAGAAGGGGCTCGCCGGCGGTGGAGACGGCGGTAGCGGAGGCGGTAGCGGAGGCGGTAGCGGAGGCGGTAGCGGAGACGAACAGGATGCGAAGGTTGATCTTACTGGTAAGCCGGGGGGGGGGCCTCCTCTGGGAGAGATTGCTAAAGGCGAGGCTGGTGAGGGAGCTGGTGAGGGAGCTGATGAGGGAGTTGCTGGCGATGCTGCTGGCGATGCTGCTGGTAAGGGAGTTGCTGGCAAGGGAGCTGCTGGTGAGAAGAATCCATGGGTGGCCCTGATTGAAGAGACCGAAAACAAGCAGGTAGATCGTATTAATGAGGTGATGGGGGGTCGGCGTGAGGATCACCCTAGCTGGTGGAACAATGACTCATTAAAGGAAAAGGATAAACTCGCCCTCAGGAAGAAACTCCTGAAAATATCCGAGGGGATCAAGGAGGACCCGAACTTTTTCAGGGACAACAAGCAGCATATTAAGACATTGTTCAAGGCGCTTGGGATTGACGATGACAAAGGGAAGAACGTCTTGCGTCAACACAACAAGTTCCAGCAAGTGCATAAGCCCGATCCCAAATCAACCGCCTATATCGACAAGTATAGAGTGAACTCTAATGACCCATGGCCAGCGTTCTCCGAGGGGTTGCGGCGGCTTAGTGATAATGGTTGGCGCTCTTCGACCGAGGGGCTTCAAGAGGAAATCGGCGGAGGACGGTATAAAGGTGGGTTGACCAATGAACAGTTCCTGGGCAATGCAGAGAGGGCGTCTAAGATGGACTACGGGGACGAAGCTGTCAATGAGACGGTCGCTGCCGTTCGCGGAATGTTAATGAAAGCAAGATGGAATAAAGGTCCTGTAACCAATAAAGATGGAAAAGCAGTGGAAAGGTATGACGTATCTTTGCATAGGACGACCAATGATTACGCTGTCCAATTCCAAGCCGACCTTGCAGAGAAGATGACATCTTATCTGAGGTTGAAAAAATTCGGTTTGGATAAGAATATCCCACCCGAGAATCTTCCCGGAATGAAGAAAAGACTTAGGAACTGGAGTATCAAACCCCCTCCGACTGAGAAGGAAATGAAAAAAAACCCAGGGGCTCTTGGCGATTGGATCGCCTCTGTTGACAGGGCCAAAGCTGATCACGATCATCAGTCGAAGTTATTCAAGCAAGGCAAAATACCCGGGCAGGTCGCTAAGCATTTGCCAACAAAATTGTCGGTGGCTGATCCTAGACTGAAGAAAGATCCCAAGAAAGATCCCAAGAAAGTTCCCAAGGAAGTTCCCAAGAAAGTTCCCAAGGTAGATCCCAAGAAAGTTCCCAAGGTAGATCCTCCCAAGGTTCCCGGACCGTGGATTTGAAGCCTAGAACTAATGCGGAATTATACCGTCACTTTACCTAAATACACTAATGTCTGAAATTACCCACGATCTAGATTCAAGTTCTGAAGAATCTGCTCCCGTCGCTACCCCAAGTGACGGTGAGTCTATATCTACGTCTGGACCGATCTCGGATTCGGAAGGGGCCCTAGGAGGAAGTATGGAGCGATCCTCTTACTCCGGTGCGGCGGGACAATCCGCGGCAGCAAACATACAGACTGCCCTTACCGCGCCGAAGTTAACCCATGATGCAATGACTCCCTCTATGGTGAGTTATCGTCTTCTAAAGGAGGATCTTCAGTTCCGGTCCAAACACAATACGGTTTTGGCACAGGAGATGGATCTAGCAATGAAGATGGGGGCTCATAATAGTTTGGCAAAGAAGGCTGCCTTAAATGATGCCTACACTCTCGAAGCGAGCGAAGCGATTACGCAATTCTCCACGATCCTTGCCGGCGGGGTGGGAAGCGAGAATGATGCAGTGCAAGAGTTGTATAAAACGAACTCTCGTCTTGCTCACAACCCCATCTTCCAAGAAAAGCTCAACCATCTGTTAACGGCGTTTGAGGATAATTCCGAAAGAGGGAGACGGCAGTTGGAGGAGAAGAGTCTTCAGAATCAATATAATATGGCACTGAACAACCCATGGCACATCTACAACGCCAGCGCGATGGCGGCAGGGTTGAGGCCAGTCACTCCGGATATGCGGGGGGAACTGGAGGCGGCTGGGGATTCGATGGGTTGGGCCAGTGGAGCAAACTATGACCTCCTCATGGAGCATGGCGTCAGCGCGGGAACCTTTAATTTTCTTGATGATGATGATATGCTGGAGGAGGTGGCTCTCCAATTTAATAAGCGGAGCGATGAGGAGATGACAGGCGCTGACGTAGCGAGGGAAATTGGCGCCCTTGTTGATCCGGATGTAGCGCGGAGGGCAGCGGGCCCCGCTGATGACGCAGAGTCTATAGCGGCAAGAAAACAAATATCCCGAGCGAAGTTCTTCATCCGGAGAGGAACGGCTCTAGATCAACATAAATACGGCGAGCAAATAGCACGCGCGGAAATCAGAGCAAAACAAGATGAAACACAAAGCGTCGTCAGCCCACTATGGGAAGCTCATTGGGAAGCGCTAACAAAAAACTCATACGACGAGAAGGGCAACCCCCTCACTGGGGATGCTTATTACCCAAGGTTGATGGTCGAGCTTGGTAAATTTGCGGCGATGATGGCCGTAAAGACAAACAGACCACTTGCGAGCACCTTAGCGAAGACTAACTCAAGGCAAACCGCGGGTCAGAAGTCCAAAGCTCGGCTGGCATATATGAAAAATGCTCTTTTAAATTCTGGGAAATACACCCAGAATACCTTGAGTAAATACACCGAGGGGCAGTTGTCAGAGGCGGGCGCTCTGGAGGGGTTGTGGATTGATGACCTATCGTTCCCCCAGAAAAACCCATACGAAGGGGCCAACACCGTTGACTCCACTCATGGGCTGCTAAAAGCCGGCAAAGTGTGGATGAACAGGTGGCTGATGGTCCGATGGCCCACTGCCTTAGAAGTTGAAGAAAAAAAAGAAGAAAAAAAAGAAGGCAAGA
>TARA_R110002051_G_scaffold8980_6_pt1 | contig 14188 bp, 17 predicted proteins | sample TARA_R110002051 | Tara Oceans TARA_R110002051 (sample SAMEA4397023) | marine metagenome | biome: Polar Biome; feature: [MES] marine water layer (ENVO:01000295) within the mesopelagic zone...; material: water (ENVO:00002006), including particulate matter (ENVO:01000060) such as......
TAAAGCTCAATATCGAAAGATATTGAGCTTTTTTTTATTTTATGACATTTTGAAAATATAGTTTTAGAAATGTGGGTAAACAGAGAACTTCAGGATTTTATAGTTAAATTGAAGTTTTTATTCCCTTAGCTAATTAGAGAATAAAAAGAAGGGTTAGGCTTTTAATTTTTCAATGAATTGAAATAATCTCTCACTTCTTTAATTCGTTTTTGTTTGGCATCAGTATTTAACCAACATGCTTCAAAAGCATTGATGGCCAATTGCATTAAATGGTCTTTATTTAAATTAAGGGCTTTTGCCGTCTCAAAATAATTCTCATTCATATAACCGCCAAAATATGCAGGATCATCTGAGTGAATGGTTGCTATAATTCCTTTTTCGAGCATTTTAGCAACAGGGTGCTCTTCCATATTCTGTATTACTTTTAAAGCCACATTACTAGTAGGGCAAAGCGTTAATGGAATTTTTTCTTCTACTAACCTTCGAACCAATTTTTCATCATCTAAACAGCGATTGCCGTGGTCTATGCGTACCACTTTTAATAAATCTAAGGCTTCCCAAATATATTCTACAGGGCCTTCTTCACCGGCGTGGGCTACTAATTTATATCCGTGTTCGGCAGATACTTTAAACACATTTACAAACTTATTGGGCGGATTACCCATTTCGGAGGAGTCTAAACCGACACCATCAATTAAATGCTTGAATGGGAGGGAAGCTTCTAATGTTTTAAATGCGGCTTCTTCACTTAAGTGTCGCAAATAAGACATAATAAGTTTACAGGAAATATTTAATTCTTTATTGGCTTTTTCTAAGGCCCTGTGAATTCCATTAAAAACAACTTCAAAAGCAATACCCCTATCGGTATGTGTTTGTGGGTCAAAAAATACTTCTACATGAACTACATTCTGGTTATGTACTTTGGTAAGGTATGCCCATGTTAAGTCGAAAAAATCTTGCTCGTGAATCAATACTTGGGCACCTGCATAGTAGATATCTAAAAACTCCTGAAGATTGTTGAATTTGTATGCTTTCTTTAACGACTGAATAGAATCATATTTTAAAGTAATATTGTTTCTTTCCGCTATTTTGAACATGAGTTCTGGTTCAAAGCTCCCTTCAATATGTAAGTGAAGTTCAGCTTTCGGAATTCCTTGAATAATTTCATATAGTTCAGATGATTCCATTTTGTAATGTTTATAAAACTATTGTTTTTGCAAATTACATAGGACATCCGAATATCCTATCGTAATATGACCCGTTTTAAAATTTATATATCAGTAGAATATTTAATCATTTCTTATAAAACATACTTATTAAATATATCTTCCAATTCTTTTTTAGGTTCAAAGCTAAGTCCGGAACGAGTGGTTGAGCTTTGTATTATTGTACTTCTACAGGCTGTTAGCCATCCGAAGCGATCAGGTAAATCTAACTTGCCTATTGGTCCACCAGAAGCGTTTCCATCACAAATTAACTTCCACGCTTTTAAATAATCATTAATGATATCTTCTTCAATTTCTGGGGCAAAGGCTTTTAATTTGTCTGGATCAATTTGATATTTTATATCAAGAAATTTAATCCGCTTACAAAATAGAATAACGCCTACATTAAAGAATTCTTCACGTTCAACCTTTGGTACCAATCTAATTATGGCATACTTGAATGTGTATCTATCTTGCATCTTCAGCTTCTTTAACTAATATATCTATCATAGATAATTTAGTAGTTATAAATTGAATATACGCTGCTCTTTTTTCATCTGCATTCAAAATGTCCGATTCACTCATAAGCCAGTCTTCAGGAATTTTGTACACAATTTCGATAATCTTATCTGGTGTAATTAAATTTTGAATTTCTTTTGCTGCTTCGGGTAGGGCGGTTGCTTGTTGCAAAAGTACATGGTCTTTTATAAAGGGGAATGACCTCATAAGGTGACTCTCCCAAGTTTCCCAGTTATGGTGAAAATAGAAACTAGCGCCGTTATCGATCACCCAAATTTCATTATGCCAGTAAAGTAAATTAGCATTCTTAGCTGTCCGGTCTATATTGCTGATAAGACTATCTAATACTACTATTTTTGATGCTATTAGTGCATCTATTTTTGAAATTAAAGGGTCGAATGTAATTGCGCCAGATAAAAAGTGTAATCCTAAATTTAGGCCAACACTAAACTTAAGTAAGTCTTGAATTTCTTCATCTGGTTCTGTATTGCGAAACGAATCATCTAGATTCATAAAAACCAACTCTGGAACTTTTAAACCAATGGCGCGTGCCAATTCTCCGCCAATAAATTCAGCAATAAGAGATTTTTTTCCTTGGCCAGATCCTCTAAATTTTAATACATATAAAAAGTCGTCGTCAGCTTTTACAATGGCAGGCATAGAACCTCCTTCTCTTAACGGTTGTAAATACTGAACAACATCAACTGTTCTAATATCAATTGTATTCATTTTGCTAAGATAGAGTTTGTAGCACTTTCATTAGGTGTTTTGGTTTAAATGACATTGGCAATTTCTTCAAGAAAGTAATGAGTTGCCCCAACTATAATAGCTAATCCGATAATAATAAATAAACGAATTAGTAGTGCTTTGCTATTATTTTTAAGTTTTTTATTTAAATAAAAAACATCCAATAAAATAAAAAGTGAGGCAATTATGCAACCTATAATAGCCCCTACATACACTAATACAAAATCATGTATGCCATTTAAAAATGTAAGACTGCTAGTATCGGATTTTGAACCAGGACCTAAAACTATGCGCATATGCAGAAACCCAAGAAGAATAGCAATGAGCAACCAACCAAAGTAATTTAGAATTCTTTTAGCCATAGGTAATCAAGCATACAATTAGTTATATTTTCTCTTGTTATTCAATTTCTTTTGGTAAAGGTGAAAGCATGATATGTGCTCTGTGTGTACCAGCATTCATAAGCCAAGGATGATTTGGTGCCGTAGGTGATTCGGGTATACCAATAGTTTCTGAAGTAGCCCAAGGAATATATGTTACATAACGCAATTGTGCGCCATCAACAGCTGCGGTTTCTGGGTCGTACATAGTATTTGGCCCGTAGTAGATATGTAGTGTGGAACCGGGAGTTATTTTAAGTTTTCCTGATTTCATTTCTTCTTCACGGATAGCAAAAATTTCTTCAGCAGATTTCCCCTCTGATCTTAATGCTCTTCCTCTCGCCATAAAGGGTTCTAGGTTTTTGTGATAACATGCGGCATTAAAGCCATCTTTTGTTGGGTCATCTGCAAGCACGATAAATTCATTATCACCCTCTCGCAACGTCACAAATTCACTCGCCATATTATAGCCGATAACTTTAGATGTTGACCTACTTTTTTCGGGAGCAGCCATTAATGAAGTAACAATTAGATCTTCATCGGTTTCAATAGCTTTTAAATTTTTATTGATGTCTTTTGATGCACTTTCTGTAGTAGGCTCTAAAGTTGAAGCTTCTTGTGTGGCATTTTTTGTTTTGTCCGAGGTGTTACAAGAAATCAGAATTGCCGTGAAAATGAATGCTGTAAGAATATGTTTCATAATTTGTGAATTTTTAATGTGTCTTTGTTAAGATAAGAAATATAGAAATGTAAAATGCTATTTTTATTCTTCCGTGCATTATACGGAAGCTATTTTCTTTATAGTATCTGGCAAAACCTGAACTCTAAAGCTATCTTTATCGTATCTTCATTAAAAACAGAAAAGCAATTACTATGTACATCTACCCACTTACTTTACCATAATATTTTTTCTTTAACCAAAAAGAAACCCGTACTAATAGTATTAATGCCGGTACTTCTACTAACGGACCAATAACTCCTGCAAAGGCCTGTCCTGAGTTTAATCCGAAAACAGCTATGGCAACGGCAATGGCCAATTCGAAATTATTACCTGCTGCCGTAAAAGCTACTGATGCGGTTTTGTCGTATGAGGCACCAGTTGCTTTAGTGAAGAAAAATCCAATGACGAACATTAACGTAAAGTAGATAAGTAAAGGCACTGCAATTATTAAAACGTCCATTGGTATTTGAACTATTAACTCTCCCTTTAATGAAAACATAACTACAATGGTAAATAACAGCGCAATCAATGTTATTGGCGAAATGGTAGATATGAATTTGTTGGTATACCAATCTTCGCCTTTTAGTTTAACCAAAATTAGTCTACTCAAAATTCCCATTACGAACGGAATACCTAAATAAATGGCTACACTTTCTGCTATAGTGCCAATAGATATATCTACAATAGCACCTTCAAACCCAAAGTAGGGTGGAAGCACTGTAATAAAAAGCCATGCATAAAAACTGTAAGCAAAGACTTGAAATATACTATTTAAGGCTACCAAGCCTGCGCCATATTCACTACTACCTTCGGCGAGGTCGTTCCAAACCAAGACCATTGCAATACATCGTGCTAGGCCAATTAAAATTAGGCCAACCATGTATTCAGGATAATCACGTAAAAATGTAATTGCCAAAATGAACATTAAAACGGGACCAATTATCCAATTTAGGATAAGGGAAATAGAAAGGATTTTTGTGTTTCTGAAAACTTTTGGTAATAGCGAATAATTTACTTTTGCCAAAGGCGGATACATCATTAAGATTAAACCAATGGCAATAGGAATGTTCGTAGTGCCACTACTATATGAATTAATAATATCGGGGAATATAGGTATGAAATAGCCAATCGCAACGCCAAATGCCATAGCTACAAATATCCAAAGTGTTAGATTTCTGTGAAGAAAACTTAATTTTTTTGATGCCATTTTTATAAGTTTATTTGAGAGAAAACGTAAAATAATTCCGTTGCAATTTGCAGACTTCTTTCTTTATATTTTTCTGATTGTTGTGGTGTGTTGTCAAAAGCTTTAGGATCTTCAAAAGTTATCGGAATCCTTTTTTCTGCACCAGGCACAAACGGGCAAGCTTCATTTGCCGAATCGCAAGTCATAATCGCTGCAAACTCAGATTTAGGATTAAAATCATCATCTAATTTTTTTGAAAATCCTATAATCGGATGCTCGTTATCAGCATATTTAATAGTGTATACGGGATTTTCATTTTTTGAAATAGTTTTTATCTGAAATCCTGAATTTCGTAGGGTTTCTACAGCCATTGGAAAAAGTGCTGTAGCTTCTGTACCACCAGAATAGCAAAAGATATTTTTAATATGAAAATAATGAGCCATAGTTTGTGACCAGACTTGCGATAAATGACTTCTTCGTGAATTATGTGTACAGATGAAATTTATACGTATTTCTTGACTTGTAGCAGCTTTTGATTGTATAAAATCAATTAACGGTTGTAATATTTCTTTTCGTTCTTCAACAATGCTATCGATGTTTAATGAGCTAATTACCTTTTCGATTTCGGTAAATAATGTCGTTTTGGTTGTGGTCATATTTAATACAGGTTTATTGTGATTTTTAAAAAGAATTTTTAACAACAATTTTCATTCGTAGCTATATCTTGGTTAAGAAATTTCAACATGGTTTCTTTCATTTTTGTCCAATTTCCGGTGTGTATGCAGTAGCAAACGCTCGTACCTTCTACGTTACCTTTTATTAAACCTAAATGCCTTAATTCTTTTAAATGTTGTGATATGGTAGGCTGTGATAATCCGATTTCGTTAACTAGATCTCCACAAACACATGCGTTTATCTTAAATAAATGCTGTAAAATCGAAACTCTTGCAGGGTGCCCAAATACTTTTGCAAAAAGAGCAATTTCGTTTTGTTGGTCTGTAAACATTTCTGTTTTGGCTAATCCCATTTTGTTTAATATTAATTAATCGCAATGTAACGATTAAAGGATTTAGAATTCAAATTAAAGTTGAGATTTGTCTATTTAATTTTTAAAGGACTAGTGCAATTTTATAAGGTTAATTTTAGAGTGCAGATACTATTACAATTGTTTAATTCTTTTGTCAGTTTCTAGAATCGAATATTGAAAATTGTCTGACCAACCAGATTTTAAAGGTAATATTTGTCTAAGGCGGCCTTCTCTTACCATTCCTGATTTCTCTAAAACTTTAATAGATCCAATATTCTCTACAGCACACCCAGCTTCAATTCGATGTAGTTTAAGCGTATCGAAACCAAAATCTAATATTGCTTTTAAGGCTTCGGTAGCAAAACCTTTTCTCCAATAGTCTGAATGTATTTTATACCAAACTTCAGCTCTATTATATTTCTGATGACCGATTTTTAGTCCGAACAAACCCATGAATTTTCCATTCGATTTGTTGTCAATTGCAAACGTATAATTTTTTAGCTCTTGCAATTGATTCTCTTTTATCCAAGGTTCGATGTTAGCTTTGGTTTCTTCAATACTATTAGGAATACCCAATGCATTGTATTTGTCGGTTTCGGGCAAAGAATGCAGCGTATGGATTGAAGTTAAGTCGGCTATGTCAATCAATCGTAATCGTATTCTTTCAGTTTCTATTGCAGTCTTGTTCATTATAATTAACCCCTATTATTCGTTAAATCTATCTATAAAAGCAGTAAATGATTGAATAAAGTGCTTTCTAGGTTTTTCCATAAAAGCAGCATGGTCACCACCAGAAATTACTACCCAACTTTTATCGGCCGTCTTTAATCGCATGAATAATTTTGCTTGGTTTACTGTTGGGGCCAATGGGTCGAATTCTCCTTGAATAAGTAATATCGGTGTGGTAATTAATGCAGGGTCAATGCTATTATATTCACTTTCATGTCTCCAATCAACTCGTATGGGGTCATACGCTAAAGCCATCTTTACATAAGTATCTACTGCCTTTTTACTAATACTACCAGGTATAATAAAATCACTCGCTGCATTTTCTGCTGTATTTATACTTTTCAATAATTTCTTTTCACTTGTGTCTTCTGGTATTTTAGAATCTAAATCTTGCCAATACCCAAAAACCGTTAAGCTTGCTATATTTTTAGATTCTTTTTGAGTCGCAAGTAGCGATAATGTTGACCCCATTGACCAACCGAATAAATGAATCTTTGTCTTATTATTTTCTTCCGATATCCATTTTATAATATTCAGAATATCATTTGAAGCTATTTCTGGTGATGACCATTCTGTAGCATCTCTAGGTGTTTTTCCGTATCCGCGTAAATCAATGGCATAGGTTGAATATTCTTGTTCTACCAAACCATCCATTAAAGACAATTCTTCACCTTCTACCTGTAAATCAAAATCTGGAACACCGCTCCAAGTTCTACCATGAACAAAAAGAATATGTCCTTTAGGATTTTCAACTTTTTTCGCCCAAACCGCCATTGGGTGTCCGTTCGATAAAACGATGTGTTTTACTAAAGAATCTTTAACCGGAATAGCGGTTGTATGGCTTTTCTTAATGGGTTGATTGTCAGCTTTACAAACTATAGTCGTTACCAATAAAAGAACTAGTAAGCTTTGTTGTTTTATAAGATAGGTCATGAGATTACTATTTTAGATAAATGAAGGTAATGTTTAAACTTTTCGTTTCCGTCTTCCAACAAAGCTAAAGCTTATGGATTAATTTTATTTTTTGTCCAAAGCTAAATCCAAAAGGTTTAGTAACATCATAAATATGCACTGACTTTTTGGTTTTGCCCTAAAGTTCGCATTACGTTTAGGTTTGTTGTAAAACGTATTTTTTATAGGTTGTGAATCTGTCCTTTTAATTTTTTCCGATTGAAGGAACTAACTATTACTAAGTCTTGCTTATTTATTATTTTATATGCAATCACAGGTACGAGTAAAAATTCACCAATAATGAAAATCACATAAAGATTCCTACTTCCAGTAAATATTGGACTTATAAAAAATAACATAAGCGGTGTGACAAATAAGAAAAAAAGCCCAGCACCAATTTTCGCTAAATTCTAGTCTTTTGCGTTTAGTTTGTCCACGTGAAATTCCGTTGTTCGTCAGTAATTTTTACAAGTCAGTTTTTTATTCCCTCCGTCTTGCATTGTAAAATCCACTCGAGTATTCGTATTTGTTGAATATCCGAGTTCATTATTATATTTAGGATATTTTACGTAAACTTTCATCTATTTGAAACGGTCTTTTAATATGTATTACAATGGTTAGTATATGTCATGTTTCAATATGATTTATAGAATGTTAGTTTCCGTCTTTTCTATTTAATCGTCTTAATTATTTTCCCACCTTTCATTACAAATTCTACCCGAGTTAATTCAGTAATATCATCAATAGGATTTTTTTTTGTGGCTATAATATCTGCCAATTTACCGACCTTAATACTGCCAATTTCCTTATCCATCATAAGTAACTCTGCATTTACCTTAGTTCCCGCCAGTATTGCTTGGAGGGGGGTCATTCCTATATGAGTAAGAAATTCGAATTCCTTGCCAGCAAAATTAGGCGGGAAGCCTACATTGTCTGAGCCAACCCCTACTTTCACACCTCTTTTTATCGCTTTCTCATACATTTTCGAAGAAGCTTGGCGATGCTTTTTGGTTAATTCATACATTTTTGCCTGCGCTTTACTGTTCTTCCAAGTTTCGAGACCATATTCACCAACACTCAAAGTAGGGATTAGAAAAGCGTCATGCTCTAAAAATAGATCAATGCTTTTATCGTTTAAGAAGGTGCCATGCTCTATGGATCTTGCTCCAAACTTAATGGCTTTATTGATACCTTCAGTAGCATGGGCGTGAGCCATGACAGGAACACCCCTTCTTTTTGCTTCCTCTATGGCTGCAATAATCTCTTCATCGCTAAATTGAACATTTTGTGGATTGTCCCCTTCAGACATAAAAGCACCCGTAATTAAAAGCTTGATCCAGTCGCTCCCAAATTTTATTTCGTTTCTAATAGCCTTTTGAATTTCGTCTTTACCATCAACAACTAGTCCATCAGCAATAACCGATTGTTCAGGTGCTATAAAATTGATATCTCCACCACCACCTGTAACGGATAAATAATGCCCTGCACCATATATTCTAGGGCCGTCAAATAGACCGGTGTTTATAGCATCTCTTATTTCAAAATGGGCATATTGTGTATCGGCATCACCAGCTACTCTTATTGAGGTCCAACCTTCGTTAAGCCAATTTTGAACTACTTTTAGCCCCCTGAGTGCATTAAAGGCCGATGAGCCTTTCACATGATTTACTTGGTAGTCGTCTCCATATATTAGGGGATGTACATGTGCATCAATTAATCCGGGCAATACTGTATATTCCGTTAAATCTATTATTTTGTAATCTGATTTTATAATATCCTTGGTGCCAATTTGCACGATTCTTTCTGCATCGACGATAATTACCATATTAGTATAAACCTTATTATCTTCAGCAGTTATAAGCTTGCCACAAATAATGGCGGTTTTATATTGAGCATTAAGTGCAAGTGAAAACAAAATTATTAAAAGTGTTGAGCTAAATACTTTTTTCATTTTTAATATTTTAATTTTAGGGTGAAGCTAATAGTCTGGTATACGAGCCGTTTTAATGGCTTATATACTTTTTAAGTTTGATTCTTTATAATTTAATATTAAGTTGATTTTGAAATTCACTTAAATATTTTGCTATATGAATACCATCAACTAATCCGTGATGGGCCTCTATTGAAATCGGTAACATTTTTTTTCCATCTCGAATTATAAATTTTCCAAACGTGATTTTTGGTACGGACTCTTTTTGATCAAAATTTGTAGGATGTAAAAATCCGCTAAATGAATTCCAAGGAAATGTTGAATGACGTATTAAATCTCTTTTAATATCATCATTATTTAGTCTTAAACCTGAACAGTTTTTTACTGCTAAAATTTCACTCTTTAATTCAGTATTGAAAGTTTCGAAATCAGAAGAAAAATTCACAAAACCAAAACCGAATGTTTCATCTTCTCTTCCTATTGTAATTCCTGCATGTATTTTTTCGAATTCTATTATTTCTTCATCTATGATTCTATATTTTAATTCATCTACAGAATTAACTGCAATCATTGATTTATGTAAATAATTTGCGAAAAATGACTCTCCATTTACTTTGGAATTCTTAAAGCATTGGTCACAATTTACCTCAGTAACTATTCCGAAAGTTGGACTTTTCATTTTTGAAAAAAAATCAAAATGCTCTTTTCTTTTCCATGCAGCTAAGTCAATTTTTTTCATTAAATTAATTTATCTCAGTTTTGGTTATAATTATTGACAACAATTGTATAAAGTTATTGGTAGCTATATTTCTATTTTACCACCAATTTAATAATTTCCTTTTTAAGTGATGTTTTACCTAGATGTTTTTGTTTAGGTAGGTTTAAGAGGTTGAATAATAAAGGTCAATAAATTATTGGTGAGATTTATTTATCGTAATTATAATGAGTTTGTTATATTTTTTATTTTAAGTACTTAAGAGTATTTACCATTTCAAATTTCGGACTTCGATTCATAAATTCACGTAACATTGCCGTATGGGCAGAACCCATTAAAACAAGAACCCTATCGTTCTTATTCATCTTAATTCGGTTTAAGTTAGAATATATTTTCATGTTGCGATGGTAAAACAAGGCCGCTTGATCAGCTCCTACAAAATTCTCATCTATACCCACGTAAAAAAGTTTGTCGGCGTTTGCGTTTAATGAATAATCTAACATTATCGGATTATTGATTAATGCTAATTTTTCTAAAAGAGATAAATTATCAAAATTGTTGTTTCGCTTTTCCATTTCTGGATATGCCTTTAATGGATTGTTGGTAATTTCTAAATAGGTTACTGGGTCAATTGCATTTGTTAATTCCGGGCTATTTTCGATATAATCTCCCACACTATAATTATAGCCCATATGATTATCGATGCCATATACTTTATGGAGTCCGCTCAATCTAGCAACATCAAAACCAACCATGCTCAATTCGCCATATTGGGTGTTAAGCTCACTAGGGTTTTTTGAAAAACCCTGATAGGCGGTATTTATTTCATTATCAATTTCAGGTAGGTATTCTAGACATATGATGGTGGGTTTGAAATTCGCCAATAGGATAGACAGTTGACGAATTTCTTCTTGCTCTTTAGCATTGTTTTCATCAAAATCTACCTTTGTAGCATCGCTAGTGGTACCAAAATGAAAAAAGCCGACATTTAATACTTGAATTTTATCTGTTTTTGTCGACTCTATGGCGGCAGTTTCTTTAGTAGTTTGGTTGCTGTTTTTATTGGTACAACCTAGTAAAACAATGGAAAGGATAATTAATAGTCTTCTCATATAAAACTGTATTTACTTTTAATTAGAATAATATAATTTAAGTGGTAACATTAAAGCTTCCCATAAAAATTGAGTAAATGTAGTAATTGGTTATAACTGTTTAATGAGCAAAATGATAATTATATGTTGAGTTACAGTTTTATTAATAAATGGTAATGGTGGTAAGTGCTGCACTTATAAAAAGGCCTATTTATTTCAGATAGGCCTAATTACAAACAACTTAAACTAAATAAAATTATTAGAACGATGTCTCCCATTCATTAGGGTAATAGATATAACTAAAGGTGTAACAGGGTGTGACATAGGAAAACACTTAGAGATGTTACATAATGGTCATCGCCAGAAATAGCTTTAAATGATATTATGAATATTTTAAATTGGATTTCGGAAGAAAATAATAAGTAGAAGGTTCATTTATTCGGTTGGTGAATGGGGTCAAAATTATCCCTACTGGTAACAAAAAAAAGCTAAAAAATATAGCGAACGAAGTTTTATTTTGTGTGCTAAATTTCATTTCACCAAGTAAGCCGGCATGCTTTCTAAACCTTTGTTGTATAACTGTGCCTATTTTCAATTAACCTAGTGCCCTAGATCTATATTTTTTGCTCAGATTAGTTTGTTTGATTCTTCATCATAAGTGCTGAATTCAATTTCTGTTCTTACCATATGTGTATAGAAATCAATCTCTTTTCTCTTTCTTCCTGAGTAATTTACTATTATGTCAAGCCCCGTCCAAAACATAAACCACCCGGCAGGCTCGAAAAGGATAAGTAGAACATGGGTATAATATGATTCTGATTTTAGAAATGAGATGTAACTGGCTATGATCATTAGTAAAATACCAACTGTTGTAAACAAGAAACCCTTTCGATTGGTATTTCTCTTTTCTTTGAGAAGCTTTTCATGGTTTTTTTGAAAGTAGTTATGAATGTGGTCAGAAATTACTTTTTCGTCTTGCTTGTTCCTAACGGATTCGGCTAGCAAGATTTTAAGTGTCATTTTCTTACGATATCGGTTCTTGGCAACTTTTCTAATTTGTAAAATAAAATCATCTGATACAGTGCGTTTCGAGTACGGCCTTGGATCAAAGTCAGAAAACATTTCATTGTAGGAGTCAAGCCATAAACTTATAGTTATGTGTTCGCTATTAGGTTCTTCAAAACTCGAACTTGTTGTTGAATTTATCATTTCTATTTAGTAATGTCATCATACTACGAGAACAAAATTATCTTTTTCAATGGCATTTCACGTCCTTATGCCACGGTAACTGTTATTTTGTGTTTCATATTGTAATGGGGTATAGATAAAATTTTTATAAATACTTGGACAGCAATAGATATAAAAAATCCGGTTCTTAAATAAGTGAACCGGATTTTTATTCTTTAGGTGTTTTTAATAGGGTAATTTATCCATTTGGTCCATTTCCATGATTTCCACCACCATTACCACCGTTTCCACCTCCACCGCCACTGTTTCCGCCTCCTTTGCCATTTTTTGGCACTAGTTGCACATCTATGTAGGTAAGGTTGTATTCATGAAGAATTAGAGCGGTGCCGCCTCCCAAATCAGGTTCTTCGGCAACTATAATTTGCTCCTCCTCCTCATTGAGAAGAATAATGGTATTGCTATCAAAAGAAGTATTCTTTGTTCCAGTGAAATTATTGTCCAGAACAAAAGTAAGCCTATAGGTGCCAGGCCCGTCCCCAATTTTTCTGGTCACCCAGTTGTAGCCATAAATTACTTTTCCCTGCACGTTGGTTTCTGCACTATACCCAGAGGGGCCGTCTACATTCTCCCATACACCGCCTTCAAATATTGGTAAACTAACGTCTCCTTCCCATTTAGAAAGATTGGAGTCCCATGTTAGATCCGGAGTTTCGTTTTCGGGTATTTCGTCAAGCTTCTGGATAACCATTTTAGCCATACCGGAATATACGGTTGCCAACTCTGATTCAATGGTGACGCCTACCGGTCCTTCAGGACCATTTTCAGTTTTGGCGCCCCAGACTTCGCTTAATCCAGATTGTGACTCATCCTCAATTTTCATTTCATAACCCAACATAGCGTTCGTCAACTCTTTGTATAAAACAACTTCTACCCTAATCTGGGCACCAAATGGCCAAGCCCTGGCTTCAAGGTTGTCACCCCAGTCTATACTGTTTATGTTGACTTCAAGAGCATCGATTGGATTGGTAGGAACGCCAGGAGTAGCTTGGGTGGGGTCAAATGATTCTGCTTGCCAAATATTGCCTGGATCGCCCTGTGTGTAATAGTCAAAAGTACCTCCTTCCGCATCTGTTGCGGTAAAATAAAATCCACCAAAGGATTCTTCTCCAAAAGTACCTGGTAGTGTTTTGGATATGCCATCAGACCAAATAACGGGAAAGGATAAGTTGTTGCCTACTTTTTCCGCAGCGGGCGGTTTGGCTTTGGCAGTAGTGCCGACCAAAGTGTTGGCCTCCATGTTTTTAAGATTGATATCTTCTTTTTCACACCCTGTGAAAAAGATTAAAAGTAATGCCAAATGGGCAATTCTTAAGGTTAAATTATAATTTTTCATCTTACAAATATTTTAAAGGTTATAAATTTTGCCCATAGCATTCAACTTAAAATATGATTGCATGTTAGGTTGGAGTATTTCCGTTCAATTTCTTGGGGTCAAGAAAACTAAGGACTTTGCCCCTCGAAATAGATCATTAGTTCTTTTTGGAAAAGGAGAAGGTCAAAGTTTTGTATCAACCTATTCAGAAATTCCAATTCCAATAAAAATAGACTTATGGTTAACATTAATAATTGAATTTTGTTTGTTGAATATTTGAAAATTAATGGATCGTATACTATCGTGGAATGACCTAGATCATTAGTACTTATTTTTGATACCATTGTTTTAATAAACCTATGAAGTAGGATACAAAGGGTCTTGAAAAGAATCATAATCTATCTAAGCTTACCAAAGGTTATTTTGG
>TARA_R110002051_G_scaffold294114_1_pt1 | contig 14159 bp, 9 predicted proteins | sample TARA_R110002051 | Tara Oceans TARA_R110002051 (sample SAMEA4397023) | marine metagenome | biome: Polar Biome; feature: [MES] marine water layer (ENVO:01000295) within the mesopelagic zone...; material: water (ENVO:00002006), including particulate matter (ENVO:01000060) such as......
GTAAGCGGGTGCAAATATACACCCTCTTTTTAATCCCACAAGTATAAAAATAAAAAAAAATAAAAATATTTTTCAAACAACTTGTAATCCTCTAAAAACAAGCATTTAACAGGTTAAAAAAATATTAGAAATAAATTTTCACAACAGTTTTGGTACTATTATCAAAAGAATAGAAGTCATAAAAAAGCAATATGAACCACAGAAATTAAGAAAAGAAATTCCAAACGACACCAAAACGAACTATAAAATCACGATATGGATACTCTGGAGCTGAATAATAATTATATCCTGAAAAAGAAGAATTAAAATGTTCCGCTTTTAAATAAATTCGAGTTTGTTGAACTTTCGCATTAATAAAGAAATCTAATAATGGAAAGCCTCCTAGCTCTTGATTATTTTGAATATAAAATTCTCCAAGTAATGGATTATATGCATTCATGTTATATGATGTGAAATATTTAAAGGTAACGCCTGTCTGAAGAAACATTGCCTTTTTGAAAATTTCTTTAGAAAAATATAATGTATTTCGAGTAATTATTTGCGGTACATTTAATACATCATTTGTTTGAGAAACACTTTGATACATTACAGTATTATCTAGGGCAAAACCTTTATATCTAAATTCTTTTTGGTATTTAATCTTAAGATAATTTACACTACTAGTTTCTTGAAATGGTTTTATGAATTGATTTTCACTATCTCCATCTAAAATAGTTTGCGTTGGGTCTACAGCAAAATATGTATAATTATCTAATGTTGTATATTTTACAGATGCATTACCAAATAGCTTAGACTCTAGATTAAACTGTAAACTATTTGTTTTGATCTTGTTAAACTGTTCTGTGTTTTGCCAATTATAGTTTGAATAGTCACTTTGGTATAATAGAAAATTAAAATCTGGCATTTTAGACGAAGAATAAAGCATCGCTGTAAAACCAAAATTATCATTTAGCTTATAACCCGCTGACACATTTAATAAACTACCTGTTAAACTTCCAGATAAATTGTAAGCCATATTTCCTCTTAGTTTAAAGCCTCTTATTTGTTTTTCATAATCCGCACCTATAGAAATTTCTTCTCCTTTTAATTGCCTACTTATTTGTTGATTGTCTGTTATTAGTATGCTATTAAAAAAATAATTATAATTATAAATATTTATACTCCCTTTTAATCGTCCCAAAGTTGAATTATAAAATTCTGCATTTAATTGATTATAAAAAGTTTTAAGATGTGCTTTATCAGATATCTTACTAGCCACAAATGCATCTCCAAAATAATTATTTTGCTTAGTTTGATTAAATTGATAGTATTTAGTTTCATAATTAAAAAGATGCCCTATTGCTAAAGAAGTCTTTTCTGAAGCACTTGAATCTTTTTGCTTTCTTACTAATTTATATTGATTTTCAAAAAAATATCTTTTCCCTAAAATTTTATTTTCAGCATCTGTAAGATTAACATCTATTCTTGAACGATCTGTAAACTCCGGATCCCCTGATTCAAATTGACCTTCTTTATTTGCTAAACCACCATTTTCTTGATTAACTAAATCTTGAGCTGCAATATGCATTCTAAGATCATATCTTTTATTTTCACTCTGATAGTTTGCTGTTGTCCTAAAATTTCCAGATTCTGCTTCACTAGAACTATACTTACCTAAAGATCTGAACCCTTTATATGCTATAGAATAATTTAGTCTTTTAGATAAATTGAATGTCAACATGATATCAAGAAGCTGCCCTTCTTCAAAAACAGTTTTAAACATTGCATCAGTAGTTGGAGTTGGAACATTATAATAGTTTATATCTTCCATTTCCATATAATTATATTTTTTTGCTCGCGCACCAAGTTTAGGGTAAAACATTGAGGATTCAAAATCGACTCCTAAACTATTATAGGTTTGTCCCATATTGGCAAATGGCAGAAGTTCAAAATTATCTTTTCTTAAGTAATTATATAGGTAATCCTTTTTTATGGTTAGTGTAGTATCTAAATATGTAGTATCTCTATTAAATGAGATGATTTTGTAATCACTAATTGGAGGTTTTTCGTCTTTTGTTTTTTTGCTTTCATTAATACCTCTATCACTAATCTTTCTAGGTTTCTTAGGTACTGAATCTAGTCTACTTGGATTCTTAATAGAATCTTGTTGACTATGAAGCAAATTAAAACTAAATACTATAAATACTAAAAGGATATATCTCATTGACTATTACTTACCAAAAGCAAAGGTAATTTTTTTTGTCCTTAACAAAATGTGAAAGTTTGAATTATAGTGATTTCTAATCAAAACGAGTAATCAAATATTAGAAATTGGGATAAAAAAAACCTTCAAGAATTTTGAAGGTTTTAAAATTATAAATTTAAGCTAATCTATTTTATCTTCCATTATTTACAGAATCATCTATATTATCATTAGCATCAATTTCCACTTGAGGAATTTTTAAGAAAAATCTATTATCATCAGGAGTTAAATTTCTTATTAATCTTGAGTTTCCTGTCCTAGTAAGCCCTCTACGTAATCTTTTAGCATCAAACCATTCAACACCTACTTCTGCGTAAAGTTCTTTTCTTCTTTCTACTAAAATCTCTTCAATTAATGCATCCCCAGTATTACCAGATTTAACTGCACCAGGATCTCTGTCTGATTGTATTGCAAATAATAAATTACCAGCTTCAACAAACTCATCTTGTCTTGCTTTTGCTTCAGCTTCAACAAGCATAAATTCTGGTGTCCGCATTACAGGATGATCTGCATCAAAAGTAAAAGTAAACTTAGTAGATATATAATAAAAATAACTAGATGGTGTTCCACCAAGTGCGCCACCTAAGAATGTATTTCTAACATCTGTATCAGAAAATAAAGATACAAAATCACTATTAAAGAATGTTGCTTGATAAGACAATGTAAAGAAGTCTGTAAAAGAATGTGGAGCTCCCCAATAATAATTTGATTGATCTAAAGTCTGCGGCATCCCCCAAATCCATTCTGAATTAGAAATATCATTGAAGCCATCTGCATAAGAAGCGCCATTTAAATCATAACCTTGGTAAGCTGCATGTGCTGCATCTTCAGCATCTGCCCATCTGCCCATAACTAAATATACATTTGCCAGCATTCCATCAATTACATTTTCATTTAAATAGGATTTATCAAGTCTATAGTCAGTCGATAATGATTTGGCGGTTTCAAGATCACTAAGAATTTGATCATAAACCGCTTGTACAGTAGACATTGGCTTACCCTCTGTAGATAATTCTAAATAAATTGGAGGAGCTGGAAGCGATGGGTCATAAGAATAAGTTTGCTGAAATTCCATTACTAGTTGAAAATAGTAATATGCTCTTAAAGCCAACCCTTGAGAAATTAAATAATCTTTATCTACATCACTTATTTTTTCACTAGCCGTAACTCCATTTATTAATGTATTTGCTTGATTAATTTGATAATAAGGAAATTCCCAAGTAAAACGAACCCTTCTATATGTAGGCTCTCTATTTTCATGTGCATAGTCAAAACCAAACCAGTTATCAGCCTGAACAACATCATTTCCTTTAACATCACGAGCAAAAAATATACTATTTAAACCTCCTGAATCAGTAGATGTAAATTGACTTCTTTGATTTCTAAGAATCCCAGACAATAAAGCTTCAGCTCCTTCTCTTGATGAGAAAATAGTTACATCAGTAACAGAATCGGTTGGAGCGGGATTATTTAAAAAATCTTTTGAACAGCTTGAAATTACCAATAAGGCAGCTACAAACCATAATAATTTAATATTTTTCATAATTTTTTATTATTTAAAATTAAAATTTTGCGTTTATTCCAAATGAAATAGTTGCAAGTTGATAAGAACGACTATTAGTGCTTCCTGCCAAACTCTGCTCAGGATCTATACCATCATGACTTTGAAATGTGAAAAGATTATCTCCTTGAACATAAAATCTTAAGCTACTCATTCCAATTTTGTCCAATGCCCTATCACCAAAGCTGTATCCTAAACTTAATGCTCTAACTCTTAAATAGTCATTTTTATAAAGAAAACGAGTAGATTGAGCATTAAAATCATTATTACTTCCTAAAATTAAAGGAACATCAGTAATATCACCAGGTTGTTGCCATCTATCTGCAATATCTGCGTGCGCTGCACGTCCAGCTGATTCAAAACCTCCCATTAAAGATTGGTAAGTACCATCGACTATATAACTACCAAAACTGAAGTTAATTAAGGTATTGAAATCCCAATTCTTATATCTTAATGAAGTGTTAAATCCGCCAATAACATCTGGCAACGATGATTTATCATTATAATATCTAGTTGCATCTGCATAGACTTTTGTTGTTTCTCTCTCACCTGTAGGCTCGCCATCAACATCCAAAATATCTTTATACCACATTCCATATCCATCTGCAGGATCTACACCAGCCCATTCTTGTATAAAATAATCGTATAAAGACCTACCAACTTTCCACTTCTTATTACCATTAATAAATTCTTCTTGCGTTAATTCTGTAATTTCATTATCGTCGAAAGAAAAGTTAAGACCCGCAGACCAACTAAAATCTTTATTATTAATTAAATCCGCATTTAAAGAAACCTCAATACCAGTATTTTTCAATGCTCCTACATTAGTCGTTATTGAAGAGTTACCAGTTGAAATAGGTAATGGCTTATCATAAATTAAATCAACCGATTCTTTTTCATAAAATTCTACAGAACCATTTAATCTACCTTTAAACAAACCAAATTCTACACCATAGTTTAATGAAGCTGTTTTCTCCCAAGATAGGTTTGGATCTGAAACCCCACCCTGTAATACACCAGTATTACCTAGCTGATTATATCCAGTATCAAAAACAGAAAGATAAGGGAAATATCCAATCCCTTGATTATTTCCTAATTCTCCATAAGAACCTTTTAATTTTAAATAAGATAAGAAATTAGAATTAGCAAGAAAGTTTTCTCTTGAAACAATCCAAGACCCCCCAACAGAATAAAAATCTCCAAACCTTACATCTTCAGCAAATCTTGAAGAACCATCTCGTCTATACGATCCTTCAATAAAGTATTTTTCACCATAATTATATCCTACTCTACCTAAAACACTACTTAAAGTCTCATCAGTAAAAGAACCACTCACACCTTCAGGTGTTGTACTACCATCTAAAACTTTAACATTTGGTAAGAAACCAACACCTTGAGCACCTAATGCATCATATTTAAAACTATAAGCTTCATATATCGCGTCAACATTAATATTATGCTTTCCAAAATCTTTATTAAAACTTAAAGCTTGTATAGCATTCATTGTTTTAGTAATATCTCTATTCTGTGACACTCTACCTTTTACATTTGCTGCATATCCAAATTCATCACTAATATATTGATATTGATCAAATAAATAATTTTGATAAGACAAAGTAGATTTAAAACTTAAATAATCTGTTATTGTAAAATCAGCATATCCAGATAAGTCAGTATTGTATCTATCAAATTTTAAATCATAATTATATAATGCTCCTAATCCATTTTCACCACTAAATATTGCACGGTTTCCATTGCGAGTCTGTGTATTATTACCATAATCATATATAAGAGAACCATTATCATCGTAAATAAAATCACCATTTGAATCTCTTCTATAAATAGGATATACACTAGCAACACTATAAAACCATTGAACTGCACTTTGAAAGCTACTACCAGATTGAGTTGGAATATTTGAGGTTGATGTTGTATAAGCCATATTAGCCCCTATTTTTAACCAATCTGTTACTTTTGAATCAATTTTCATTCTTGCAGCAACTCTTTCAAATTTCGTAGTTTTCACATTTCCATCTTGATTTAAATAATTCAAAGAAGCAAAATATGAAGTTTTTTCACTACCTCCAGAAACTGTCATTCCATGTTCAGTTCTAGTTCCATTCTTTCTTAATAACGCATCTTTCCAATCAGTATCCCAAAGTAGAGTAGCACCAGATACTAAATTTCCATTAGCATCAATTGGATTATCTATATTATATGGGTTGTAACCTAATCCAGCTAATAAATTATCAGTAGCATACTGTCCTGCAGTTGTAGCATCATTACCATCTATATACTGATTAGCATTTCTTAGTGCTTCCCACGAATATTTCATATAATTAGCAGCGCCAACCAAAGGGTGAAAATCAACAGCATTTTTTGAAACACCATAACTAGTACTAACTGTAAAAACTGGGGCAGAATTTAATTTTCCTCCTTTTGTAGTTAATACAATTACCCCATTTGCTCCCCTTGAACCATATAAAGCCGTTGAAGAAGCATCTTTCAAAACAGTAATTGATTCTATTTGATCTTGACTTATATTATTAAGATTACCATTATATGGTGATCCATCTAATATAATTAGGGGCTCTGCACTAGCATTAATTGAACCGATACCTCGAATTCTAATTGTTGCATTTTCTCCTGGAACACCACCAGATGTGATAATATTTACACCTGGAACACTTCCTTGAATAGCCTGAGTAATAGAAGTGACTTTTTGCTTTTCAATAGTTTCAACTCCAACAGTAGCAATAGAACCCACAATAGCTTCTTTCTTTTGTTTACCGTATGCAACTACAACTACTTCCTCTAATGCCTGAGCATCCTCATCTAACTGTACGTTAATTACGTTAGAAGCACCTACTAATACTTCTGAGGTTTTTTGCCCTACATAGCTAAATTTTAGTCGCTGCCCAACACCAGCAGTTATGGTATAATTACCGTCAAAATCTGTTTGCGTCCCTTTTGTTGTTCCCACAACTAAAACCGAAACACCAGGAAGTGGCAAACCAGATTGATCCGTCACAGTACCTGTAATTGTTTTCTCTTGAGCAAAAGAAAAACTCATAATTAACACCAATAAAGGTGTCAACATCAATGTTAACTTTGATTTCATTTAATTAGTTTTTTAATTAGTCAATCGCAAAAATGATAATTTTAAGTTAAAAAAACAAAAAAATAAAGATCCCTAAGCGATTATTTGTTAAAATAAAGTTATTATTTATGATATAATTAGTCATAAATAGTTAAAAATGAGGATAAATTACTTTTTTCAACATTTAAACAAAAAAAATTACTATGTATTATTTAAAAATTAATTTTGCTGCAAATAAATCATGATTTTTATTAAAAATTCATAATACATTAATAATGTCTATTCAAAAAAATTAACTTTTCATTAACTCAACTATACTGATTATAATTAATCATTTAATATGCTAAAAAAATTCTATTTAAAAGAAAATGAGATAGGGACTGACGAAGCCGGGAGAGGTTGCTTAGCTGGCCCTGTAACTGCAGCGGCTATAATTTTACCATTGAATTTTGAAAACACATTATTAAACGATTCAAAAAAACTCTCTGAAAACAATAGAAATATCTTAAAACCAATTATTGAAGCTTCAGCCATTAGTTTTGGAGTTTCCCATATTGATCCTCAAAAAATAGATGAAATAAATATTTTAAATGCTTCTATTTTAGCAATGCATAATGCGATTGAACTATTAGATACAGATTCAAATTTTATTATTGTAGATGGAAACAAATTCAAACCCTACAAACACTTCATTCATCAATGCATCATAAAAGGAGATAGCAAATATATGAGTATTGCTGCAGCTTCTATTTTAGCAAAAACGTATCGAGATGAGTTTATGAACACCTTGCATTTAGAGTTTCCTATGTATAATTGGAAGCAAAATAAAGGATATCCAACAAAAGAACATAGAGAAGCCATTCGAAAATACGGACTCACTAAATACCACAGAAAAAGCTTTAGACAATTACCTGAACAGTTAAAGCTTAATATATAAGGTTATTCAAAGGCTTATTCTGTTTTAAATTTTAAATTTGCAAAAAGCATTCTTATGAGAATTAAAATTATTCCTGTTTTATTTCTTCTTCTTCTTAATTGCAAAAAAGAAGAACCTATAACAAATTCATTTTTATCAGGTATTCCGCAAAACACAGCTATCATTATAAAGATTAATGATTTTGATTTATTTAAAAGCGAATTAATAAACAATTACTTTTTAAAAGACTATCAGAAAACACAACAATATTCAAAATATATAAAACTTCTAAAACCTTTAAATTACTTAAAACCCAACAGTAAAAGTATCTTATGCTTTGTAGAAATTGGCAAAGAGAATTTTGACTTCTTTTTCAAAACTAAATCAAATGATGAATTAATAAAATTTGATGAAGTTAAAAACAAAACTGTTGAAAAATTAATTTATGAAAATTATAGCTTTAATAAAATTACAATTGATGATCAAATAATATACAGCTACACTATCGAATCAAATACTTTTATAAGTTCTTCACAATTACTCATTGAAAATTTAATTAGAACAAAAGAAATACCGGAAACAAATAAATCTCTTTTAAAATTATACAAAGCCGCAAGTCAAAATAAATCTGCAGTTATTCTAATAAATACTAAATACAGCAATAGTTTAATTAGTTCTTATTTAGATGACAAAAACACCTTTAATCTTTCTAATTTTTCTGATTGGGTTTCTTTAGATGCAACATTAGAACAAAATGAAGTAAAATTTTCCGGTATAAGTATCACAGAAGAAAATAGCTCAAATAAATATGTCGATTTATTAAAAAACACAAAGCCTATGCTGAATAACACACAGGCATATGCACCAATAAATACAAAAGCAATGCTATCATACTCTTTTGAAAATTTTGAGAACTTTTATAAAAACCAACAAAAATATCTTGAATCTCTTCCAAAAAAAGACACTATTTTTAATACTACACAAGAAATTGGGGTAGTTTATTTGAATGATACAAAAACAGTAATTCTTCAAACATTTGGTTCGGAAAACATTGTGAAATATATCTCAGAATATTCAAACCAAAATTCAATGTATCAAGGGAACGAAATTCTAGTACTAACAAAAGATAATCTACTCAATTCATTCGAATCGTTAATTCCTGAATTTAAAACAAACTATGCTACAGTCATAGAAAATGCAGTTCTTTTCTCTGAAGATATTGAAGCATTAGAAAACACAATAAGTAGCTTTAAAAATGAGGCAACTTTTGAGAAATCTACCGTTTTTTTAAATGCAAAAAGCAGTATTGCAGATGAATCTAGTATTTTGTTTATTGCTTCTCCTGATGGCATAGATACATTTTTAAAGAATGAGTTAAAAAAAGATATCTCTGACGACTTAAGATTATTAGATTTTTCAAATCAAGTATTTGTGGCGCAAATGGTTGCGGATAATAATTTTTACCATACTAGTTTTTTACTAAAAAAGCTTGCTACAAAAACTGAAAATAATATAACTGCACCATTATTTACCGTTAGGTTAGATAGTGATATCGCGACGCAACCACAATTTGTAATCAACCATAGAACACATAAAAAAGAAATTGTTGTGCAAGATCAAGACAACAATCTTTATTTAATTTCAACCGACGGGAAAGTCTTATGGAAAAAACAAATTAATGGTAGAATTAAAGGAGAAATTATACAAGTAGACTTATATAAAAATGGTCGTTTGCAACTTGCATTCATCACCGATAATCAATTTATAATTCTAGACAGAAATGGTGAAATTGTAAACCCGTTCAATAAAACTTTTGATGGAGAAAACCTTAATAGCCTTTCAGTTTTTGATTACGACAATAATAGAGATTATCGTTTTTTAATTGTCCAGAACTCCAAACTACATATGTATAATAGTCAAGGAGCTACTGTTGATGGTTTTAAATATAAAGATGACACTCATAAAATAACAAAAACGCCTAAACATTTTAGAATCAATAAAAAAGATTATATAGTCTTTGGTGAAGATGATGGAACATTGAAGATTTTAAGCAGAGTAGGCTCTGAACGTATTACAATAAAGGATAAAATAGGTTTTTCTCAAAATGACATTTTTCTATATAAGAATAAATTCTCAACTACAGATAGCAAAGGAATCCTATACCAAATAGATGAAAAAGGAGCAGTTTCTAAAAACAATTTTAGTTTAAATAAAGATCATGGAATTTATGCAACAAGTAATACTTTAGTTACCATGAATGATAATACCCTGACCATTAAAGGCAAGAAAACTGAGTTAGATTTAGGTGTTTATTCTAAACCTCACATTTTTTATATTAACAATAAAATATATGTAAGCGTAACAGATATTCAAAACCAGAAAATCTACCTTTTTGATAGTAATTCTGATCCTATTCAAAATTTTCCTGTTTACGGAACCTCAGCAATAGATTTAGCCGATATAGATAATGACAAAAAATTGGAACTAGTTGCAAAAGATTTAGAAAACTCTTTAATTGTTTACAGAATTAATTAGCACAGTAATTAAAGTTAATCACACACATAAAACAGCAAAGTATACATATTCTATCTAAACTAATATACTCATCACTTATTTTAGTACTTGAAAACACTAAAATATAGAATGATGAAATGAATCATTTGGGTATTGATTTTAAACCAATATACTTAATGATGAATAACATCTGATCAAAATACAACCGTAAACTTGCACAGATGAAATTTAATAACCGTAAACTTCAAAACATATTTATACTAATTTTTCTTTTTTTTTCGATTGCACTTAAAGCACAATTAAATTGTAGTAAGTACTATCCTTTAGTTAAAGGTACTAGTTTTCAATATACAATGTTTGATAAAAAAGGAAAACCAGATGGTACTTCTGATTATAAAGTAACTAATGTTGAAAGTTCTGGAAATGAAACAGTAGCGGAAATGGCGATTAATCTTACCGATAATAAAGGTAAAGAGACAATGCAATCTAACTATAGTATTACTTGCAATGGCAGTGGTGTTAAAATAGATTTTAAATCGTTAATGGCTAGTCAAATGTTAGATCAATATAAAGATATGGATGTTGATTTATCAGGAACCGATATCGAACTACCAAATGATTTATCGGTCGGACAACAATTAAACGATGCAAATGTTACTATGACTGTAAAAATGGCTGGAATGAATATGAAGACCATTGTAAATATGGTAAATCGTAAGGTAGAAAAAAAAGAAAACCTAACTACTCCCGCAGGATCATTTGAATGCTTTGTTATTTATAGTGAAAATGAATCACAAATAATGGGGATGAAAAAAACATTTCCTTCAAGACTTTGGCTTGCAGAAGGGGTTGGAATGATAAAACAAGAAAGTTATAAAACTAATGGAGATTTAATGAGCACTACAGAGCTAACCAAATTTGATAAAAAGTAGTGGTATTAATTTGAGGAAGAAAAGTCGAGAATTAAATCTCGACTTTTTCTTTTATAAATTCAACTTCAAAAATCTTTTCAAAATTATTCGTCAACTTCAATTTCAATTCATCCATATTTACTTCTTTCTTTCCTAATTCCACATTTAAAGAAGTAACCGCTTTATCTTTTATTCCGCAAGGAATCATCAGATCAAAATAACCCAAATCTGCATTTACATTTAATGCAAACCCATGCATAGTTACCCAGCGGCTTGCTCTAACACCCATAGCGCATATTTTACGTGCAAAGGGTGTTCCAACATCTAACCAAACTCCTGTTTCTCCTTTTGATCTTTCCGCCTTTAGACCATACTCAGCCAACGTTTGTATAACAACTTCTTCTAAAAAACGTAGATATTTATGAATATCTGTAAAAAAATTATCCAAATCTAGAATTGGATATCCCACAATTTGCCCAGGTCCATGATATGTTATATCACCTCCTCTATTTATCTTATAAAATTTTGCTCCTTTTGCTTCTAACTGCGATTCATCAATAAGTAAGTTAGCAATAGCACCACTTTTACCTAAAGTAAACACATGAGGATGTTCCACAAAAAGAAAATAGTTAGAAGTTTTCAAAGTTAATGCTTCTCTTCTATTTCTAATCTTGGTATCTAAAATAGATTTAAAAAGAGTTTCCTGATAATCCCAAGTTTCTTTATAATCTTTTAAACCTAAATCTTTAAATATGACTTCTTTATTCATTACTACAAAGATACAAAGTCATTAAATTAAACGATACTCTTAATTCGGATTATTTAAAATAACTAAGGCCGCAATAACTCCAGGCACCCAACCGCAAAGGGTTAAAAGAAAAACAATAATAATAGATCCACACCCTTTTCCTATAACCGATAGTGGAGGAAAAAGGATAGCTAAAATAACTCTCCAGATACTCATTTTTTTTGATTTTGATTGATGAACTTATCTATTAGACTAAAAACTTGTAAATATGTTACACTTTTTGTTTAGATAATGTAATTAACAATATTTATTTTCTTCAGATTGATGAATTCGAGCATTGTACCTATATTTGCAGCCTTAATACAATTTAGAAAATGCAACTTTCAGAACAAGAGGTAATCAGAAGAGAGAAATTAGCCAAATTACGAGAATTAGGCATAGACCCTTATCCAGCTGCTTTATATCCAGTAGATACTACTTCAAAAAGCATAAAACTTGACTATAAAGAAGGTAAGAAGGTTGTGGTTGCTGGTAGATTAATGCGAAAAAAAATACAAGGAAAAGCCTCTTTTGCTGAATTACAAGACAATGATGGTCGTGTTCAATTATATTTTAATAGAGATGAAATTTGTCCGCCTGATGACCATTCTAAATATAATGATATTTTTAAAAAATTATTAGATTTAGGTGATATTATTGGTGTTGTAGGAGAGCTTTTCACTACTCAAGTTGGTGAAAAAACCGTCTTAGTTAAAGATTTTACAATTCTTTGTAAAGCATTAAGACCTTTACCTCTTCCAAAAGTAGATCCTGACGGGAAAGTGCATGACGAATTTAATGATCCTGAATTACGATACCGTCAACGTTATGTAGACTTAATTGTAAACCCATCCGTAAAACAAACTTTCATAAAAAGGACTAAGATTACCAATAGTATTCGACAGTTTTTCAACGAAAGAGAGTATCTAGAAGTAGAAACACCTATTTTACAACCAATACCTGGAGGAGCAGCAGCAAGACCTTTTTTAACGCATCATAATGCATTAAACATTCCTTTATACTTAAGAATTGCGAATGAATTGTATTTAAAGCGCTTAATCGTTGGTGGTTTTGACGGTGTTTATGAATTTTCAAAGGACTTTAGAAATGAAGGAATGGATCGAACCCATAATCCAGAATTTACTGTAATGGAACTCTATGTTGCCTATAAAGATTATAATTGGATGATGGGCATGACGGAGCAATTATTAGAAAAAGTAGCAGTCGATGCGAATGGAAAGTCAAAAATTCAAGTAGGCAAAAACGAAATCGAATTCAAAGCACCTTATCCAAGAGTTCCTATTTTACAGGCTATTAAAGAACATACTGGTTACGATGTTGTTGGCATGGGAGAAGTAGAACTAAGAGAAGTAGCCAAAAAACTTGGTTTAGAAGTAGATGAAACCATGGGAATTGGCAAACTTATTGATGAAATATTTGGAGAGAAATGTGAGCACTTGTATGTTCAGCCAACTTTTATAACAGATTATCCAAAAGAGATGAGCCCTCTGACCAAACAGCATAGAGACAACCCTGCATTAACAGAACGTTTTGAACTTATGGTAAATGGCAAAGAATTAGCAAATTGCTATTCTGAGTTAAACGATGCAATAGACCAAAGAGAAAGGTTTGAAGAACAATTAAAACTATCTGCTAAAGGCGATGACGAAGCCATGTTTATTGATCAAGATTTTATTAGAGCATTAGAATATGGAATGCCTCCAACTGCAGGTATCGGAATTGGAATTGATCGTTTGGTGATGCTAATGACTAACAATTCTTCGATTCAAGAAGTTCTATTTTTCCCACAAATGCGACCAGAGAAAAAAGCTTTAGAGCTCTCTGATAATGAAAAGATTATTTTTGAAATTTTAAAGAAGAATACAAAAATGCCTCTTTCAGAATTAAAAGACACCTCTGGCTTGAGCAATAAAGCTTGGGACAAAAGTATAAAAGCTATGGGAAAGATGGGTGTTACTAAAGTTACTAAAACTGATACTGATCTAATAATAGAACTGCAAGAGTAGATTTAAAAGTAAAATCAGAAAAAAGGGGAATTTAAAGATTTCCCTTTTTTTTATAATATATAAAGAAACAAAGCCCCTGAAAAACAGAGGCTTTGAATCAA
>TARA_R110002051_G_scaffold19584_2_pt1 | contig 14147 bp, 12 predicted proteins | sample TARA_R110002051 | Tara Oceans TARA_R110002051 (sample SAMEA4397023) | marine metagenome | biome: Polar Biome; feature: [MES] marine water layer (ENVO:01000295) within the mesopelagic zone...; material: water (ENVO:00002006), including particulate matter (ENVO:01000060) such as......
ATTGGCCTCCCCCTCACCAATTGCGCAGTATTACTGAGCCAGCGCCTGCATGCGCTCGAACTGTTCCATGGTGTAGGGCACCTTGGATGGATCGGTGATGATGGGCATCAGCGCGTCCTGGAACGCCTGCTTGTCCACCTCATTGATGGTGATGCCTTCGTCGACGAACCACTGCACCAGATCAACCTCGGACTGACGGATTTCTTCGGAGCTCTTGGCTGTCGCTTCCTGCAGCACAGCACGGACAGTCTCAGCGTCGTCGCCGATCTGATCCATGGCCGAAGCAGCAATCACGATGATCAGCGAATTGCCGATATGGCCGGTCAGATTGATGTTGGACTGCACTTCGTAGAACTTCTTGAACTGGATAGTTGGCAGGGGGTTTTCCTGCGCATCCACCACGCCCTGCTGCAGTGCCAGATAGACTTCTGCGAAGGCGATTGGCGTCGGATTGGCGCCAACGGCATTGGGGAACATCAGCATGAGTGGCGAATCCGGCACGCGGATTTTCAGGCCCTTCATGTCTTCTGGCTTGGTGATCGGGAAGTTCGACGTCACGTGGCGATAGCCATACCAGGTGATGGCCATGACCGTATTGCCGGTCGCATCGAGATAGCCAGCCGACAGATCCTTGAACAGATCGCTGTCGCGATAGGCTGCCCAGTGATCGTAATTCTTGAGCATGAAAGGATAGTCGGAGATGGCGATCGGGCCGTAATCGCGCTCGGCGAAGTTCGGGCCGGTATAGATCATGTCGACCGAGCCAATGCCCAGGCCTTCATTGATATCGGATTCATTGCCCAGCGAAGATGCGGGGAAAATGGTGATGTTGACCCGGCCATCGGTCTTGGCCTTGATCTCGTCAGCGGCCCAGACAGCCCATTTGTGATAGGACGAGCCTTCTTCATAAACGTGCGCCCAGCGCAAATCAGCGGCCAGTGCACCGCTCATGGCGACGCCCATAATGCCTGCAGCCAAAGCAATGCTGCGAATGGTCTTGCCAAACATAGTCTTCCTCCCTTTTGGACCAAGCCGGGTCGTTGCCCGCCGGCCACAATTCAATTACCTTGTATACAAGCTAATGTTGTTAAGGGTTATAGCACTTGCACCCGGCACGCAAGGCAGGGATGGCCGAACCGGCCAGGGGTGTGCGACATGCCACCGGCAAAACGACCCGGGCAATGAAGGGGAACGGCACACCGCCGCAGTATGAAGAAGCCTCGCAAGCCGCGCGCGCCGAACACCGCTCCGCCAGTACTGGCCGAACGGCGTCCCCGCCCCCGCCAGAAAAACTCTGAAATCATCTATGCCGATCTGCGCGCTGCCATCAGTGGCCTGGATCTGCCCCCCGGCACCGCCCTGTCCGAGCAGGATCTGGCCCAGCGCTACGGTGTCAGCCGCACACCGGTGCGCGAGGCCATTTTGCGGTTAAGCGAAGAGGGGCTGGTCGATGTCGTCCCCCAGTCGGGCACCTTCGTCTCGCGCATTCGGCTCTCTTTGGTACGCGAAGCGATGATGGCGCGGCGCGCCCTCGAAGCCGCCACTGTTCGGGCAGCGACCGCACAGGCGAACCCGCATTACTTCGCCCAGCTCGAGATCAATCTGGCCGAGCAGCAGCGCCATGCCGACGCCGGTGACATCAAGGCCTTCCACCACGCTGATGAAGCCTTCCACGCCGCCTTTGCCCAGATCGGCAGATACCCCAGCCTGTGGGCACTGATCCAGCAGGTCAAAGTCCATATTGATCGCTATCGCTGGCTGACCCTGCCTCAGCAGGGGCGCATGTTGCTCGTGGTGCAGGAGCACGGCGCCATTGTCGCGGCAATGTCCAGGGGCGACGCTGATACCGCCGTGGCACTGATGGACGAGCACCTCAGCAAGCTCAAACCCGACATGGAGGCATTCCGCACCCTGTGGCCGCACTATTTCATCGAAGACCTCGACGAGGCCGACCTGTCCTGAACCCTGCGGGCGTCCTCTGCATAGAGGCGGTTTTCTGACAGCCTAGGAAACGACCTTCTGGCCCCGGCCATACACCAGCAACATGCCGACGATCACCGAGCCATAGATCACCTGCCGTCCGGCCTCGGGCATCTGCATGATCGAGAGCACCGAGTTGAGCAGTACGATCAGCACAACGCCGATAATCGTGCCGGTATAACTCCCCTGCCCGCCCAGAATGCGGGTACCACCCAGCACCACCGCCGCGATTGACGGCAACAGAAACGCATTGCCCATTCCCTGATAGGCCTTGGCCGAATATCCGGCCAGCAACACCCCGGCCAGCGCCGCGCATACTCCCGAAATCACGAAGGCGCCGATGATCACCCATCGCGTATTGATGCCCGACAGATAGGCGGCGGCTTCACGATTGCCCGTGGCATAAACCGATCGCCCAAAGCTGGTACGCTTCAGAATAAAGGCGATCACGACCGAAACCAGCGCCCACACGAAGATCGCCACGGGAATGCCCAGAACCTTGTCGGCAGCCAGAAACCGCATCAGCGGCGTGGCCTGATCGGGCGGCGCAAAGCCGCCGGTATGGGCCACCATCAGGCCGCGCAGCACCGAGTCGATGCCCAGCGTGAAGATCATTGATGGAATGCGCAGATAGGCCACACCGATGCCATTGGCCAGCCCCACCGCAACGCCTACGCCGATCGCGGTCGGTATCGCCAGATCGCCACCGACAGTGGTCGCCATCATCGCCGCCGCGGTCAGTGTCCACGGTATGCTCAGATCGATATGGCCCAGCAGAATGACCATCATCATGCCGGCCGCCACAATACCGAGAAACGCACCGGTCTGCAGTTGTTGCAGCATGTAATTGGGCGATAGCAGCGGCGCCGTACCCTGGGTCATTAGCGTGTAGACCGTGCCAACCAGCAGGATGACGACAATGAAGCCAGAGGCAATGACCGATGGCCTGCTGTCTGGGCTTATGCGCGAGAAAAGAGACTGCAAGATATCACCTATCGAAAGAGGTCGAGGCGGTTTTTGACCCGCAGCGTTCTGATGGCGCCCAGACTGACAGCGGCGAGCAGAACGATACCCTCCACCAGCGGCTGCAGCAGCGGATCAATGGAAACGATGCGGAAGTAGAACGAAATCACGCGCAGGATGAGTGCGCCGACCAGTGAACCGATGGCGCTGCCCACGCCCCCCATCAGCGACGTGCCACCCAGCACCACCGCCGCAATTGAGTTCAGCGTATAGGTGCCCGCCTGAGTGATATCGGCATTGCCCGACGAGGTCTGAATGGCCAGATAAAGCCCGCCACAGGCTGCAAAGAACCCACCCAGCGTGAACGCGGCGATCTTGGCGCGGTTGAGCGGCAGGCCCGACATGAAGGCAGCGCCTTCCGATGAGCCGATGGCATAGACCGTGCGCCCGGTCACCGAGCGACGAAATGGTATCCAGGTGGCCGCCGCGATACCGAACAGAAAGATGAAAGGCACCGGGATCCAGGCCAGCGGTTGAAACCAGCCCGCATCCGGATCAAACAGCTTATAGGTGTCGACAAAATCCCACAGCGAATTGGTCATCGCCCAGTTCAGGTCACTATCGACATTCCCACCCGGATTGGGCCGGATGAACAGCGCCAGCCCCATCGCGATCGCCCCGGTCGCCAGCGTGGCGATAATTGGCTGCAAACGCCCATAGACAATGATCAGCCCGTTCATCAGGCCGAAGGCAGCGCCTGACATCAGCGTGATGACCATCCCCAGCATGATCTGAGCCGGCGAACCATGCACCAGTTCGGAGGCAATGCACGCCGCCAGCGTCATCACGGCGCCGACCGACAGATCAAGCCCGCCCAGCAACACCGGCAATGTCTGCGCCATGGCCACAAACGCGATGGCCACAACTTCATTGGCATTTTGCACCAGCACCGCCGTGGAGAAGCCGCGCGGATGCATGAAATTATAGGTGATATAGAGAACCGACAGCAGGATCAGGGCGCCAAAGAAGCCTCGGTTCTGGCGGACATTGGCAGCCAGGGCGCGGGTGAAATCGCTCATGCTGCGGCTCCCGTATCAATATTGAGGGCAGCGGCAACAATGGCCTCTTCGGTGATTGCCTCTCCGCGCAACTCCGTCAGAATGGCGCCGTCATACATCACCGCCACACGGTCACAGCACCCGATCAGTTCGGCATAGTCGGTTGAGTAGAACAGGATCGCCTTGCCCGCATCGGCGAGGTCACGCATCAACTTGTAGATTTCCTGCTTGGTCCCGACATCGATGCCCCGCGTCGGGTCATTGAGCAGGATGATGTCCGGATCGGTCATCAGCCACTTGGCGATCACCACCTTTTGCTGATTGCCGCCCGACAGCGTGGCCACCGCGTCTTTGGATTGGCCGATCTTGATCTGCAGTTTGGAGACGCCGTCAGCCACGGCCTGTTTCTCAAGCGCGGGATTGATGAACGGGCCGCTGGAAATCTTGTCATAGGAAGCCGCCAGCAGATTGTCGGCAATCGACATTGGCAGCATCAGCCCTTCGGTCTTGCGATCTTCGGGCACCAGCGCAATGCGGGCCTGCCCCGATTTCGATGCGGCGGGTGAGTTGGGAATACCGATACTCCCGCCAGCGTTCACCGTGCCCTGCACGCCGCGCAGCACACCGAACAGCGCCAGCAGCAATTCCTTTTGTCCCTGACCATCCAGCCCGCCAAGCCCAACGATCTCGCCAGCACCGACGCTCAGGTTCACCCCATTCAGCCGGTTTTCCCATTTGAGCTCTTCAATGCTTAGGCACGGCGCATGCTCTTTGGCGGCAGGCTTGGGCGGAAACTGCGCCTCGACATCGCGTCCGATCATCATGCGCACGATATCACGATCAGACTTCGCGCCTTTGGCAAAGGTCTCGACATGGCTGCCATTGCGGAACACCGAAAGCGTGTCACACAGCGCTTCCACCTCGTTCATGCGATGAGAGATAAACAGGCTCGCAACATTGTCCGCCTTGAGCTCCGCCAGCAGGTCATAGACCGTTTGAACATCGCGACTGGTTAGTGCCGATGTGGCCTCATCAAGGATCAGCACCTGGGGATTTTTGCCCAGCGCCTTGGCGATCTCCGCCATCTGGCGCCGCGACAGGCTGAGATCGCGCACCAGCGCGTTGGGATCAACATCCTCACACTTGATACGGGCCAGCAGCGCTTCGGCGCGACGCCGCTGCGCGCGAGCATCGATCATGCCGAAGCGCCGGGGCGGATCGGAGATCGAGATATTGTCGGCCACACTCAGATCAGGAACCAGCGACAATTCCTGGAAGATGCAGACCACCCCCGCTCTTGCCGCTTCGGACGGCGAAGCAAACTGCACTGCGTTGCCGTTGACCAGCAAACGGCCGGTATCGGGCCGCAGCACGCCCGACATGATCTTGATCAGGGTCGATTTACCCGCACCATTCTCCCCCAGAATGGCGTGCGTACTGCCCTTGCGGCAGGCAAAATCGACACCTTCCAGCGCCCGCGCACCCGAGAAGTATTTCGATACACCACTCAATTGTACGATGGGCTGGTCAAACTGGTCACTGGACGTCAATGCGCGCTCCCATTTCCCGGCTGCGACAGGCGGCCGGAACGGTAGATGAGACTGGTCTCGGCTGGCGGCGACAATCGCTTGCCGCTCGTGATGTGAAGGCAGCGCCAAACGCCGCCTTCACCCGGGATACCCGCCGGCCCTGTTTGGCTGGCGGAAGCAACAACTAGGTCGCGTCTGCTTCGCTTTGCGCCATGATCGACGGGCCGGTAATGTTCACGCCACAGGCCGGGAACTCGTTCACCGTGAAGAAATTGTCGGGCAGATCCGACCAATAGTTCACGCCATCCTCGAGCTCATCATAGGTTGCCACAGGCAAGGGCACCGAAATCAGCTGTGGCATCACATTGCCTTCCAGCGCCGACACCGCTGCCTTCATCGCAATGGCCACAAGACCTGGCGACTGGCCAATCGAGATACCCTTAAGCCCTTCGGCCGAGTGCTCGGCCATCAGCTTGCGGAAGCCATTTTCGGACTCGCCAGCAACTGGCACCATCGGATGCCCAGCATCCAGCATCGCCTGAACCACGCCCGTTGTCCCGCCTTGAGCCAGAATGGCGTCAAAGCTGCCGTGGACAGCGATGGCGTCGGCCACGACCTTCTGAGCGGTCCCATCGTCCCAGTTACCAACAACCGAGACGCGCTCCCAGTCACCACCGGACTCATCCAGAACGGCGTTGATGCCGATAGAACGGTCCCGATCCACCGAATTGCCGGCCAGCCCGCGCACTTCAAGCACCTTGCCCGAAGTCTTGCCGTCCTCGGCGAGTTGATCGAGGACAAACTGCGCCCAGGTCCGGCCCATCGCCAGCTGGTCCTCATTGATCTGCATCACCGCGTCGGTATCGAGCACATTGTCGAACGGCACGATCACGACGTCCTGTCGGTCGGCAAGCTTGATTACCCGGTCAAAGCCCTCGGGAGACACCGCGATCGTCACGATGGCGTCAAAGCCCTGGTTGATGAAGTCCTCAATCGCGCCCAACTGGGTGGCCGCATCCGTCCCGGTCGAGACAACCTTGAATTCAGCCAGCTTGTCCTTCATCGACGGATCTTCCGCAAAGGCCTTGGCGGTCTTGATCATCTGGATGCGCCAGCCATTGCCGACAAAGCCATTCACGATGGCGACCTTGTAGGGCCCCTGCTTGGCTGGCCACTGGAAAAAGCTTGTCTCCGCGTCCCAGGGCGCAAAGCAGCCCGGATCAACGCCCGGACCGGCCACAACGCCTGGCGCCGCCACCGATGCGCTTGTCGACAGCATCAAGCTGGTCACACTCGCGGCGATAAATGTATTGAGTTTCATAGGTTCCTCCCTTGGTGCCTGAGTGCACCTTGTGTTGACGCCACCTGAGGTGGTCATCAAACCTGTCTTGCCGTGTTGCCTCCCCGCACCACGGCAGATTGCTCGGCGCCCCTAGGCGCTGAAATGCCTGAATCCCGCCTCCAAATGCGTTTTCATCTTGTACTGGTAGGCAGTGCCGTCCCGCTTCTCGAGTGCATCCACGATCTCGTTGTGCTCTTCAAACGTCGCGGTCGAGAAGGTGTGCCGGGTCTTGCCGCGCAGCATGATGCGCAGGATCACTGGCTTCATGATTTTGTACACGTCCAGCATGGCCTTGTTGTCCATGATCTGGATCAGCCGCGTATGAAACCGGAAGTCAGCTTCGGACGCATCCAGCGCCAGTTCGGCCTTCTTCAGCTCTTCATTGGCAGCCCGCAATGCCGCGATATCGGCCGCATTGACCTTCTCGAACAGCAGATCGACCGAGGACACTTCGAGCAGACCGCGAAAGCCCTGAATATCGGCAAACGTGTCGCGCGACACTTCCAGCGTATTGAATGAGAACAGGTCGAGCGCGCGCTCCATCCGGTCATCAATGATCGTTGCACCCACTTTGGGGCGCACCGACACGATGCCGTAGGCTTTGAGAATGCGCATCGCCTCGCGCACCGTATTGCGGCTTGAGGAGAAACGCTCGCACAGCTCGCGCTCAGTTGGCAGATTGTCGCCAACACCCAGCCCCTCACTCGAAATCAGGCCCCGGATATTGAGCACCATCTCGTCCACCGCGGAGTGGGACGAGGAGCGGATGACGGCATCGGACACGCCGCTGGCCGTGGCGTCCCTGTCGGCGGCATTGGCATTGCTCTTTGATGCACTCACGCACGTCGCTCCTATTTGTTGGACAAATGGATAAATTACTCGCGATTAAGAGTCAAATTCCTTCATATTCTCGCGAATTTCAGCATTTTTGATATTCTTGGACCAACGAATAGAGGAAATTCGGCGCAATCTGCCATCTCGCGCTAGAGGTGATTGATCGATCTGCGGTCCAGAAATTGAGCCGCATCTGTCTTTTGCGACGTTGGCGACAGGTGCCGCGCGCCTTCGCCCCGCGGACCCGGCTTTGCGGTAAAAGCCCCTTCGCTCTGAGGGCCAGCAGCGACAAAGTCAGGGGTAACGGTTCAGAAAAATTTGAGACACCCACACCATCTCGCTACCGACCAGCCCATCAAACCCGGCCCGGTTCATTTGGATTTCCTGCTTCTTTTCAACGAGTTAATCGACCAACACTTGGTTTAGACCGACCTGGAAGCTACCCGCGGGCACTGGCCTCGATTCCATCTTTACATATAATAGTACTTTATATAGCGTCCTTTCATCGCCGCAGGTGAACACACCGCTGCGATCATTTTTGGGAGGACATCGTGAACATCATTTCCAAGCTTGCCATCGCGGCAAGCCTCGCTACCGCTTTGACATCTGTCGCCATCGCTCAGGACAATCTGAACGGCCTCACTGTCGGCTTCAGCCAGATCGGCTCGGAATCGGGTTGGCGCGCTGCCGAGACCTCGGTCACCAAGCAGCAGGCCGAAGAGCGCGGCATTGATCTCAAATTTGCCGACGCACAGCAGAAGCAGGAAAACCAGATCAAGGCGATCCGCGGCTTCATTGCCCAGGGCGTTGACGCCATCATGGTTGCGCCGGTCGTGGCCACCGGCTGGGACGACGTGCTGACTGAAGCCAAGGAAGCCGAAATCCCCGTCATTCTGCTCGATCGCGGCGTGGACGCGCCTGAAGATCTCTATCTCACCTCGGTTGCATCAGATCAGATCAAGGAAGGTCGCGTTGCTGGCCAGTGGCTGGTCGATGCGGTGGGCGACGCCGACTGCAAGGTCGTCGAGTTGCAGGGAACCGTGGGCTCCACCCCGGCCATCAATCGCAAGCAGGGCTTTGAAGAAGCGCTCGCCGGTCATGACAATCTGACCATCGCCCGCAGCCAGACCGGCGACTTTACCCGTTCTAAGGGCAAGGAAGTCATGGAAGGCTTCATCAAGGCTGAAAACGGTGGCGCCGATATCTGCGCCGTCTATGCCCACAATGATGACATGGCTGTTGGCGCCATTCAGGCGATCAAGGACGCCGGCCTCAAGCCCGGCACCGATATCAAGGTCGTCTCGATTGACGCCGTTCCAGATATCTTCGCTGCCATGGTTGCTGGTGAAGCCAACGCCACTGTTGAGCTGACACCCAACATGGCCGGCCCCGCTTTTGATGCCCTCTCTGCCTATCTTGCCGATGGCACGGCGCCCGACAAGTTCATCATCACCGAGTCCAAGCTCTACACCCCTGCCGACAACCCACAGGGTGAATATGACACCCGCAAGGGTCTGGGCTACTAATCAGACCTGACACATCTGTCCCGCCGGCTCACGCTGGCGGGACTTGCTTCGCGACACAGCCGGAACGGCGGCGCGAGACCTGGGGGAGACCGGCATGACCGAGGGCCAATACGTGCTTCAAGCACGCGGCGTCACCAAGATTTTCGGCGGTCACACCGCGCTTGATTCCGTTGATTTCGGGGTTCGTCCCGGCCAGGTGCATGCCCTGCTGGGCGAGAACGGCGCCGGCAAATCCACCCTGATCAAGATCCTCACCGGCGCTTACCAGCCTGATGGTGGCCAGGTGCTGGTCGACGGTGTCCCGGCCGTACTCGAGAACCCCTTGCACGCCCAGACGCACGGCATCGGCACGGTCTATCAGGAGGTCAACCTGCTGCCCAACCGGTCGGTGGCTGAAAACCTCTATCTGGGGCACCAGCCAACCCGGTTTGGTCTGGTCGATCACCGCAAGATGGAGGCCGACGCCCGGCTGCTGCTGACCCGCTATGGACTTGATCTTGATCCCGGCAGCGAACTCGGCGGCCATTCCGTGGCCGTCCAGCAGATCGTGGCCATTGCCCGCGCGGTTGCCCTTTCGGGTAAGGTGCTGATCCTGGACGAACCCACTGCAAGCCTTGATCGCAACGAAGTCGAGCGCCTGTTCGAGGTCATCGCCGACCTCAAGCGCGACGGTCTGGCCATCGTCTTCATTACCCATTTTCTCGACCAGGTCTTTGCCATTGCCGATCAGGTGACGGTGCTGCGCAATGGCCAGCTGGTAGAAACCCGTCAGCTGGATTCGGTCAGCCGGACCGATGTTGTCCGCCTCATGCTGGGCAAGGACATTGCCTTTAGCGGTGCCACCGATGTCGAGCTCGCAAACCCTACCAATGAAGTCCTGCTCGAATTCAAGGGCTATGGTCGCAAGCGGGCCGTGCATCCTTTCGATCTTACCATCCATAAAGGCGAGGTCGTGGGTGTGGCGGGCCTGCTGGGCTCCGGCCGCACCGAAATGGCCCGCACCATGTTTGGCGCCGACCCGGCCGATCAGGGCAGCCTGCGCATCAACGGCGCGGCAGCCAGCATTCAGAATACGACCGACGCCATCGGCCAGAGCTTTGGCTTCTGCCCCGAAGATCGCAAGGCCGAGGGCATTTTTGGCGACCTGTCGGTCCGTGAAAACATCATCATCGCACTTCAGGGCAAGCTGGGCTGGTTCCGCGCCCTCAACCGCGACGAACAGCTCGAAATTGCCGGAAAGTTCGGGGAATCTATGGATATCCGGGCGGCCTCGCTCGATATGCCGGTCAAACTGCTCTCGGGCGGCAATCAGCAAAAGGTCATCCTTTCGCGCTGGCTGGCCACCGACCCCGCCTTTCTCATTCTGGATGAGCCCACCCGCGGCATCGATGTCGGCGCGCACGCCGAAATCGTGCGCACCATTAACCGGCTGCGCGATGATGGCATGGCCATGCTCGTCATCTCCTCCGAGCTCGATGAGGTCGTGGCCTACTCCTCGCGCATCGTGGTGATGCGCGATCGCGAAGTAGTCGCCGAATTGCGCGGCAAGAACATCAACCCCGGCGTGATCGTGCAGGCCATCGCCAACAACCCCGATGAGGTGGTCTCATGAAGCGGCTCTCGCCCGGCCGTCTGGCCAACCCCCAGGTCATGGCGCTGATCGGCGTATTGCTGATCAACTGGCTGCTGTTTCCCAATTTCTTCAATGTCACCTGGCAGGACGGCCGCTTTTTCGGCAGCATTATCGACGTGCTCAATCGCGGCGCGCCGGTCGCCATTCTGGCCATCGGCATGACCGGGGTGATCGCCACCAAGGGCGTGGACCTCTCCGTCGGGGCCATCATGGCGGTGTGCGGTGCTGTCGCCGCCACCATGGTCGTAGCCGGTTACCCAACACCCATTGCCGTCATCGCAGCCCTCTCGATCGGCATGCTGTGCGGCCTTTGGAACGGTTTTCTGGTCGCCGTGCTCGACATCCAGCCCATCGTTGCCACACTGGTATTGATGGTGGCCGGTCGTGGCATTGCCCAGCTGATCACCGAAGGCTCCATCGTCACCTTCAACGATCCGGCCTTGATTTTCCTGGGCACGGGGTCCCTGCTTGGTTTCCCCATGGCAGCGGTGATTGCGCTGGCCCTGATGGTGCTGGTCACCCTGCTCGTGCGCAAGACCGCCATCGGCCTGTTCATCCAGGCTATTGGCGTCAATCGCGCTGCCGCGTCTCTGGCCGGCATTCGCAGCCGCATGCTGCTCATGCTGGTCTATACCACTTCGGGCTTTTGTGCGGCGGTCGCCGGCATTGTGGTGGCCGCTGATATCCGGGGCGCCGACGCCAACAATTCCGGCCTCTGGCTCGAACTCGACGCCATTCTGGCAGTGGTCATTGGCGGCACCTCGCTACTTGGCGGACGCTTCTCCATACCGCTGGCCGTGATTGGCGCCTTGATTATTCAGGCCATGAATACCGGCATTCTGGTGTCCGGCTTCCCGCCCGAATTCAATCTGATCGTCAAGGCCGGCATGATCATCCTGATCCTGCTGATCCAGTCGCCCTATGTGACATTGCCCTTCCGGCGTCGTCGCCCCACCATCACCAAGGCGGCTTCACAATGAAACGCAGTCTGCGCCCCCTGGCGGCCACCGCCGTCATCTTCATCATTGCCTATGCGCTCAGCGTGGTGCAGTTCCCCAACATGCTCTCCACCCGGGTGCTGGGTAATTTTCTGACCGATAATGCCTTTCTGGGCATCGCAGCCGTGGGCATGACCTTTGTTATCATCTCGGGCGGCATCGACCTCTCGGTAGGGTCGGTCATCGGTTTCACCGGGGTGCTGATTGCGGTGCTGATCCACTGGCTGGGCTTTCATCCGCTGGCGGCCTTCGTCATCGCTCTGGGCGTCGCGGGTCTGTTTGGCGCCGCCATGGGCTTCATCATCCATTATCTGCAGGTGCCCGCCTTCATTGTCACCCTGGCCGGCATGTTCCTGGCCCGCGGTGGCGCATCGGTAATCACCCAGGATTCCGTGCCGATCCACCACGACTTCTACGACACGCTGGGCGATCTCATGATCCGCCTGCCCGGCGGCGGTCGCCTCAGCTTCATCGGCATGCTGATGATCGTGGTGTTCCTCGGCGGCGCCCTGCTTGCCCACCGCACCAAGTTCGGCTCCTACGTCTATGCCCTGGGTGGCAACCCGGTGTCCGCGTCGCTGATGGGCGTCCCGGTGGCGCAGACCACGGTGCTGATCTATATGCTCTCAAGCATGCTGGCTGCCTTGGCGGGAATCGTGTTTTCGCTCTACACCTCTGCAGGCTACCCACTTGCCGCCGTCGGCGTTGAACTCGACGCCATCAGCGCGGTGGTGATTGGCGGCACCTTGCTGACCGGGGGCTACGGCTTCGTGCTGGGCACCTTTGTCGGTGTGATGTTGCTGGGCCTGGTCCAGACCTACATCATCTTTGACGGCACGCTGTCGAGTTGGTGGACCAAAATTGTCATTGGCGTCCTGCTGTTCTTGTTCATCGTACTGCAGCGGATCATATTTGCGGCCTCCGCTCCCGGAGGGAAATCGTCCGAGAAAGCCTAGTATGATCGAAGCTGGCAGCCTTATTCGCTCACTGTCCGGGCGACCCGCTGCGCGCAACTTCCACACATTCGTCATCAACGAGATTGGCCATGGCATTGTCACTGGCCAATTTCCCGTTGGCTCGGTGCTGGCCAGCGATGCGGTGATGATGGAAACCTATGGCGTTTCCCGCACCGTGCTGCGTGAGGCTCTCAAAACACTCGAAGCCAAGGGCATGGTTGAAGCCCGCCCCAAGGTAGGCACCCGTGTGACCCCCTCCAATCGCTGGAGCTTTTTTGATCCGCAGGTCCTGTCCTGGCACTTTTACGCCAAGCCCGATGCGCGCTTCTTTGAAAGCCTGTTCGATGTGCGCAGCGCGCTCGAAGCCCGCGCCGTGCGTCTGGCAGCAGAGCGCCGCACGGCCGAACATGTGCGGCTGATGAAATACTGGCTGCATCAGATGGAACTAGCCGACGGCAATCTTGAAGCACTTGGTCTTTCAAGTCTGGAGATCCATCGTGCCGTTGCCGAAAGCGCAGGCAATGCCCTGCTCCGTTCAGTAACCGGCATTGTGGAACTGACTTTGGCGCTCGCCCTGAAATCGCTCGATGACACCACGCGCAACGATTACGCCCGCGCCACCCTGGCCGCGCTGACCGAGCTGGTCGCCGCGATCGAAAAAGGCGCCCCCGATGCCGCTGCCGCCGCCATCGACACAGTGGTCGCACTCGACAACGCCCGCGCCACCACCCTGCTCTGAACCGCCGCCTATTCACTCAGCGCCAAGGCTATCCTTGTCGGCCTGCTCCAGCGCCGTGACTGCATCCGCCAGTTGGTCGCCGACAATCGGCTTGGCCAGCATCGCTACCCGCCCCGGATATTGCGCCTGGAAAGGAACCGTCTCTGGCAGCCGGGACGACATCAGGATAGCCAGCGAACCCGGGTGCAGCTCCAGCGTCTGCGCAATCAGCTCAACACCCGACTGCCCGTGATCCAGATTGAGGTCCGTCAGGATCAGCGCCAGATCAGGCGTATTCTCGATCAGGTCTCGCCCCTGACCAAACTGTGTCGCTGTCAGGGTATCAAACCCCAGTCCCGCCAGCGTCGCTGCCACCGAGACAGCAGCATTGGCGGTATCGTCCACCACAAGCGCGCGCCCGCTGAACCTGGGCAGTTCAGCGCTTGCTGACTGGTGGATCGGAAACCGCAGGATGATCTGGGTGCCAGCCTCAAGCTCGGATTCAATCTGCATGGACCCGCCCGACTGCGCCACAAAACCATAGACCATCGACAACCCAAGGCCGGTACCATCTCCGTTCGGGCGAGCTGAATAGAACGGCTCGGACGCC
>TARA_R110002051_G_scaffold286762_1_pt1 | contig 14147 bp, 7 predicted proteins | sample TARA_R110002051 | Tara Oceans TARA_R110002051 (sample SAMEA4397023) | marine metagenome | biome: Polar Biome; feature: [MES] marine water layer (ENVO:01000295) within the mesopelagic zone...; material: water (ENVO:00002006), including particulate matter (ENVO:01000060) such as......
TATCTGCATGAATTGCAGGACGGCTTCCAAGCCAAACGAGTGATCAAAGACTGGATTGGGTTCTACAACTCTGAACGGCCCCACACAGCCCTCGACAAACGATCCCCCGACGACGCATTCTACGACGCGGAACGAACCCAAAAGGCGGCATGACACCAACTCAATTACATCTTAGCTGTGCCGCAAAACTGTCCAAATAAGTGGGACCACTTCACCCATCGAAGTTCGCTACTTGTATGTCGCGACGGTCCATAGGCCCGACATGAGCATTATGTGCCCCGCTTACACGCGCGGAAAACCTTATCGCCAAAGATTTCAATCATCACGGATTGGGAGTAGGGGTCTCCCTCGATAACAGGTTGGTCCCAGGCTGCGTCGACCATTTTCATGGTCAGGTCTAAAAGCTCTTGATCAGTCTTGAAGGTAGCTTTCATTTGAGCTTCTACCGCTGTCTTTTTCTGGCCCTGCTGGCGCAGTAGCATGACGCCTTCACTCATTTCTTTCATAGATACGCATCGGTCAGCTAACGCTGGCAAAGGTGTCGCAATCAGTAACACGAGAAAGCCCATATATTTGATCATCATCTTATCCCGTTTACTGTTGTTCCAACAGCGTTGAACTTCAGCTTTTAATGACGATATCGCAACCCTAAGAAGAATGTGGCAGGCGTAACAAACCCCGAACTTAGATAAGGGATAGTCATGGGATTAAGGGGTACGACTTGACAACAGAGGGTATTAAGGCTAGCTAAAAGCTTGTGATGTGGTGGTAGGGTTCGCCCCACGGTAAAAACTGAAGACCCAATGTGATGATGTGGTGGTAGGGTTCGCCCCACGGTAAAAACTGAAGACCTAATATGATGACGTGAAAAAAGGGGCTTCGGCCTCTTTTTTCACGCCTAAGTGGGTCCAATATGCGCTTCGTCTTGCTTCGATACGATTATCTAACCCAGCATCCAACAATCGAAGCCTTGGATAAAAGCAGACCTCATGCAATCGTTTTGATCGAAGTAAACAGGCTTCAGTTTGCAATTCCTCTGCGAACGAACCTAACGCACAAGCATGGTCTAAAAACGGTCAAGAATGGCGGGTTAGATTATTCGAAGGCGCTCCTGATCTTTGATCAAAGCGACATCAGTCGAGATATCAAGTTGAAATCTTCTGAGGAATTCAGGGCTATTAACGAGCGCGAGGCCAAAATAGTTAAAGATTTCACAAAGTATGTGAACCGCTATGTCGCCGCCCGTAGGAAGCCTGACGCGAATATCATCAACAGAGAATACCTCTATTCAACGCTGGTAAACTATCATGCGCACCTTGGAATATGATGTCAGTAGACATTATCTTCATTGCAGAAAATCGGTAAAGCGGCTTTGTCGCATTCGTTTGCTCCTTCGAAAGGTTGAGCAAACTCTACATTAAAGTGACGGAAATTTCGAGGGGCAGGTCAACGTCACAATTGCCTTCGCCCTAAACTGCCATCTCTTTTTGGTATTGCCGAAGCCACCCTATATTTCAATGCTGGGGTTCCTACCAGTTGCAGCCCAAAAAGTTTCAGATTTATCCCTGAAGCTTATCCGATCTATAACCTGCCCCAGGTGCCGCAGCATTTTAGCAGGTTGAGTGTTATGAGAGCACTTTAGGGAACGTCTCCATAAAATGAACACATGTCGGAGTGAAGCTTGCCAAAGAGCGGCGTGGAGGCCGTAACTACATACAAAGGCTAAGCAATGAACATCCCCATCCGTCTACTAGCCATCTTTGTGTGTGTACTTGTTGGATTCTTCTTTCCTATAAGCTTCGGGCTCGCCGCAGTGATCGCCTGGTCACTATATGAGGAGATCAGAGATCAAAAAGGTGCGAAACCGGCTTGGTCTGATCCACTGAATGCTCTGACTGCAGATGATGAGGGGTGGCTCCGACAGTTCCAGCTAAGATGTGAGTCACCAGCAGAAGTCGCTTTCCTTGATGCGATGGTCACGTCTTTTGGTTTGACACCGTACAAAGGAAGCCTTGTCGGCGGAGGTATCATGCTCCAACTACAAGTTCCTGTCGCAAAATATCGTCTCGATTTCCTGATAGACGAGGAACTGATTGTCGAAGTGGATGGGGCTAAATGGCACTCATCTCCAGAAGCCCTCGCAAGGGATGCCGAGCGGGATGATGTTCTTTCGAAAAAAGGATATGAAACTCTGCGAATTCCAGCAAAGTTCCCCTTATATAATCCCAACGTCGCCGTCGCAAAAGTCCGTGAGACTTACGAAGCGAGATTAGCTCTGCAAGCGCAAAACCAATCTGTGCCAGGTCAAAAGAGCGAGATCGAAAACAAGAGCAATCTTGAGGGTCACTCAGTCAGCAGGCCGCAAAGTCCTCTTGCCGCTTTAACGGCTACCGCTGAAAGTAGCGTTGATCGCTTTAGCAGTGCCGTGGAGACGCTTAACACTCGACTTGAGGAGTTCAATACGCGCGCGGCACAATGGAAGGAAGATGATCTGAAGCGGGTACAGCAACAAAGCGAAGAGAGAAAAAATCGTCTTAAAGCTAAGCTTGAGGACAACCCTGAAGCCAAAGAAATATATGATGACTTAATATCAAAAATGAGTAGACGCTAACTATCATTTTTCACTGGAATGATCTTCGTACCTGCAGGAGAAGTTCACGGACCCAAGAAAGCCGAGAGCAAAGGTTCGAGACAAAACATAGGGCAGATCTTAGATGCTTCGGGAGCTCAGTCTTGCGTTTTGAGATGCAAGTTCGTCCCTAGACGCAAGAAAACCCGCGAAACTCTATGGTTGGTCTGTGGGCACATTTTCATACATCCTGTTTTTTATTTAAAATCAGCAACATGGACTCCTTGGGTCCAGAAACTACTCGTAAGATCGTCTCTGCCAAGAACGCCCTCGACTGACCTTAGAGAAGCATATTTGAGCGTAGTTCACGGACCCAAAGCAGCCATACGTCGAGGTATATGTCTCAAATTTAAGTACGTTTTCAGATAATCTTGAACCAAAGATGATGGCTACGGATCCATATTCAGCACTATGACACCCAAAATCTGATAAACATTCAAATCCACGTATAATAACAGCAGGGCATACCTATATTTTTAATATATATATCAATATCATAGGTTCTTGGGTCCCAAAACTACGCTGAGCGTATGCTCGAAATAGGCACTCCAGCTGCTTGAAACTAGAAACTAGCAGTAACAGGTTCACTGTAAGCGGTGCGCCGGTCCTACGAGGCATCAGCCTCCACTCCAAGATAAGTCTGTTTCCGATCAGATCGCCGAGCTCTGGAGGCTTAAAGAGGTTGGAGCCCTGAATCAAATTGAGTTTGATAGGCAGAAAGAAAAGCTGATCGATAGCTAACCCCAAGAGGTCTGATGCCTGAATTTTGTAGTTTCCTGATATTTAGACCAAATGAGATCGATCTGATTCATGCGATCTGCGCGGAAGCTGGCTGGCGTAGTCGCGACATCGAGGATCCATCTACTAGGTATAGGTTTACTGAAAACGGTCGCTCTCAACTCGCCCAGGCAAGCGCCTTATTGGACTTCCAGCTAGACGAAGGGCAGCAGTATGGCCGATTGCTTGTTCTAAAAGGCAATGAAGAGGAAGCCGACAACATTGTTCAGCTGATTTGTGCTGCAAATCTGATCATAGAAGCCTTTCTTCCCAACCAAAGCCCCCCATCCTCTGCTTTCCCTCTCTCTGACGATGCTGACACACGGCAAAAGCTATTTGAGCATGTCTTCCGAACTGACGGATACTTCCAAGGGTTTATACACACAGAGACCATGCCTGTTGCTGTCGCAGTAGCAGCTACGGCTTGGCCAGATAGGAAGCTTATCTATGCCATCCATAAGCTTGCACGAAGTTATCGGACTGAGTACGTCACGCCCTGGTCTATGCACCCCCGCCATGGCCGCATCTTTGAGAAGCACACCAATGATTTCGATTCTCATGTCGGAACATCTATTGCGATAAATCTGGCGTACTCAGCGATAGAAGAACTCGGTCTTGCCATTGGGGCTAGTGACAGCAAACCTCGCTCCCTCAGCAAGAAGGAGTTCATCTGGAACCCGGAAGTGCTGGAACCTCTCAAGAAGCGCTTGGCAAATTCTGGCATCGATCCCGACAGGTCGATAGATTGGGTTGCTCGGGGACAAAAAACTGAAGTCGAAATCTATGAGATGCTAGATGAGCCGACAGAATATGCGGACGGTCAGGAAGTTCGGGATCGCCGGGTCAAGTTGTACGATGCCATCAATTTCTGTGAGTATCTACGAAACAGAATAACTGCACATGCATTCTCAGACAACACCGCGCGCCTTGGACCGTATGAGGTCTACAATGCTCAGCATGTGGCACGGTTTCTTATCCTAGCGAAATGCAAACTTTTGGGTGTCCGGCCTGAAGAATTAAAAGAACGCTACGCAGTGAAAGGAGCTTCGTAGGGGCCGCTCTCCCTCCCCTAGATTGGTATCCCTGCATTTTTCCACTCGAGTGATCTTATCAAGCCTTCTGACGGCTGGCGGGCATAATCGCCATGAGCTATCTGCATGCTTGGAAAGGCGGTTCAGAGGCCAAGGCGGGCATTAGAATGTGGATCGAGTTGCACAATCACAAGCGACCGCATTCGTCACTTGGCGGCGGGCCACCTACCGTGGTCTATTGGCAGAGAACCAAAACAATCAACCCCGATCATCAGGTGCATAGAGTAGCTTAAGTTACGCCAGATACTGGTCGAACTAATGGGGGGGTAGCTCACTTAGACGATATGCGTCGGTTTTTCACGCGAAGGTCTTTGGAACCTGAACGAGTAGTTCACGGACCCAAGGCAGCCGAATATTTAAGCTTGGTCCCAGAACTACGCTGAGCTTTGGCGGTCATTTTAGTACTGATCCATCTTCGCGATGCTGCAAACTGGTCGAAAACCTGCGACCATCGCCGCCCACTATTCTTTGGGGCCAAGGATAGTCGCTCAAGGGTGATATCCGCGAAGCACTTCGCATGCAGTAGTCTCTTAGCTCTGCAACATGTGTGTGGGAATTTTACGTGCTCGTCGCGGCCACTTTTCGCTAGGCTCTCCTCTCAGCATTAACCACTCATGCCGTTCGGCATAGGGTGTTATATAGGTGTTATTCTTGTGTTACGGGATGGAATAACCACTCTAAAGTATTGAAACTAATGTAAAAAAATCAATCTACGGTCGGTAAAACCACGAGACTTGGTCGGTAAAACCACGAGACTTGGTCGGTAAAACCACGACTGAAAAACGGGTTATCCACAAATGGATCTAAAAATTAAGTAATTGAAAACAAACAATAAAAAGGTCGGTAAAACCACGACTTTTTAGTGACAAATAGGCCTTCATGAGTTATGAAGAACAGAGACCGATAAAAACAAGATTTTTTGGTCGACGAAACCACGAATGTTGACAATGCCTGAAACAAGCCCATTAAAACCCGATTTATACCCGCAAGGCGACCTGTTCTTGTGTGACGTTGCAGATGCGATCATTAAAGACGCGATGCCTCAGATGGAGCATCCTTTCTATTCTTTGTCTAAAAAACCCAATACTGGGATCAAAGAATATCATCACGGTGATAACTGGATCCGCATCACCCCATCCGTCAAAGGTCATGCAACGATTTATGACAAAGATCTCTTAATTTACTGCATTAGTAAGCTGATGGATGCAAAAAAACGCGGTGAATTGATCTCTCCGCGGATTAGGATCGTGGCCCATCACTACCTGAAATTTACAAATCGCGGGACTTCAGGCCGCGATTACATGGCTTTCATTGAGAGCTTGGAGCGTCTCCGCGGGGTCAGTATTACAACAAACATACGTACAGGCGGAAAAGAACAAACAGATGTTTTTGGCATCATCGATAGTGCATCGGTAAAGCGTAAGCTAGGCCTTGATGGACGTATCGAATGGGTCGAGATGAAGCTTAGTGAGTGGCTGTTCAACGCAGTTGAGGCAAATGAGGTCTTAGCTCTACACAAAGACTACTTCCGCTTGAGAAAACCTATTGAGCGGAGAATTTACGAAATTGCTAGAAAACACTGTGGAAGACAGAACATCTGGAAGATCAGCGTCGATAAGCTTCTCAATAAAAGCGGCTCATCGATGAGCAAAAAACACTTTCGACCTGTTCTAAATAAATTGGCAACCAGCGATCATTTGCCGGACTATCTAGTAGAAGTGATAGGCGACAATGTTGTTTTTACGAACAAGGGTACCATGTTCGAAGACGATTCAGCATTGGACTTAAAACCTTTATCAGCTGATGCATATGACAAAGCACGACAAGCGGCTCCCGGCTGGGATATACGACATATCGAGCAAGAGTGGTACAACTACGTGAAGCAAAAAAATGAGCCCATCGTTAGTAGCGATAAAGCTTTTATCGGCTTTTGTCGCTCATGGTTTGAGAAGCGTGGACGCCCTTAAAAAAGTAGCCTTGACGCTATAATGATGGGGGCTGCGGCACTGTTGGATCTCTATCCATCTTTGTGAGCTTTAGTACCTTATGTTTTTGAAGCCCTAATAAATCTATGGCCCACCTGGTCCGCTCATTGAGCGAGACCATGCTGAAAGCACTTTTTCGGCATACAGTGGATCGTCGATATCCGGCATTATTTGCAGATCAGATGCGGTGTTATACATGCCATCATTCTCAGCGAACGACTTATGCATCGGTTCAAGCTCTTTTGCTGCTCGACCCATCGCTCGCCCCTCTACCCTGTCCCCAATCGCTCGAGAAATTGAATGAATTGATTTTGCTGAGCTACTATCTTTGACATCAACTCTCGATCTTCTTCCCGACCCAGGATCAGTTCTTCCAAGAGCTCTCGCATTGGCTTCTCTTCTGACTTCTGTTCGTCTTGATCCAAGAGATCCTGGATCCCGCGATTCAGCTTTCGTTGCTCGTCGACTAATACTTGAAGCGTCTTTGCTTCGAGTGATGGTTGCGTCATTTGTCCTGCTTTTCTCTGATTTCTTGTTCTTAGAATTCTGTAATTTTAACGCTTCAATTTGATCTTTCAGATTTTCAGAAATGTTCTCTCTGCGTCTGACATCGAGCGCAGATCGACCGCTACGAGCAGCGTTGTGAGCTCGCAATTTCTCAAGAATTGGCTGCACTTTTTGAGCAAGCCAAGTTCGAGCAAGTCGGCGCTGGATATTGACCTGGGGCTCCCGCGGCTCAGCTTCTGCTGCTTTCGAAGCATTGTGTTGAAGTCGGCTAGTCAGATCATCGTACTCAGATCGATGATGTTGACGCTGAATCGTGTGGTAAACGTCTTCTCTATCAGGATGGTCGACTACTATTCGATCTGTGATCTCTCCCGCAGGTTCTGGAATTCTTCCGTTCCGTCGCTGTCGGTTATCAGGGTTCTCTCTTGGGTGAACAGGAGCTGAACTTTTGACGACATCTCGTCGATCTTCTGCTCTGATCTCATTGAAATCTCGATCATCTCCTGGATCAGTGGCAGCAGTGGGTCTTCGCTGGACCCTTTGGGTGTCACGAGTTCGATTATCTGCGACGTGTCTGCTTTCGTTGCTTGCGTCGTAGACATCAGGTCTGACCAAATCGCCTCCTGTTCGGTCCCGCTCAAGTCCATAAATTGCTCCAGGCTCACTGCTGGCGTCGGCTCTAGTGCCTCTGGTTCCGGTGGTTCTGGATAGCTGTCCTCCATCGAGCCCATCAGCTCTTCCTGCGTTGGTTGGTCTGTCATTTTCATTGTCCTTTCTGACGTTTTCTAGAATTGAATCTACTTGTGCGGCCTTAACTTTGAGTGATCGATTGGCGTTTTTCAGAACCGTGCCGTCTTCACCGACGATCAAGATTGCTGCACGTCTGTCGCTCTTCTGAACAGTGACGCCGTGGGCTTCACAAAGCTCGTTGAGACCTGCTGCGATGTCAGCCGGCTTCGCACCTTGAAGGGCGGTCAGAGCTTCAGAGATGCTTGGTAAATTGTAGCCGGCCCGCTTCGCTTTCTGATGTGACTTGTCACCGTATTTCGCTAACGCTGGCTTCTCTTCAGTCAGATGTTTGATCGCAGCAGCAGCAGCTTTGTCACCATCCGCATTCAGTGCGTTGTAGACTGATTTATTGTGCTTCCCTTTGGTCAGGTTATGACCGAAAGCGAGCTCCATTTTTCTTGCGAGCTTTTCATTGCGACGCTTAAAATGAGCATGATCAATCTGAGCTCCAGACCCATAAGTCTCTGGCACAAGGCCGTGAAAATGAGGGATCTTCGTTCCGTCTGCGCGAGCCTTCACATGCTCGACTAGATAAAACGGCCGATCACCCATGTTGAATTCATCACGGATCATCTGGATCGCTTCGTTTCGCTGATCGTCGGTCAATTCTTGGTCCGGACTGATGACAATATGTCGAACCGATTTGCTACGCCCTAATGCGCGAGCATCCAGCTCAGCACCGACCAAGATGTCATTCACATCACCCTCGAGCACCCGCACGCTTTCGTTCTCATCTGTTTTATGGATGTGACCGACTGCGTTCTTTGCGCCTCCTATGGCGATGCGGGTTTGCTTTAAATTCATCGTCGATGCTGTATCCCGATCAGATACTCAGCGATGACTTGGGCATGATTTTTGAAGCCGTCTGCGTACTGCTTCGTACCTTTGAGATAGCGCTCAACCAGCTCATCACTCAGACGATCTGCAAGCTTGCGCTCATGCATAACCTTGGTGGCCTGGTTGATGTTGTCGGCCATGTTTTTGAGCAGTCGACGGATCTCGACCAGGTCTTCAGCACCTGGCAACTTGCGCATACTCGCCGCCCCGAAAACACGCATGCGCACCAGGTCAGCTCTCGATGTACCCATCTCAGCAGCCATAGCCTCTAAGACATCAAGCTCTGCTTGGGTAAGTCGGAATTTCTGAACTTGGTCTCGTTTAGTCATGCGTTCTGCTTTCTTCTTTTGAGCCCTAGGGGGGCGAGGGGATCAAACGGGGCCGAAGCCCCTTTGCAAGCTCCCTGGGGGCCCTCGCAGAGGGGCACAAAGGGACGGCTTGCTACTGAATGATCCCTATCAATGAAGATAAGGTTGTGAGCTCTCTGAAAGTTACGAACTTGTTAACGAGTTTGGTTTGGGAGGACTTTGCACAAATCTGGAGAAGCCCTACGGGCGCAGATCTACTGTTGTGAGCAGTTTCGCGAGTGGACCTCTAGGGAGAGTGCATTTGCGGTTTGAATGAGCACACGCACATTTGCCGCACAGCCCCCAGGCACCGTGCCATGCTGTACCCGGACCTGAAAACGTGGAGCATCCCTATGCCAGTGAAAAAATCGAAGCTCAAAGTACCCACTGCACACGGGCCCTATGAAGCGGAGGGCCCGTTTCAGATCGCAGCTGTCGTTCTTATCGAGTTGTTCAGGAACCACCCCGCATTCGTTGCTGCTGCTATCCTCTTGGCCGGGTTCTTGGGTGTAAAAGAAGAGGTCTTAGCTCTTGTTAGTTCAACCTCAAGGTGGTGAACATCGTGACAAGTTAATTAAGGGCGGATTAGACGATGCAGCTGAATGAATTATTAGAAGGCTATCGCGCCGCCTCTACGAACGAAACTGAAAAGGGCAACTATTTTGAACGCCTGGTCCGCGTGTTTCTCGAACATGACGATATGCAGAGACAGCTTTATTCCGCGGTTGTTCCCTTCTCCGAATGGGCCAAGTCTCAGGGCTGGAGCAAGACCGATACAGGGATCGATCTTGTCGCAACACTTGCCGATGGGTCTGGATACGTCGCTATTCAGTGCAAATTCTATGCGCCCAATCATGTGATCCAGAAGCCGGACATCGACAGCTTCATTTCTGCTTCCTCGAACGATCTTTTCACGCGCCTGATAATTGCTGACACCACCCAGAAGGATTTCGGCCGTCATACAATTGCGACTCTCGACAATCTGTCCAAGGACTGGAACCGGATCGGGATCAATGAGCTAGCGGCAAGCCGCATCGACTGGTCGCAATTTCTGCGGACTGGCACTATCAGTCTCGCACCTAAGAAGACACTCAAAGACCACCAACGCGAGGCGTTGAAGTGCGTAACCGAAGGGCTGGAAGAAACAGACCGTGGCAAGCTGATCATGGCTTGCGGCACGGGCAAGACCTTCACTGGGCTACGGATTGCAGAAACTATCGGAGGAGCGGGCAAGCGCGTGCTGTTCATGGTGCCATCTCTTGCGCTCATGTCCCAGACCGTACGAGAGTGGAAGTACGACGCTCAAGATGATTTCGTCGCATTCTCCGCCTGCTCAGATACGAAGGTGGGACGCAAAGAGGATGCTGACAGTCTCGACCTGAATGTCCATGACCTCGCATTCCCAGCGACCACGGACCCCGAAAAACTCGCCCGCCAAGTCAATGATGCTAACCCCGAGAAGATGACCGTCGTGTTCTCGACCTATCATTCCATCGATGTACTGACCCGCGCACAACAGAACCACGGTCTGCCAGCATTTGATCTGGTGATCTGTGACGAAGCTCACCGCACCACTGGCGTTACTCTCAAAGACGAGGACGACAGCAACTTCGTCCGCATTCACAACAACGATTATGTGAGAGCAGAGAAACGGCTCTACATGACCGCGACTCCGCGCATCTTCGGGGATGCAGCACGGCGAAAGGCCGATGACTACGACGCCGAATTAGCCTCGATGGATGATGAAAGTAAATTCGGCAAAGACCTCTTCCACCGAGGGTTTGGATGGGCCATCGAAAACGACCAGCTTTGCGATTACAAGGTCATCGTGCTGGCCGTGGACGAGGGGCTGATCTCCAACGCGATTCAGAACCGCCTTAAGGAAGGCGCGGAATTGACGCTGGATGACGCCACCAAGATCATTGGTTGCTACAAAGCACTCACTAAAAGTGACCTGAAGGACGACCTGACATTCGATCCACGCCCGATGAAGCGCGCCATAGCTTTTTGTCAAAGCATCGATAAGTCCAGAATTATCGAGGACGAATTTGCCAAGGTTGTCGATGAATATACCGGCAGTGATCTGATTGAAGACCGTGGACAACTGAGCACCGAAGTGCGGCACGTAGACGGCACCTACAACGCCAGCGCTCGTGATGAGCTGTTGAATTGGCTCAAAGCCGACACAGACGGAGACACTTGCCGCATCCTCACCAATGCCAAGGTACTGTCAGAGGGTGTCGATGTCCCTGCCCTTGATGCAATCATGTTCATGCATCCACGCAAGAGCCAGATTGACGTGGTGCAATCCGTTGGTCGCGTGATGCGCAAGGACCCCAAAGGCGAAAAGAAGCTTGGCTATGTAATTCTGCCCGTCGCGATCCCGCCCGATACCAAGCCAGAAGACGCCCTGAATGATAACGAGCGCTACAAGGTCGTCTGGCAGATCCTTAACGCCCTACGTGCCCACGACGAACGCCTCGATGCCAGGATCAACCAGGCAGAGCTTGGCGAAGATATCAGCGACAAGGTGGAGTTCATTCGCATTTCGTCCGAGACCGAGATGAAAGAGCTGACCGCCGTGGTGGACGACTTCGCCACCAGCAAGACCAAGGCTGAAAAAGCTGGGGCTGGCATCGGTCAGGAAGGCCGCGAGCGCCGTGATCCTGGCGACCCTACCACGCAGGGCGCATTCGTCTTCGATGAATTCACCCGCGCCATCATGGCTAAGATTGTCCAGAAATGCGGCACCCGCGAATACTGGGACGCCTGGGCCAAAGATATTGCCGAGATCGCCCAAACCCACATCACGCGGATCACAACCATCGTTGGTCAAACTGGTGCCGAGCGCACGGCCTTTCTCGCTTTCCTCGAAGAGCTTCAGGATGACCTCAATCCGGCCATTTCCGAGACTGAGGCCATCGAGATGCTGGCGCAACACCTGATCACGCGCCCCGTCTTCGATGCGCTGTTCAAGGGCAGCCATTTCACTAAGGAAAACCCAGTTTCCCGTGCCATGGAAATTGTGCTGGGTCAGCTCCATGAACACAACCTTGCCAAGGAATCCGAAAGCCTGTCAAAATTCTATGCCAGTGTCGAACGTCGCGCGGCCGATGTGGTCACGGCCAATGGTCGCCAAGAGCTGATCTACAAGCTTTATGACAGCTTCTTCAAAGGGGCTTTCCCAGCCCTGACGCAGCGGCTCGGCATCGTCTATACGCCGGTCGAGGTGGTGGATTTCATCATCCATTCGGTCAACGACGTGCTGAAGGCGAAGTTCGGCCAGACCCTTGGGTCCGAAGGCGTCCACATCCTCGATCCCTTCACCGGCACTGGTACCTTTATCACACGCCTGCTGCAATCCGGCCTGATCGCGCCCGAAGAGCTGGCGCGGAAATATCGGGAGGAGATCCACGCTAACGAGATTGTCCTACTGGCTTATTACATCGCCGCCATTAACATCGAGACTGTCTATCACGAACTGTCACAGGGCGAGCTGGCAGAAGACGCACCCTATGAGCCGTTCAAGGGCATCCTGTTAACCGACACCTTCCAGATGTATGAGCAGGAGCGCGACATGGTGGCGAACCTGCTGCCGGACAACTCCGAGCGCCGGAGCCGTCAGAAGGCGCTGGATATCCGCGTCATCATCGGTAACCCGCCCTATTCAGCCGGGCAAAAGAGCGCGAACGATAACGCTGCCAACATTGACTATCCACAGCTGGATGCATCGATCAGCGCAACTTACGCGGCGAACTCAAAGTCATCGAACCTTCAAAACCTTTATGACAGCTACATCCGTGCCTTCCGGTGGGCAGGACAACGCATCGGTGACGCAGGTGTCATGGCTTTCGTCTCGGGCAGCGCGTGGATTGAACGATCTTTCGCAGATGGGATGCGCAAGTGTTTAACCGAGGAATTCAGCGATCTCTATGTATTTCATCTTCGTGGCGATATCCGAAAGAACATGCTGTCGAAGGGCGCTGCTCGCGAGGGGCAAAACGTCTTCGCTTCGAGCAGTATGACCGGCATTTCCATTGCTATTCTGGTCAAGAACCCCGCTGCAAGCGAACACGGCCATATCCATTTTCATGATATTGGCCCCGACCTGACGACAACGCAAAAGCTGAACATTATTCGCGATTTTTCTTCCATTGATGGGATTACGAAATCTAGCGGTTGGAGCACAATCAAACCAGATGAAAACAACGATTGGTTGGATCAAGTGGATCGCAGCTTTGAAAAGTTCATTGAGATCGGCAACAAGAAGAATGCTGACGAAATTGGAGTTTTTAAAAACTACTCTTTGGGCATCGCCAGCTCACGTGATGCTTGGGTCTACAATTCGTCGAAGGTAAAACTTCGGGGGAATGTTGAGCGTTCTATAAATTTTTTCAACTCAGAACAAGATCGAGTTGGCGATGCCAAGAACGTAGATGTAAAAAAATCGGTCACTTTTGACGCGAAATTTATTAGCTGGAATGACTCGTTGCTGAAGGATCTGGCTGATGGGAAGGTCGCAAGTTGGGATGATGGGTTTACAATCGCCTCAATGCCTCGTCCTTTCCAGAAACAGTGGTTTTACTTCTCAAAGATGTTCAATCAGAGGCGCTATCAGATGCCGCGTCTGTTTCCGTCCCCAGAAACGGAGAACAAATTCATCCAGATTGCTGGCGTTGGCGCTCGCGCTGGATTCTCCGTTTTGATGAGCAATCGAATAACAGCATTGGACACAATCGAGAAAGGCCAATGCTTCCCACTCTACCTTTACGAAGACAGAAAACCCGACGAGGGCCTCTTTGCCACAGGTGAGGATCAGGCAACCGGCCTCACTCGGCGCGACGCCATCACCGATGAAGGCCTCTCGCACTTCCAAGCCGCCTATCAAAGGCAGGAGATCACCAAAGAAGACCTGTTTTACTACATCTACGGCCTGCTGCATTCGCCCGAATACCGCACCCGATATGCCAACAACCTCGCCAAGGCCCTGCCTCGCATTCCAGCGGTGAAGAGCTTTACTGACTTCGCAGCCTTCCGCGATGCGGGTCGCGCCTTGGGCGATCTGCATGTGAATTTTGAAACGGTTGACCCCTACATGGTCACCTTCAAAGAGGGTGATCACAACCTCATCAATGAAGCGCAGGATGATCCAGTGAAGTTCTATCGCGTGAAGCACACAACAAAG
>TARA_R110002051_G_scaffold40375_5_pt1 | contig 14129 bp, 16 predicted proteins | sample TARA_R110002051 | Tara Oceans TARA_R110002051 (sample SAMEA4397023) | marine metagenome | biome: Polar Biome; feature: [MES] marine water layer (ENVO:01000295) within the mesopelagic zone...; material: water (ENVO:00002006), including particulate matter (ENVO:01000060) such as......
CCGCAACCCTAACAGTGAAAGGGCCAGACAAATGGCCGAGAAAAGACGAGCCACAACAACGTGGATTTATTTCATCTTACACGGAGAAGATGTGTGGGGAGAATGTGTAGGTTGGGACGGCTTGTCGTTTGTGAAAATTGGCAGAGCGGTAGAAAACTGTAGGAATAGAATGTCTCACATACAATGCGGGAACCCCGTTCCTCTAAAATTTCTAGGCTGCATACCGGGTAGTGCTGAGTTGGAGCGGGATCTTCATAGATACCTTAAACCCTTCAGACATTGCGGCGAATGGTTCTCCTACAATTTTCCAGTAGCCAATTACATCAATAGCCTCCACCTATTCAACATTGATGGGAACTGCGAGCCAAAAGGAGATGTGCTTTTAGGGTGTAACTGCGAGGCCGACTTGGAGGAGTTGATGAATATGCAAATAGAATCGTGATAGCAATTGATTTCGAAACATACTACGACAAGGAATGCACCATCAAAACGCTTGGTGCAGACGCCTACTGTCGGCATCCCAAGTTCGACCCATACATGGTCGCCCTGTACGGGGAAGGGCTGGACTACACCGGCCCAACTGAATCCGCTCCGTGGGACAAAATAAGTCCCACCCAGAATTTCGTAGCACACAACGCCAGCTTCGACTCTCTGGTTTTTGAAGCCGCCCAACGCTTGGGGCGCATACCGAAAAACATCAAGCCGGTGTGGGATTGTAGTGCGAACTTGGCCGTCTACATTCAAGCCCCGCGCGCGCTTAAAGGAGCCGCCGAACAACTCCTAAACATTTCCCCGGACAAAACTATTCGGGACAAAATGAAGGGCCGGAACTACTCCGACCTCGACGATGCCGAACGAACCACCTTAACCGAGTACGCGCGCCACGACGCAGTTTACTGTCATCAAATTTGGGAGGAGTTCCACGACAAGTGGCCCGACCAAGAGCGCGAAATTGCCCGGCACACCATGACCAGTGGTCAGCGTGGAGTACGCATAGATACCCAAAAACTGGTCGCCGGTCGCGAGGTTCTGGTTAAGAGGAAAGCGGAAGCCGAGAAACTAATACCGTGGGCTGAAGCGGCCAACACCGTCGCGTCACTGAAGTTGCTCAAGGAATACTGCGAGAAGGAAGGCATCGAGGTTCCAGCTTCCACCAACCAGAACGATGCCGATTGCGTCAGGTGGGAGGATAAGTACGGCAAGGAATACCCCGTGGTCGCCGCGCTTCGTGATTGGCGCAAATCAAACCGTATTATACGGCTTTTTGAAACCATCCAGACGCGCCTACGCGACGATACCACACTTCCGTTCAACCTGAAATATTTCGGGGCAGCCGCCACAGGCCGCTGGAGCGGAGACGCCGGGCTGAATATGCAGAACCTCCCACGGGGCGAGGTATTTGGTGTGGACACGCGCAGCCTGTTCATCCCCCGGCCGGGGAAGAAATTCGTCGTGTGCGACCTCGCCCAGATCGAACCCCGCTGCCTCTCTTGGATCGTGGGCGACAACACTCTCCTCGATTTGGTGCGCGCCGGAAAAGACATCTACACAGCCCACGCCATGACCTCAATGCGGGCCAAGCGAGTCACCAAAGACATCCGGCAGCGCGCCAAAATCCGTGTGCTGGGTCTGGGCTACGGTTGTGGAGCGGATAGGTTCCGTGATCTAGCGGCCAGTTGGGGGTATCACATGAGCAAACTGGAGGCCAGTAACGCGGTCAACGAGTATCGGTTCACCAATAACAAGGTTAAGAACTTCTGGGAGGAGTGCGAGCGGGATATGCGCCGGGATATGGGTAAGGATTTTGTAATCACCCTACCAAACGGACGCACCATCACCTACTACAACGTCCACGAAGAACATCGACAGATGAAAGCGTCCACCACAAGGGGCGCGCCTCCCCGCTACTGGTATGGGGGGAAAATCTGCGAGAACATTGTACAAGCCATAGCGCGCGATGTTTTTACCGACTGTTATCACCGAGTTTTAAAGGCGGGCCACGAAGTAGTGTGGACTGTCCACGACGAACTCATCGTCGAAGTTGACGAGTCCAACCTTACCGCCAGTAAGGACATCGAACAAATAATGTCCGCTACACCAACTTGGCTGGGGGATTGTCCTCTTGCCGCTGAAGCCTATGAAACCGACATATACGCGAAATAAACCGAGGATCAGACCCGCCAAACTAACGCTGGCTTTCCTAGCATTCCACCGGGACAACCCACAGATATATGAGTTGTTCACGAAGTTTGCTACCACAGTGGCCCGTAGCCGTAGCCGGTTCGGGGCGCGCGCCATTTTAGAACGCATCCGCTGGGAAACCTGCACCGAGACGAACCTCAAAACCCTCAAAATCCCAAATGCCTATTCCGCCTACTACTCACGCCTATTCGAAATCGACCACCCCCGCTTCGACGGGATATTCCAACACAATACTTCAATAGCCAATGAACTCTATGACCTCAAAACAACAAGACAGGAAAATGCCCAACTCACCTTCAGTTTCCACAATTAAAGATTGCCCCACAGCCGGTGACGGAGTTCACCGATGGATTTACCACGTTGTGTGCCGAATGGTCGAGGCCAACGAGGAGGATATTGATATAGTCACATACTGCGAGGAACATTGTACGCGCGCCCTGCAAGTCAGAGAGGTGGAGAATGCCATCCTGTCTCGACGCAAGATGCTCCAGCGTGGAGTTGCCCCGCGTCCACGGTGGCCTAGAGCAACCCCTTCCGTGATTGCGAAGATTGCGTCCCAGCCGACTTCAGTGGCTTCATTGTTCGAACTCTCCCCAATGCCAGTTGAGGACTACACTTCCGAGAAGATCATCGACTATTTATTCCCAGACAATCCCCTGCTCTGCTGCGGCGTTAGTAGCCGCACCTTCGCCACCCGCCACAGGGAAGATTGGCGCGGGAAACTGGAACGAATGCAGTTAATTGTGCCCAATACCATGTCCGCCAAATACGGCAAAACTCAAACCGGGAAAGAATCCATGCACACAATGGAAAACACCGGCCCGCGCACATATCTGGTGGTTGAATTTGACGAAGGTAGCCACGATGACCACGCCGCCCTACTCTGGTATTTGAACAGTGGAATATCCCCACTAATCTGCGCCGTTATGTCAGGGAACAAATCCCTGCATGGATGGTTCAAGGTCGATAGCTGGACGGAGGAGGCGATTAGGAACTTTTTCGAGCGCGCCACCTCCATCGGAGCCGACCCCGCCACTTGGACAAAATCCCAATTCGTCCGAATGCCAAACGGGACGCGAGACAACGGCGCAACTCAACGAACCATTTACCTCTCCGATAAACTATTATGACTCCCGAAAGACAAGCCGAAACCCAGCGAACCCCAAACCCAACTTGGTGGTCGAATTCTGCGCGCAATTTTGTACTACAAAACGACCGTGGCCAATACATCAACGTATCCCCCGATATGTTTAGGAAGCACCTCCGACGCTGGGGATTTTCCACGCGCGCGGCTCCAGATGAACTAATCGCCCCAGCCGATGACGTTATGCTGGATGTTCAGACGATTCGGGACGTTGATTATTCTGGCCCATTGGCCGGATACAATGCGGGGATAACTGCGTGTAATGGCCACCGCGCGCTTGTTACCAAACCACCCCGGCGCATTCTCGCAGAACCCGGCGAGTATCCAATGATCGACCATATTCTGGAGCAAATGCTTTGCCTAAAGGATGCCGACCAACGCGCCCATTTCTATGGATGGCTCAAAATGGCCGAGAAGTCCGTGCGCCTATCCACCCCCATGCCGGGTCAGGCTGTGGTTTTTGCCGGGCCAAGAAATGCCGGGAAGAATTTTGTCCAAGACTTAATCACTGCCATGCTGGGTGGCCGAGTCGCGCGCCCATACCAGTGGATTATCGGAAGCACCACGTTTAACGCTGATCTTTTCGAGGCCGAACACTTGATGATTGCGGATGAGGTTCCATTCCAAGATCTCGCCAGTCGCCGGGTTTTTGGTTCGAAGATTAAGGATATTGCTGTTAATTCCATCCAGACTTGCCACGGGAAATTTGTAAATGCCATTCACTTAATGCCGTGCTGGCGTTTGACCATTAGCTTGAACGATGAAGATGAGAATTTATTGATGTTGCCACCGCTGGATGCCTCGCTGAAGGACAAAATCATGCTGTTTAAAGTCCAGCAAGCCAAAATGCCGATGCCTTGTAATAGTCCGCTGGAGCGCGCGAGTTTTTGGGACGCGATTTTGAAGGAAGTACCGGGATTTATTGATTTTCTTCAAAACTGGGAGATTCCAGAGGAGTTAACCGACTCTCGTTTTGGGATTTGCGCCTACCACCACCCCGATCTTGTGAAAGTCGTGGAGGACATGAGTCCAGAGAGGCGACTTTTGGAATTAATCGAGGCCACGGTGCTAATTGGTGGAGATTTCGAGGGCACTTTGTCGGAATTAGAGGCGCGCTTACTCTCCGACACGATTTTTGGCCGTCAGATTGGCAAGTTATTGTCGTTTAATAACGCCCTCCAGACCTATATGCGGAGGTTGAGAAAGGCCCACCCGTCCAGAATCGATGTGGGCCGCACCGAGTCCGCGCGCTTTTGGCGCATCAAATCATGACACCAATGACACCAATGACACCAATCTCTATACCTTAGTACAAAAAAGGAAGGTATATAATATATAGGGAGGTGCTGGCTTGGTGTCATTGGTGTCATTGGTGTCAGGGCCAAGCCCACTGGCACTCTCCCGGCGCGCGATTTTTAGTGGTGGCTAACTAACAACAAAAAACTCGGCGGAATGAAAGGCCGCCAGCCTATGGGTTTTGGGTTTTTAGCTGGGCCAACAACCACCACTGACCCCGGCCCGCGATTGCGGTGACCGGGGAGACTTTTGGGCACAAAAAAACCCGGCCGAAGCCGGGCTGGAATTTTACTGTTTTTTGGGTTTCCGTTTTCGCTTTGGTTTTTCGAGAATCCCTTTGGGGTCGATCTCTTTCGCTAGTTTACCAAGCACTGCATCTCGCAATTCCTTGGTTCCGCCCATTATTTCGATTTTCATTTTGTTTTGTTTCTTGGTTTCGCGCGCGCGTATTTTCTGACCGTTAAATAGTTTCAATTAAGGGTCAGATTTTAAATGGCGCGCAAAGTTTTCCCCCTGCTTGGTTGCTGTTTGATGCGCGCTTTTATTTGCGCGCGCACATCCAGTTCAATTTGGGCGATGAAATCCGCCCCGCATATCGTGAATTTGTGCGCGCGTAATTCTGGCGCGATTGACAGGGCGAATATCTTGATTTGTTTTTTGTTTAATAGGTGCATTTTTTTAAATTTCGCGGGCGACTATCCCCCGGCTTTTAATTGGTTTCGGCGTACATGGTTTGACGTTGTGCAATGGATACCCCCAGCGGCCACCGTCGAACGGGCTGCCCGGTTTGACTTGGTGGTGGTGGCGTCCGGCCCGCCATGCGCGCCGCGTGTACCGGAAAGGCGCGCCGATTGTCGCAAATCCCACCAACACCGCCGGGCCGCAACCCGTGCGGACTAGGCCAACCCTGCGGCCCGTGTACGGGTGGAGGGATTTGCCCCGGCGTGTCTCTACCGATTTGAGGCCGGACAGGATCAAAGAGCAAAAATCCTGCCCGGCACAATTGATATTGATTCCTTTCATCAGTTGCAAAGCCAATTCCAAAGGCCGCAAAAGTCCGTGGCCAACCAAAGAAAAAAGAGAAAAAACCCACCAAAAAACCAGTCAAATAAATAATCGTAATCTTTCACAACGCACCGCCTTTCCCGGCCACCGTGGCGGCCTTTTTCTTTTGCGTGCCGTGGGGAATGAATCCGATAATTGCGCCCCGGTTTTGCTTTTGGCATTTTTGGCAATTCAAGCAATTGGTTTGCCCGGTGGCGTCGGTTTGTGCCGGGCAGATTTCAATCGGTAAACCGCCCGGCGTTTTTGTGGTGGTTGCGTCGGGGACTAGGCAAACCACCGGGCCAATTTTCAAGGCGGCCAGTTTATCGGCGTGGCGTGGATTGTTGCCGGATAAATTCACGGTGAACCCGGCCCGGTTTGCTGCCCGTATTTTGTCCCGGTTTCTGGCGGTGGGTGGTTTGTGGGTGTATGTAAAGCCGCGCCGCCCACGGTTTGCGGCCATTAAATCGAAAAGCGCGGCGGCGTCGATTGTGTTCCCGTGGCCGGGTAAATCTCCGGCTTGGTTGTGTCGCCACAGTGTACCGGCGGGAAAGGCCGACACGGCGTCACAAAAGGCCGCCCACGGCGTTTTTCTTTCTCCAGTGGATACTTTCCGCCAGTGCATGGCCAAAGGGCCGGAGTTGGCATAGCAACCGCCGCCCCGTAAAGGGCAAACGGTGGGGCAGGTTTCCGCCCCGGTGGTACTCACGGGAATTGGGCCGGTTTTGGCGTTCGATGATTTGTACGTTAAATGGACGTTGTAAGTGTTTTTCATTTTATTTTTTGGATTGATAATATGGTGGTGTCGATTTGTTCGTCGAATTCGTCAAGGGGTTGGCAATGTTTTAAAGTGTCTTTTGATATTTCGCTTGGGTCTAAAAATCCCAAATCTTCGAATTTGTAAGTTGAAAGACCCCAAACTGAGGCCCATTTATTCCAGTGATACTGTCAGGTGGGGGCGATTCCATTTGTGGAGATAGTCACGCCCCGCTCTTGAATAGTTAAAAGACAGGCTTTTATAAATATATCACTCGGCATTTCGAACATACCGCACCCGTGGTTGCCGCTACATTTGCCCGGTTGGCAATTGTGCGGAATTAATGCATTTAAAATAAGTTTTGCTGATCTTGTCATTTTGTTTTTGGTATCTATACACCGGAAAAAGCCGGGACGAATTAACGCCCCGGCCTTTGCCTTTGTTTTTCTAGTTATTCTCCACGGGATAGTCCGCAGCAAAGATGCTATGCATTAATTGCGTTCGGTGGCGCAGTGTTTCAAGGTGGTTGACGCCGCCCCGCCCTTTTGAATGTTCTGTTACGGCTTGCATAAAATGCCATAGGCTATCCCCTTTGAATTCATCGTGGCGCGGTGCGCGGAATTCACCCAAAACTTTGGGAATTTGCCGGTAGTTGATTGCGCCCCGTTCGGCCAAGCGCACTGTCAAGTCGTGTTGTAGTATCTGCGAAGATAGATTCACGCTTTTGTATCGCTCGATTCTGGCGTGCTGGCGGCCGAAAGTTTCACCCAATTTCGCCACGGCGTCATTTAGCATTTCCGGCAACTCATCATTAATTTTCGGGCTGTTGTGCTTTCGAGAAAGAATAATATCCCCGGTCATTTGTAGATTATCGCAAATGAAAGGCGCAATCCCGTGGATGCCGCTCAAAATGAATTTTTTGTCGTCGCAATTGCGAAGGCCAAAAACATTTTGAAACGATGGATCAAGTTTTGATTCAAGCCCGATTAAACCAAAAAACCGGCTTCCGTCTGGCTTTGCGCCGTAGGCTTCGTCGAGTATTCGGAAGCCGTGGTGGTTCAATGCGTTGTGAGTTAGATTAACCAACCGTTCGTTTGATACTGGGTGGTGTGTTTTTGTTCCCCGTTTCATGGGAAGATTTTTAATGGCGTCCCGCTCTATGGCTTCCGCCCCGCAATGTAGTAATAACCCAGTCATAATGTTTATGTTTATTTGATTTAAAACAGAGCAAATACGATTTGCCCCGGCCGACTTTCCCGCCCCGGTATCATGCACCGGGGGAGAAAACCGGGCGGGATTAATCCTCTTTCCCGGCGTCAAAATCCCAACCCCGAGTCCATTCGAAATTGGGTGATAAATCCGGCTTTAGGTTTAACCACTGCCGGAGCATTTTTTTATCGGGGAAACGGTTTAAGTAGTGGGCCAAGTCGCCCGGTGGAGATTGCAAGCGGATAATTTCGGCGGTGCATTCCCCCAGTGCCCTGTCCTGTTGTGTCATTTTCATTTTGTATCGGCCTCGGTTTATCGGCCGCCCCGGTTTTCTCAGGTTGTACAGAAACTGTCAACTAATTTTTAAACTTTAGTACGAATAAATACATTATTTAACTGCCCACTCGGTGGAATAGCCTTTCGGGTTTTGGGCCGGTTGTGGTAGTTTTGGGGCATGGGTGGAAAGGGTAGCGGCGGCGGCAACAAACTCGACAAGGCCAAAAAAAAGGCGGTTTTGAATGAGTTGAAAGCCGGGAAGGGCATTTTGGAGGTTGCCACCACTACCGGCGTTGGCACAACCACCGTGGCCAAAATTAGAGTTGAGAACAAACTCGATTTGCCAACGTGGAAAAGCCGAACGGTTGCGGCCCTCACTGATCTACATTCCAAAGTTGTCGAGGATTTACAAGAAACTTACAAAACTGTCCCACCCGGCCAAAAATCCATTTTGCTGGGTGTGATAACCGACAAAATAAGATTGCTGGCGGAATCGGAAGGGCAAACCATAACACACAACCACCTGCACATCTCCCACGGCGACATCAATTCCCTGTTCACGGACAAGCCGCAAGTTGTTGATGTTCAAGGGGATAAGCCAAAGAATCCGGCCAAGTAAATATAACTGTTATTGTGCGAAACTTTTCTCTAAACCATTGGTTGCCAGTGACTTACAAAACGAACAAATTCTATTCCCTACCAATCGACTTGAAACAGAGTGACAAAACCAAACCAGAAGAGTCAAGGGGGGGAGGGGGGTCGAGGTCGCCCGCGCGCTCCAATCCTATAATGGATTTCGACTTGTAAAATTTTTTGACAAAAAAGCTACTATGTTAGAATCAGCAATCGCCCAGAATCTAGGCGTTTCCCGAAACGAACTCCGTAAGCACCGGGACGAGAATCCCGAACTCTCCTATAAAGAGGGGCGGCTCATCCACTGGACGGACGAGGGTATGGTGTGGCTCCACAAATGGTACGGGGTGGGTGAGAAACCCAGCACCTCCCCCGGTACGTTCCCCGCGACCGTGTTTAAATCGACTTTCCCGAACAGTAAACTGATACAAGTACACGCGAACCCCCGTGGAACTCGCGAACTCCTCATGGTACGGGTGCGGAATTCCCAGATGTTTGTGCCGAGGATGGAGATTGAAATCCGGCAAGACGGCAATGGTTGGGCCGTTATTCGGCAGCCGCGACAACGGGGGAAAGCCTAATGGATGCTGACGATCAAGCGGATGCGTACTACCAAGAGTTGGTAGCCTTGACGGATCGGTTTAAGGAGGAGTTCGACCTAACATACGCCCACATGATGGGGGTACTGGATATGTACAAGATGGAGTTATTTTGTGAAGCCATGTCGGTGGCGATGGACGAAGATGAAGACGAGGATGACGATTTTAAAAACTGTGAAGATGGATAAAGGAAAACTGGCCACGGTTGTGGTAGAGGGTCTGGATATTAAGACAGACATGGGGCGTGAGATTGTGAAGGTCGCACTGGAATGTGTGAAGTTGTTTGACAACAAGCAACTGGACTACGGGAGTTCGAATATTGCGGCCTCTGGAGAGATAGGTGTGGCTGTTCGGATTCAAGACAAGGCGAGTCGGATGCGCCACATAATACTTAAAGGGATGTGTGGAGACGCTGGTGTGAGCAACGAACCCTTGGAGGATTCGTACCAAGACACGGCTAATTACGGCATGATTGGGATGTTGTTGAATCGGAAGGTTTGGAAATAATGGAGGGTTTGGAAGAGTGGTTAGAGAGGGAGGTTTTAGCGGCCAAGAAAGAGTCGAGGCCGCACCCGTGCGCCAGTTGCTGGGGCGAGGTGGAGGAGCCAGACGAGGAGTATTGTTCGCGGTGTCACAACAACGCGGACAAACCCGATTAAATGGCCTTCACCCCTACAGAACACCCGGTCTTGGTGGTTCCCTCGCAGGAGAAGATGCGGGAGTTTGCCGACCGTGGAGATAAGGGGCTGGATGAATTGGCCCGCGCGCTGGAAAAACGCGAGGAACTAATCCGCTTGGAGAAGAACGACCCCTACCGTTACGGGTTCGAACCCCCTAACTGGAAAGATGCGGACGAATTGTGGGAAGGTGTTGGTGAATTACTGATTCAAGGAGGTAACCGCGCCGGAAAATCCGAGTATGCCGCCAAGCGGATCGTCCAAGTGATGACGGCTAAAAAGGGCGCGAAGGTGTGGGTTTTGGGTATGACCGCGCAATCCAGTATCCGAGATCAGCAGCAACTCGTCCACAAGTACATCCCAGCCGAGTGGAAGAACATTAAGAAGGGGAAGGTGCAGAACGTCAGCTTTTCCCAGAAGAACGGCTTCACCGAAAACACCTTCATTCTCCCCAACGGTTCCCAGTGTTGGTTTATGAATTATTCGCAGGAGATGCGGGTGATTGAGGGTGGAGAGGTGGATATGATTTGGTGCGATGAGCTTGTGCCGATCACATGGGTGGAGACGCTTCGATTCAGATTGGTAACCCGCGCTGGCAGTCACAAGTTATCCGGCCGCCTCCTAATCACCTTCACCCCGGTGGATGGGTACACCCCAACCGTTAAGGAATACTTAAACGGTATGGATATTCTGGAGACGAGGCCGAGTCCATTATTGCCGAGTAATGTAAATGTAGGCGGATGCCCGGTTGGCCGGATGCCGTACACGGCGAAGAACCGAAAGGACAACGGCCGCATCATCTGGTTCTTCACAGCCATGAACCCGTATAACCCGTATTCGGAGATGGTGAAGACCTTGAAGGGGGAAACCAGTATCCAAATAAAGTTACGGGCGTATGGATATGCGGAGAATCTGACGGGTAACCAGTTCCCCAAATTTTGCCACGTTCACATACTAGACGCTGATAAAATACCGGAGGGCACGAATTATCTATCCTCTGATCCCGCGTGGAATCGGAATTGGTTTATTTTGTGGCTGCGGGTGGATGAGAAGGGGCGTAAGTATATTTACCGGGAGTGGCCTGACCGTGACACGTTTGGGGAGTGGGCAATACCCGGCGAGAAAGCAGATGGGGCAGTCGGCCCGGCCCAGAGCATTGGTGGTGGACGCGGCGTGGACGAGATCAAGGAATTGATTACCGAACTGGAAAATGGCGAGGAAATTGAGGAAAGATACATCGATCCCCGCGCGGGCGCGACACAGGCGGCTGGGCGTGAGGGCGGAACATCGATTATTGACTTATTGGCGGAAGGTGAGAACCCAATGTATTTCAATCAAGCGGCTGGAATCTCGGTGGCCAACGGGCTAACCATCATCAACGATTGGTTAAACTACGACCAGAGTTCCCCAGTGGACGTAATGAATGAGCCTAACCTGTATATTAGCCGGGATTGCGGAAACTTAATCTACTCCTTGCAGGAGTGGACAAACCGGGACGGGGAGCGTGGAGCCTCCAAAGACCCCGTGGACACGTTGAGGTATCTGGCTGTGATGGAGCCAATCCATGTTACGGCCGAGACATTTGCAGGAACAGGAATTCGGGGGTATTGATGATTTCGGCTTTGCCATTACTGTTGACGCCGAGTCAGGCTGAAGAACTGACCGGGTTGGAGCGTAAGTATTTGGCCAATTTGGCTGAGGCGGGAAAAGTAAAAATTTACAGAACTACTGGTAACCACAGGCGATATTATAAATCGTCTTTACTGGAGTATTTTAATCATGGAAACAAACGATGAGATGGCACGGGCGAGTGACACGCCTGATGTGAGAGAGTTAGCGAAGGAGTACAACCGTTCTTTGAACGAAGGCTACTCCTTGGAACGAGTGGCCGAACTGGATGATGTGCGGTTCACTAGATGGGCTTCCCAGAGTGATGACGGGAAGAAGCACGATGTAAACATGAAGGAGGGGGCACAGGCATTCCCGTGGGACGGCGCGAGCGACACCCGCATCCCCTTGGCCGATTCCATCATCAACGACACGGTGGACATTTTATCTACGGCTTTTAGCCGGGCGACCTTAAAGGTTGGCGGCACGGAGATTAAGGATGCTGAAACGGCTTCCGTGGCGAACAACTTAATGCGGTGGCAGATGGACACGAAGTTGTACCACACACTAAATCGCGAATCTGAATTGCTCGCCCAATATGGCCAGCAATATGGGTGGAGTGCGTTGTTCGTGGGTTGGGAGCAGAAGAGTGCCTTGAAGCCTCGCGCCATCACGATGGACGAGATCATGCAGATGGCAGATCAGATGGAGGAGGGAAACCCGTTGAAGGATTTGCCGGAACTCATTATGGACGCGGAGCAGGAGGGTGTTGTGGTTGGAATTTTACAAGCGCAGTTCCCCGGTCTGGAGGCGAAGGAAGCCAGATCGGCCATTCGCGATTTACGGAATGACGGGCAGACAGAAATACCGGAGGCGTACATTGCGGTGAACCAGCCGACCATTGTGGCGTTGAAGCCGTGGGAGGAGATTTCGTTCCCGCCCGAAACGGTGGACTTGCAATCGGCCCGTGTAATTTTCCGCCGGACATTTTTAACCGAGGCCGAGTTGCGGGCGAAAGTGGTGGATGAAGGTTGGGACGAGGTGTGGGTGGAGGAAGCCGTTAAGACGGCCGGTCGATCCAGCGAGTTCCATGATTTTAGTCAATCCGTTACGGACTTGACGTTGAACGAGTCTTTGACCATGTACGACAACCTAATTGAGGTGGTGTATGCGTACAGTCGGCAGGGCGACAAGAACGGAGTGCCGGGAATCTACTTCACCGTGTTCAACCCCATCATGTCGATGCACACCAGTGGCGACGAGTTGTACGCCAAGCACGAACTACTGGACTACATCCATTGTCGGTATCCGTTTGTGGAATACCGCCGGGAACGGTTGAAACGCCGCGTCACGGAGAGCCGTGGAGTGCCGGACATTTGCCGAACGTGGCAGAACGAGATCAAGACGCAGCGGGATTCTATTTTTGATTCAACCAGTTTCGAGACGTTGCCGCCCATAATGGTGAGCAAGCGGATCGGGGTGGCGAACAAGATTGGCCCGGCTGTTCAGTTGCCGGTGACCAAGCCGGGTGAGTATGAGTTTATGAATCCGCCCGCCCGAACCCCAAACACTGCGCTTAACCTAATCGAAATTGTGGCGAGACAGGCGGACGAATATTTTGGCCGGGCCAATGCGGGCATCCCAGCCACGCAGACCCAGTTAAAACAGCAACGGCTCGTTAACAACTGGTTGACTGTGTGGACGGAAGCATACCAGCAGATGTTCCAGTTGAGTTTGCAGTTTTTGTCGCCGGAAGAAATTCAGCGGATTACTGGAACTAACTCGATCCCCGAAAGCGACATGATGCAGTTTGACTTTGTTTTGAAGTTTGATGTGCGGGAACTGGACACGGAGTATGTCAACACGAAGTTGGCGAGTATCGCGCAGTATGTTGTGCCGCAGGATGTCGGTGGAGTGTTGGACAGGAACAAGCTGGTGGAGATGATTACGCGCTCCATTTCGCCGGACATCGCAGAGGAACTGGTGACCGACAAGACCACAGCCTCCCAAAAAATGTACGAGGACGTAAAGACCGATGTTTTGGGGATGATGATGGGGATGGAGCCGCAATATGTGGAGAACGACCCAGCGGCGCAGACCAAGATGCAATACGCGCAGGAAATTGTTGGGCGCAACCCGAAAGCGCAACAGGCGTTGCAGGGGGATGAGTTGTTCACGCAACTGTTTGAAAACTATTCCAAGAATCTCCAAATGTCCGTCATGCAGCAACAGAACGCGCAGATCGGACGAATCGGCGTTAACCAGATAACATGAACCAGAATCTAGCACCTTTTCAGTTTGATAATAGCGTCTTATGGGATGCAGTTCTTGACAATATGGGAGCGGCTGTGGAGGTGGAGATTTCACAGGCAATTGCCGGGGAGACGCAGGGTGAGGAGCGAATTCATCAGTGTGGAAGGGCAGCCGGACTGTCGGACTTCATGGCGCACTTGGTTCATTTAAGGGAAACTGCGCGCAATAGTTTGAATTAAAAACCAGACAAAACCCCCCACACCCGTCCACAACCCCCGCGTTTGTCCGATTTCCTTTCGGTGACCGGGGGTTTTCTGCGTCTATAGCGAGTGAGAGGTTCTGCGGGCCTCTATAAACATCCCCTGTTTGCCCCCTTGCCGGGCTTAAAAATTGCATGAGTGAAAACAAAGTAGCTGAAGGTGATAGCCCTT
>TARA_R110002051_G_scaffold73953_8_pt1 | contig 14129 bp, 11 predicted proteins | sample TARA_R110002051 | Tara Oceans TARA_R110002051 (sample SAMEA4397023) | marine metagenome | biome: Polar Biome; feature: [MES] marine water layer (ENVO:01000295) within the mesopelagic zone...; material: water (ENVO:00002006), including particulate matter (ENVO:01000060) such as......
CGGCGGCTGTTCTTCGATCAACGGCATGATCTATATGCGCGGTCAGGCGCGGGACTACGACCAGTGGCGCCAGCTCGGCAATCCCGGCTGGGGCTGGGACGACGTGCTGCCCTACTTCACCCGCTCCGAGGGATTCCAGGTCCGTCTTGAGGACGGCCGCAATCCAGATGGCGAACTCCGGATCGAGAACCAGCGACTGTCATGGGAAATCCTCGACGCCTTCAAGCAGGCCGCCGTCGAAGCGGGTATCCCGGAGACGGACGATTTCAATCGGGGAAACAACGAAGGCGTCGGTTACTTCCACGTCAACCAGCGCAAGGGCATCCGCTGGAGCGCCGCCACGGCCTTCCTGAAGCCGGTGAAGCACCGCTCCAACCTGCATATCGTCACCCACGCCCATGCCAAGGCGCTGGAGTTCGACGGCACGCGCTGCACCGGTCTCTCTCTCTCGGTGAACGGCCAGGACGCCCGCGCCACATGCAGCGGTGAGATGGTGCTTTCCGCTGGAGCTATCGGCTCCCCGCAAATCCTGCAACTCTCCGGCATCGGCGATCCAGCTCTGCTGAAAGAGCACGGCATCGACATAAAACACGCATCCGCCGAGGTTGGCGGCAATCTGCAGGACCATCTGCAGATCCGCTGCGCCTACAAGGTCTCCGGCGTTGAGACACTGAACCGGCGGGCCAATTCCTTCTTCGGCAAGATCGGTATCGGACTGGAATATGCCCTGTTCCGGCGCGGGCCGATGACCATGGCACCGTCCCAACTCGGCCTGTTCGCCAAGTCGGACCCGTCCAAGGAAACGCCGGACCTCGAATATCATGTCCAGCCGCTCTCCCTCGATGCCTTCGGCGAGCCGTTGCATTCCTTCGGCGCCTTCACCGCCAGCGTCTGCAATCTGCGCCCGGAAAGCCGGGGCACGGTCTCGATCAAGAGCGCGGACCCGATGGCGGCCCCGGCGATCCGGCCGAACTATCTCGCCTCCGAAGCGGACAAGAAGGTCGCTGCCGATGCAATCCGTCTGACCCGGCGCATTGCCTCCCAACCCGCATTGTCACGCTATGAGCCGGACGAGTTCAAACCGGGACCGGAATATTCGGATGCCGACGAGTCCCTGGCGGAAGCCGCCGGTCAGGTCGGCACAACGATTTTCCATCCGGTCGGAACCTGCCGGATGGGAGACGATGCGACGGCCGTGGTCGATCCGGAGCTGAAGGTGAAGGGCTTCCAGAATCTCCGCGTGGTCGACGCCTCGGTAATGCCGACCATCACGTCCGGCAATACCAATGCCCCGACCATCATGATCGCGGAAAAAGCCAGCGACCTCATTCTTGCAGCCGCACGGGCGGGATGATTCCGGCGGCTACAGCTTGCGGCAGAGGGTAAAGAAGGCCAGCAGCGCGATCAGGCCTGAGGCTCCCATCACGGCGCACATGGAAAAGGCGGTGCCGTCATGCAGCGCGCCGACGACAAAGGCCGCAACCGCCCCGCTGCCGAACTGGGCCGCCCCGAGGGTGGCTGCGGCGGCACCGGCGTTTTTCGGATAGCGCGCCATCAACAATGCCATGCCATTGGCGCCGAGGATCGGCACCATGGCGACAAATACCATCAGCCCGGCCATGATCGTGACCGGCCCTTCGAGGCCAGCCTGCTCGATCACGACCAGATAAAGTCCTGCCGTGAAGGAAATCAGCACCCCGCCGGAAAGCAGGCTTTTCAATTCGAAACGCCGGGTCAGACGGCTGTTCAAGAAAGCCGCTCCCATGATTGCCGCCGCATTCATCGCAAACAGCATGGCATAGAAGCCCGGCGCGATGCCGAAATGCTCGATGAACACAAAGGACGAGCCTGAAATATAGGCGAACAGCCCGGCGAAAACGGCGGCACTGGCAACGGTGAGGCCAAAAGCCGGACCGTCGGACAGAATATGCCAGTAGGCCCCGAGAGCCTGTGCCATGGTCATTCCGCCCCGCGCTTCCTTGGAGTGGGTTTCCGGCAGTAACAGCACCACAACCAGCATCGCCAATGCGCCGAAGCCGAACAGCACCGCGAAGATCGCTCGCCAGCCGGAAAACTCAAGCAGGAGCGCGCCTGCCAGCGGCGCCAGGATCGGCGCCAGAGTGGTCAGCACCATCATCAGGGAAAGCACCCTGGCGGCTTCCTGCGCCGTGAAGAGATCCCGAACGACCGTCCGGGCCAGAATAGAGGCTGCCCCGCCGCCGATCGCCTGAAACAGCCGGGCAATGATGAGCTGATCGATTCGCTCCACATACACACATGCGAGAGACGCGATGATGAAAATAAAAATCCCGGTCATCATCACGGGACGGCGGCCGAAACGATCCGAAATCGGGCCGTAGAGCAGCATGCCGGCTGAAAACCCGGCCATGAACACGGCCAGGGTCGCCTGAACCTCACTGGCCGGCACACCAAGATCGCGGGCGATGGACGGCAAAGCGGGCAGATACATGTCGATCGACATCGGCGCAAAGGCCGCGAGTGCCGCCAACAGAACCACAAGCCCCGATCTGGGCAGCGTAAAACGCGCATTCGCTAACATTAAAAACTGTCTCCAGGTAAGCGCCGGACAGGCACCCCGCACAATTGCTCTCCCCGGTTAGCGGCTGGGCAAGCGGAAGAGATCGGCAGAACGTCAAAAGCGATTTTCATCGAGATACCACATCATGCCGCAATGCAGCGTGTTAAATGGAAAAGTCCTTGCCCGAGGCGGCTCACCCACTACGATATTTGCACACAATCCGTCGCGCCCGCGAACGGCCTTACAGGGAAAGAACCATGGATTCTGTCGTCGAAGACAATCAGCTCGGCATGATGAAGTACGGGATCGGCCAGCCGGTAACCCGCTCCGAGGACCCGAAACTGCTGCGCGGCGAGGGTAATTACACCGACGATGTGAATCTGGACGGCCAGGCCTATGGCGTGATGGTCCGCAGCCCCTATGCCCATGGCACCCTGAACGGGATCGACACGGCGGAGGCGAGCGCGGTGCCCGGCGTTATTTCAATCCTGACGGGCGCGGACCTCGATGCAGCCGGCCTCGGCACGATGAAATGCGGCCTTCCGCTGAAAGGCCGCGACGGCAGCCCTATCAACTATGTGCCGCGCCCGGCACTGGCGACGGACAAGGTGCGCTATGTCGGCGACCCGGTCGCCATTGTGATCGCAGAGACCGCCACACAGGCCCGCGACGCGGCCGAGCTGGTGGAGCTGGACATCGATCCCCTGCCCGCCGTCACGGACGCCCGCGCCGCCGCAGAGGCAGGCGCACCGCAGCTCTATGACAGCATCTCCGGCAACACCGCCATCGACTTCCAGTATGGCGACACGGCGAAAGTCGATGCGGCGCTTGCCGAAGCCGCGCACGTCACCACCTTGCCCCTGCGTAACAACCGGATCGTGGTCAGCGCGATGGAGCCGCGCTCCGCAGTCGGCTCATTCGATGCGGCCAACGAAGGCTACACCTTGAATGTCGGCTGTCAGGGCGTCTTCGGCATGATGAACACGCTGGCCAAGCAGGTGTTCAATATCGAGCCGGAAAAGATGCATGTCGTCACCGGCAATGTCGGCGGCTCTTTCGGCATGAAAGCCGGTGCCTACCCCGAATATATCTGCGTTCTGCATGCGGCGAAGGTCCTGGGACGGCCCGTGAAATGGACCGACGACCGGTCCGGCAGTTTCCTGTCCGACTGCCACGGCCGGGACCATGACATGACGGCGGAACTGGCGCTGGATGCGGACGGCAAGTTCACCGCGCTGCGGATCACCGGCTACGGCAATGTCGGCGCGTTCCTGACCGCCGTCTCGCCGATGATGCCGACCATGAACACGCTGAAGAACGCCAACAGCGTCTACCGGCTGCCGCTGATCGAAGTCGCCTCCAAGGCGGTCTTTACCAACACCACGCCGGTCACCGCCTATCGCGGCGCCGGGAGGCCGGAAGCGAACTACTACATGGAACGGCTTATCGAAACAGCCGCACGGGAAATGGGCATCGACGCCATCGAGCTGCGCCGCCGCAACCAGATCCTGCCGAGCGAAATACCCTATGCTGCCGCCAACGGCATGAACTACGACAGCGGCGATTTCCCGACCATCATGCAGAAAGCCGTCGAAGCCTCCGACTGGGACGGTTTCGCCGCCCGCAAGGCGGAGAGCGAGAAGCGTGGCAAGCTGCGCGGGCGCGGCGTCGGCTGCTATCTCGAAGTCACCGCGCCGGTGCAGGAAGAGATGGGCGGCATCCGGTTCGAGGAAAATGGCGACGTCACCATCATCACCGGCACGCTGGATTACGGCCAGGGTCACTGGACCCCGTTCGCCCAGGTGCTGCACCAGAAACTCGGCGTGCCGTTCGAGCGTATCCGGCTGATCCAGGGCGACAGTGCCGAGCTGATCGCGGGCGGCGGTACGGGCGGCTCAAAATCCATCATGGCCAGCGGCGCCGCCATTCTCGAAGCCAGCGACATTGTCATCGACAAGGGCAAGAAGATCGCCGCCCATGTGTTCGAGACTGCGGTCGAGGATATCGTTTTCGAGGGTGGTGCCTTCCAGGTAGCCGGTACCGACAAGACGGTGACCGTCACCGAACTGGCGGAGCAGCTTCGCGGCGGGCTGGACCTGCCGGAGGATCTGCCCCGGGATCTCAGCGTGAAGCACATCTTCGACGCCGCCCCGTCGGCCTTCCCGAACGGCTGTCATGTCTGCGAGCTGGAAGTCGACCCGGATACCGGCGTGGTCGAGATCGACCGCTACAACATGGTCAATGATTTCGGCACCGTGGTGAACCCGCTGCTGGTCGAGGGTCAGGCACATGGCGGCATCGTGCAGGGCCTCGGTCAGGCGCTGATGGAAAATGCCATCTATGATTCGGAAGGCCAGCTTCAGACCGGCAGCTACATGGATTATGCCGTGCCCCGCGCCAGCGACGTGCCGAGCTTCACCTTCGCCACCCATGCTGTTCCGGCGACGACGAACCCGCTCGGTGCCAAGGGCTGTGGCGAGGCAGGCTGTGCAGGCTCCCTGCCCTCGATCATGAACGCCCTTGTCGATGCACTGGCGCCGCTCGGTGTGAAACATATCGACATGCCGGCAACGCCGGAGAAGGTCTGGGCGGCCATACAGGAAGCACGGGCCGGTCTCTAGACCGGCGTTTCGCTTCCGGCGAGGGCCATATGCAACGATGCCTCATGCTGGATGTTGACGGCGTTGTCGTCACCGGGCGCCCGGAGGATGGGAAATCCTGGGCCACGGATATCGAGCGCGATCTGGGTATTGCGCCCGAAAAATTGCACGACGTGTTTTTCGCGCCGCATTGGTCCGGGATCGTCACAGGCGGAAAGAACCTGACGGACGTGCTCGCAGCCTGCCTGCCCGTCCTGGCGCCCGCTCTCACCGTGCAGGAATTCACGGACTATTGGTTTGAAAAGGATTCCCGTCTTGATGAAGGCGTTCTTGCGGAATGTGATGAACTCCGCGAACACGGCATGCGCATTTTTCTCGCCACCAACCAGGAGCACATGAGAGCAGCCTACCTTATGGACGCCCTGGCACTCCGAGATCATGTGGACGGGATGATTTACTCGGCTCAGCTCAAGGCCCGCAAACCGCAGCGCGCGTTCTTCGATGCAGCCGCGCGGCACAGCGGCTCACGCCCGGAAGATCTCATCCTCGTGGATGATACCGAAACCAACATCATCGCCGCTCGTGACGCGGGCTGGCAGGCCATGCTCTGGTCGAAAGGCGCGCGCCTGATGTCCCTGCTGGAGATCAGGTAAGACTGTTCCTGGCTCCGGGCCGGCATAGGAAACACCGGCCCCGAACCTGAAACGCTTATTCACCCAGCGCCTGTTCCAGATCCTGAATCAGGTCTCCCACATCCTCGATCCCGATCGAGAAGCGCAGCAGGTCGGCCGGGACCGGTGTGCCCTTGCCCTCGATCGAGGCGCGATGCTCCACCAGGCTCTCGACCCCGCCGAGCGAGGTTGCCCGGTGGATCAGCTCCAGATGCGCCGCGGTCTTGATCGCGGCCTTCTCACCGCCTTCGATCCGCAGCGACAGCATACCGCCGAAGCCGCCTTCCATCTGTTTCGCCGCGACATCATGCGTGGCATGGGTCGGCAGTCCCGGATAAAGCACCGAGGCGACTTTCGGGTGATTGTGGAAATGCTCCGCAATCGCCATGGCATTGTCCGACGCCTTGCGGACCCGCAGATGCAGCGTGCGCATGCCGCGCAGCAGCAACCAGGCCTCGAACGGCCCCATGACCATGCCGTGATCGGTCCGCACCCGGCGGATATCAGTCCACCACTGGTCGGCTTTCGCCGTGATCAGGGCGCCGCCGAGCACATCGCTGTGCCCGTTCAGGTATTTCGTCGCCGAATGCATGACCAGGTCCGCGCCATGCTCGATCGGACGGGACAGGACCGGGCTCGCCGCCGTCGAATCAACACAGAGCTTTGCCCCCGCACCGTGAGCGAGCTGGGCAAACCAGGCAATGTCGAGGCAGTCCCACAGGGGGTTGGCCGGGGTTTCGATCCAGACCAGCTTGGTCTTGCCCGGCTGCACCAGACCGGCGGCGCTTTCCGGATTGTTCACATCGAAAAAGTCGATCCCGATGTTCCACTGGGCAGTGAAGTCCAGCAGCCAGTTGCGCAGGGCCCAGTACATCACCGTCGGTGCCAGCACATGGTCACCGGGGCGCAGGGTCATGAAAGGCGCAACCGCCGCAGACATGCCGGACGAGAAAATCAGCGCGCCCGCGCCATTTTCAAGCCGCGCCAGCAGGTCTTCGGCGACGTCATAAGTCGGGTTTCCGCTGCGGGTGTAGACAAACCCTTTCGGATAGCTGTTATCGGCATCCCGTTCGAAGGTCGTCGAGAGATGGATCGGCGGTGTTACCGCGCCCGTGGTCTCGTCGACATGGCCGAGTGCCTGGGCCGAAAGAGTCTCGGGCTTCAGGTCGTTATTGCGCATTGCCATTGCCGGCTCCGGCGTGAGTTGTATCGTTGGATCCGGTCATCAGCGGATCGCCTATGCCTCTATCACGAGGCGGGAAGAGTGGGAATTGCCCGGATTGTCGCGAGACAAATAAGGCTGCAGTGATTCCCGTTGTCCGGAAATCTCTGCAGCCTCATAAAAAGCCGGTCAGACTGTCCGGGTGTCCATCAAAGTCAGAAAGGACACCGGTTATCGGGTGGGTCTCCGATACATGGCGATGAGGGGCACTGCCACGTTTCGTACTGTCTGCCCGGCGGGGCAATTGAACAGGTCGATAGACGAGCACTGTCATTCTCAGTGTACGAACCGGGCATGCAAACTGATAATTCTCTTTTAAAGCACCGTATTAGTTCCTATAACGAATGAATAATTCCGTACCGTTCAGGGGAAACGCGCTGAAATGGACACTTTAACGGCTATGAAGGTTTTTTGCTCCGTGGTTGAGAATGATAGTCTCGCCGGAGCATCCCGAACCCTCAATGTCTCACCATCCGTCGTGAGCAAACAGCTTTCGGGACTTGAAGACCGGCTCGGCGTACGCCTGCTGAACCGGACAACGCGGCGGGTCAGCCTGACCGAGGTCGGCTCCGCCTATTACGAACGCTGCAAGCGCATCCTGGCCGATGTGGACGAAGCGGAGATCGCGGTCTCTCAAGCACACTCCGCACCGCGCGGACTGCTGAAGGTCACGGCGCCGACGACCTTCGCGCACCGGCATGTCGCCCCTCACCTCCCGGAATTTCTCGATCGCTATCCGGAAGTCGAGGTGCAGCTGCTGGTGAACGATCGCGTGGTGGATCTCGTCGATGAGGGGATCGATCTCGCTATCCGGATCGCGCAACTGAAGGATTCCAGCCTGATTGCCCGCAAACTTGCGGTGAACCACCGCATGCTGGTGGCCAGCCCGGACTATCTGAACAAATGGGGCCAGCCGGAAACACCGGATCAGTTAAGCGACCATTCGCTGATCACCTACGCGCCGGGCAACCCGATCAACGACTGGCATTTCATGGTCGACAACCAGCAGAAGATCCTGCGCGCCAAGGGTACGCTGGCCATGAATAACGGCGACTCGGTGCTTCAGACCGTGCTGTCCGGCGGCGGCCTCGCCATGCTGGCGGCCTTCATGGCCGGTGAGCATGTGAAGAGCGGCAAGCTGGTGACATTACTGGAAGATTATGTCCGCGAGGACGTGCCGATCTACGCCGTCTATCCAAGCGGCCGGCATCTCTCGCCAAAGGTCCGGGCATTCGTCGACTTCCTGGTCGATCTCTACAACCCGACGCCGTACTGGCTGTAATGCTTTAGACCGTCATCCCGTTTTTAACGGGATGACGGATATTGTGTGCATTTAAAGGGCTTTAGATTAGCGCCAGCTCTCGTCCAGCTCGGCCGGCTCGCTCGTGTACCCGGCTTTCTGGATACCCTTGCAGGCACAGAACTCATCTTTCTCGGAAAGATCACCGCTGACGCCGACGGCACCGATCACGACACCGTTTTCCATGATCAACGCACCGCCCGGAACGGCCGCGAACTGACCATCGAATGCGGAAGCTGCCGCGACCTGAAAACCAAGACGTTCTTTCAGGCGGGCGCCGAGATTGCGGGAAGATTCACCGAAGCCAAGGCCACCCCAAGCTTTTGCCGTCGCGATCTCTACCCGGCCGATACCGGAGCCATCCTGACGCTTCAGGCAGACCACCTGACCACCGGCATCGAGCACAACAACAGTCATCGGCAGCATCTTTTCAGCCGTCGCAACACTCAGAGCCTCATCGGCGATAATTTCCGCCTTGGCGAGCGGCAGTGCGACATGCAGCGGAAAGTTCCCAGCCATAGTTAGTCCCCTTAAATCAAGATCATCGGTGTAAATGCTGCACTGCTTATAACATCGCCTCACACCACCACGATACGGAGCGGTCATCCGCATCGCGGAAACAGAAAAGGCGGCTCGGGATCGCCCGGCCGCCTTTTCATACAATGTTACTTTCGGGATCAGCCCACGAGTTTCTTCTTCAGCAACTCGTTGACCATGGCCGGGTTGGCCTTGCCCTGGCTCTGCTTCATCACCTGGCCGACGAAGAAGCCGAACAGCTTGTCCTTGCCCGAACGGTATTCCGCGACCTTCTCCGCCTGGGACGCCATGACGCTGTCGATCAGTTCCTCGATCGCGCCGGTGTCCGTGACCTGACGCAGGCCCTTCTCCTCGACGATCGTCGGTGCGTCCTTGCCGCTCTCGAACATCTCCGCGAAGACGTCCTTGGCGATACGGCCGGAGATCGTGTTGTCGGTGATCAGGTCGATCAGCCCGCCCAGCTTCACTTCGTCAACCGGCGAGTCAGAGAGATCCTTGCCCGCCTTGTTGAGGTTGCCGAACAGCTCGGTGATCATCCAGTTCGCGGCCAGCTTCGGATCGCGCCCGTCTGCCACCTTCTCATAGAAGGCCGCTGTCTCCTGCTCTTCCACCAGGATAGCGGCGTCATACGGGCTAAGCCCGAAGTCCGCCATGAAACGCGCCTTCTTGGCGTCCGGCAATTCCGGCAGCTTGGCTTTCTCCGCCTCGACAAACTCCTCGCTGAAAATCAGCGGCAGCAGATCGGGGTCCGGGAAGTAGCGATAATCATGCGCTTCTTCCTTCGACCGCATGGAGCGGGTTTCGCCCTTGTTCGCGTCGAACAGGCGGGTTTCCTGATCGATGGTGCCGCCATCCTCGATGATCTCGATCTGACGGCGTGCCTCGTATTCGATGGCCTGCTGCATGAAGCGGATCGAGTTCATGTTCTTGATCTCGCAGCGGGTGCCGAGCTCGTCACCGGGTTTACGGACGGAGACGTTCACGTCGGCCCGCATGGAGCCTTCCTGCATGTTGCCGTCGCAGGTGCCGAGATAGCGCAGGATGGAGCGCAACTTCTTCACATAGGCCGCCGCCTCTTCCGCCGACCGTATGTCCGGACGGGAGACGATTTCCATCAGGGGGACGCCGCAGCGGTTGAGGTCGATGAAGCTCTTGGTCGGGCTCTGGTCGTGGATCGACTTGCCGGCATCCTGCTCCAGATGCAGCCGCTCGATGCCAATGGTCTTGCTGCGCGGTCCCGGCAGATCCACCGTGATCTCGCCCTCGCCCACAATAGGCTGCTTGAACTGGCTGATCTGATAGCCCTGCGGAGAGTCCGCGTAGAAGTAGTTCTTCCGGTCGAACACGCTGAAACGGTTGATCTCCGCCTGCAAGCCAAGGCCGGTACGGACGGCCTGACGCACGCATTCCTCATTGATCACCGGCAGCATGCCCGGCATGGCGCTGTCGACCAGCGAGACCTGGCTGTTCGGCTCGGAGCCGAAGGTGGTCGCCGCGCCGGAGAACAGCTTGGAGTTGGAGGTCACCTGGGCATGCACTTCGAGACCGATCACGATCTCCCAGTCACCAGTGTTGCCCGCGATCAGGTTTGATTTTTCCTCGGTCATCTTACTTCCCTCCCGCAAGGAAGCCCGGCAGGGCATCGAAGCCCGCCGCCTGTTCCAGAACGCCGCCAACCTTGAGGACCGTTTCCTCGTCGAACGCCTTGCCGAGGATCTGAAGTCCCAGCGGCAGGCCATCGCCGGAAAGACCGACCGGCACGGAAATGCCCGGCAGGCCCGCAAGGCTGGCCGGCACGGTGAAGACGTCGTTCAGATACATCTTGATCGGATCGTCCTGGTTCTCGCCGATGGCAAAGGCCGCCGACGGCGCCGTCGGTGTCAGGATTGCATCGACGGTCTGATAGGCGTCGTTGAAATCCTTCTGGATCAGCGCCCGGACCTTCTGCGCTTTCAGGTAATAGGCATCGTAATAGCCAGCCGAAAGCACGTAGGTGCCGATCAGGATGCGGCGCTTCACCTCTTCGCCGAAGCCTTCGGCGCGGGTGTTCTCGTACATATCGATCAGGCTGTCCCCATCGACCCGGAGGCCATAGCGCACGCCGTCATAGCGGGCCAGGTTGGAAGAGGCTTCCGCCGGGGCGATGATGTAGTAGGTCGGCAGCGCGTACTTGGTATGCGGCAGGGAGATATCGACGATCTCCGCCCCCGCGTCCCGCAGCATATCGGCACCCTTTTTCCAGAGGGCGGCGATTTCCTCCGGCATGCCGTCAACCTGATATTCCTTCGGAATACCGATCTTCATGCCCCGGATATCGCCGGTCAGCGCCGCCTCGAAATCCGGCACCGCGATATTGGCGGAGGTGGAATCCTTCGGATCGTGCCCGGCCATGGCACCCAGCATCAGGGCGGCGTCGGAGACGGTCCGGGTCAGCGGACCTGCCTGGTCGAGCGAAGAGGCAAAGGCGACAACCCCCCAGCGCGAGCAGCGGCCATAGGTCGGCTTGATGCCGACAATGCCGCAGAAGCTGGCGGGCTGACGGATGGAGCCGCCGGTATCGGTACCGGTCGCCGCGATAGCGAGACGGCCGGAGACGGCCGCAGCGGAGCCACCGGACGAGCCGCCCGGAACCAGTTTCTGGTTACCGCCGCCGGAACGGCGCCACGGGTTTTCGACCGGGCCGTAATGGCTGGTGATGTTGGCGGAGCCCATGGCGAACTCATCAAGATTGAGCTTGCCCAGCATCACCCCGCCGGCGTTCCAGAGATTCTGGCTCACCGTCGACTCGTATTCCGGCTTGAAGCCGTCGAGGATGTGGGAGGCCGCCGTGGTCAGCACACCTTCTGTGCAGAACAGATCCTTGATGCCGATGGGCAGGCCTTCCATGGCCCCGCCCTCGCCGCGTGCGAGCTTTTCGTCGGAGGCCTTGGCCATCGCCCGCGCCTTGTCCGGCGTCTCGGTGATAAAGGCGTTCAGGCTCTTGCCCGCTTCCATGGCGCCGATATAGGCCTCGGTCAGCTCGGTAGAGGAGGTTTTTTTTGCCTTCAGCGCGTCGCGCGCCTCGGTCAGGCTGAGTGAGAGAAGATCGCTCATTATTCGACCACCTTCGGAACAGCGTAATAGCCATGCGCCCGGTCCGGCGCGTTCGCCAGCACCCGTTCGGGATAGGCGCCGTCGGACACCGCGTCGGCGCGCAGCGGCAGGCCGTGGCCCGTGACGCTCGCCAGCGGCTCGACATTGTCCGTATTCACTTCACCCAATTGCTCGACGAAGCCGAGAATAGTGTTCAGATCACCGACCATGGCATCCAGTTGTGCGTCGTCGGTCTTGATACGCGCGAGATGCGCGATTTTCGCGACAGTGGCTTTGTCAAGCGACATCGGATAAGGCTCTCCGTAATATTCGGAAATTCGCGGCAGCTCCATACACCAAGCACAGAGCCGCAAAACGGTGGCGAAGGTATCACCCTGACATGACATTCTGCAACCCCGCCGACCTGCCAGGAATGATGGGCAAGTTCACCCGTATTCTGGGGCTGGACCTCGGCTCCAAGACCATCGGCATCGCCATCTCCGATCCGTTCCTGCGCGTCGCCTCGTCGGTCACCACCATCCAGCGCCGGAAGTTCACCAAGGACGCCGAAGAGCTGGCGCGGATCGTCACGGAAAAGAATGTCGGCGCCTTCCTGATCGGCCTGCCGCTGAACATGGACGGCACCGAGGGCCCCCGGTGCCAGTCGACCCGCGATTTCGCCCGTGAGCTGATCCTGCGCATCGACCTGCCGGTCGCGTTTTTCGACGAGCGGATGAGCACCATGGCCGTCGAGCGGGCCATGATCGACGCGGACATGACCCGGAAGAAACGCGCGGCCCGGGTGGATCAGCTTGCCGCGGCCTATATCCTGCAGGCCGCGCTGGACACGATACCGGACTGAGCCACCCCGAATTCCAGCATCCAAGACAAGACAGAACCAGAGAGACCCGATGTCGATATTGTTCATTACCTCCACACGGATCGGCGACGCGATTCTCTCGACCGGAATTCTCTCCTGGTTGCATGAGCAATATCCCGAAGACGGCATCACCATCGCCTGCGGCGGGCCGGCGTCGAAGGTATTCGGCGAAGTGCCGAACCTGGAAGCGCTGCACATCATCAGGAAGCAGCGCAATCACGGGCACTGGTGGCAGCTCTGGCGGGCCATGGTGCCCCGAAAATGGCGCGTCGTTGTCGATCTGCGCCGCTCCGCCATGCCCTGGCTGCTGCTGGCCGGAAAGCGCTACAGCGTCCCCTACGACCGGGCCGGGCGGCACCGGGTCGAGCTGAACGCCTCGATGTTCGGCATTCCGCCGCAGAACCCGAAGATCTGGACCGCGCCGGAACACCGGGAGACTGCGGAAAAGCTGCTCGCGGGAGCGAAAACCCCCGTCGCGCTCGCCGTCGGTGCCAACTGGGCGGGAAAGACCTGGCCAGCGGACCGGTTCGCGGCACTGGCGGACAGTATCCGGCAGATGAAAGCCTTCGCGCCGGGCGCCGAGATCGTACTCGTCGGCGGTCCCGACGAGCGGGAGGCTGGAGCCGCTCTGCTGGAGAATCAGGATGGAGGCCGGGTGATCGACGGCTTCGGGCTGGACATCCTCTCGACCTACGAGCTGCTGAAAAGATGCCGCCTGATGGTCGCCAACGACAGCGCCATGATGCATCTCGCGGCAGCCTCCGGCATTCCGACCATCGGCCTGTTCGGGCCGACAAAGGACCAGCATTACCGGCCCTGGGGCGAGAACGGCTACGTTATCCGCACCCCGGACAGCGCAGACGCCCTTATGGCCCGCCTGCGTACCGACCCCGCTTCGGTCTCGACGCTGATGGAAGGCATCACGGTCGATGACGTCCTGGCGAAAATCGCAGAGCTGGAAAGCCGGGGCGCGATTCCGAACACCCGCCAGGCATGAGTACCGCCCCTTCCCGGCAGGAACTGACCCGCATCGCCGGGGACGTCCGCCGGTTTCTGGAAGGGCTATGGCCCGAATGGCACGCCCTCAGGGGCCGGGCGCTTCCCGATCCCCTCTCCCTCGGCACCTGCCAGACCACCAGCCTGCTCCTCGCCACTGTTCTGCGGGAACACGGATTCGATGCGGCCGTCGCCCAGGGCAATGCACCGGGGGCGACGGAAGGCTATCTCCACGACGGCATCTGGCACGGGCATGCCTGGGTCAAATGCGGCGGCTGGATCGTCGATATCTGCGCCGACCAATATGGCGGC
>TARA_R110002051_G_scaffold186508_1_pt1 | contig 14117 bp, 8 predicted proteins | sample TARA_R110002051 | Tara Oceans TARA_R110002051 (sample SAMEA4397023) | marine metagenome | biome: Polar Biome; feature: [MES] marine water layer (ENVO:01000295) within the mesopelagic zone...; material: water (ENVO:00002006), including particulate matter (ENVO:01000060) such as......
AATGTCTGCAACATTGTCATAATGCTCGCAAATACCAGCGATAACGTTGGCGTCTTTGCTATCTGCAGACTCGCCAGCGCTACTGCTACGCACATCCCGATCGCGCAGATAGGGCACAGCGGCAATAATACAATGGGGGTTGTTGTCGTCGTCACCCAAGACCAATACTTCATCGTCCAAATTATCACAAGCAGTACCAATCACATGCACATTCAAAAACTTAAGCACATTGCTTGGCGCGTCTAAAAAAGTTGGTGAGTCATGATTACCTGCGACAATAACCACATGCTGACAACACGATCGTGATACCTTACCCAAAAACTCATAATACAGCGCTTGGGCTTTATTGCTCGGGGTCATAGTATCGAAGATATCACCCGCGACGATCAATATGTCTACTTTTTGCGCGCTGATGGTGTCTTGTAGCCAATGCAGGAATGACTCAAATTCTTCGTAACGAAGACGCCCATACAGACGTCGCCCCAAATGCCAGTCTGAGGTATGCAATATGGTCAAAGGTTTATTATGGTTTTTAGTAATGGAGAAAGGTAACATAAGTCAGCTTAACTATAATTTAATGTTTGGGACCATTTTAACAACTATTAACAAGACTTTCTGTGCAGAGTAATAAATATCCTATGAGCAACGTTCAATTCAAATTCTTAGTGAAACTCTTCTGAGTGCTGAGTTTACAAGTGTTATAATTTCAGACGATGAAAGGTAACAAAAAGCGGATAAAAACCACTAAAGGGTTGATAGTTATTAATTTTATAACTAAACTGTTCACAAAATTACAAATATCAAAAAAACTTTACATTCAATCGTCTACTAATAAGTTTCCTTATGAAAAAAGTCCTTAGTATTTTTGGTACTCGACCAGAAGCCATTAAGATGGCACCCGTAGTAAAGGCGTTAGAAGCCTGTCCTGATATTCATTCTATCGTTTGTGTGACTGCCCAACATCGTGAGATGCTCGATAAAGTGCTAACTTTATTCGATATAAAACCAGACTATGATTTGGATATCATGAAAGCCGATCAGAGTCTTACTCAGGCCAGTTCCAGAATGCTATTGGCTCTTGAACCTATTTTACAAGAATGCAAACCTGACTTGGTACTGGTACACGGTGATACGTCTACCACACTATGCGGGGCGCAAGCAGCATTCTATCAGCAAATCCCAATCGGACATGTTGAATCTGGACTGCGTACTTATAATATTTATTCACCGTGGCCAGAAGAAGCCAATCGACAGCTGACTAGTATTATCACTAAGCTACATTTTTCACCGACTAAAGCAGCCGCACAACACTTATATGATGAGCATAATAATCCTGAATTCATTTATGTGACTGGCAATACAGTGGTTGATGCTTTATTAGATGTTAAAGACAAGTTAGAAAACAACGCATCTTTACGAGCCGATTTACAGCAGCAGTTTACTGAGCTCGACTTTGATAAACGTCGTGTACTGATCACAGGTCATCGCCGTGAAAATTTTGGAGACGGCTTTGAGTCTATTTGCCAAGCCATTAAAGAGCTGGCTGAGAAATACCCAGACTATGAATTTGTTTACCCTGTACATCTTAATCCGAATGTAAAAGAACCTGTAAACCGCCTATTAAATGGTCTTGATAACGTCAAGCTTATTGCACCACAAGACTATCTACCCTTTGTATATTTGATGAGCACCAGTCATATTATTTTGACAGATTCAGGTGGTATTCAAGAGGAAGCGCCATCGCTTGGTATCCCAGTATTGGTCATGCGCACAACGACTGAACGCCAAGAAGCGATCGAGGCAGGTACGGTCAAGCTAGTTGGTACGCATTGTCCTACCATCGTTGCTGAAGTGAGCAACCTGATTGAAAACGAAGCGATCTATCTAAAGATGAGCCAAGCACATAATCCATATGGTGATGGCAAAGCATCAAAACGTATCATAGATACTATCGTTGAGTTTTTATACAAAGATACGGCCAAACCCGAAGAAACTATTTAAATTAACGTCATATACAGCTCATAGGATTAAGATGAAAAATATTTGTGTGTTCGGTCTAGGATATATCGGTTTACCAACAGCTGCGATGTTCGCTCATTATGGTGCTAATGTGATCGGTGTTGATGTCAATCAGCATGCAGTTGATACAATTAATCAAGGTAAGATCCATATCGTAGAGCCCGGTTTAGAAACGATTGTGAAGCAAGCTGTCGATAAAGGCGCGCTAAAAGCCAGTCTAACCCCCGTACATGCAGATGCTTATCTCATTGCTGTACCGACACCATTTAAAGGTGATGACCATGAACCTGACCTGTCATATATTAAGTCTGTCAGTAAAGCCTTAGCACCCCTGCTAGAGAAAGGGGATATTGTCATATTGGAATCGACATCACCAGTAGGCGCTACTGAAAAAATGGTCGAATGGCTCGCTGAGGAGCGCTCTGATCTATCATTCCCTAAATATCATGAGCCTGATACTGAGGCAGATATCTTTGTGGCTTATTGCCCTGAACGCGTCTTACCTGGTAAGGTCGTAGAAGAGCTTATCTCAAATGACCGTATCATTGGTGGTATGACTAAAGAGTCGACTGCGAAAGCCAAAGAGGTCTATCGCATCTTTGTAGAAGGCGAGCTATTAGAAACCAACTCTCGTACAGCAGAGATGGCCAAGCTGACCGAAAATGCCTCTCGCGATGTGAGTATTGCTTTTGCCAATGAGCTGTCTATCATAGCTGACAAGCTGGATATCAATGTCTGGGAGCTGATCGAGCTTGCCAATCATCATCCACGCGTCAATATTCTTCAGCCAGGTGCTGGGGTAGGTGGTCACTGTATCGCCGTCGATCCATGGTTTATCGTGAATCAAAATCCAGATGAGGCTAAGATCATCCGTGCCGCTCGCGAGATCAATGACAGCAAGCCTAACTGGGTAGTAGATAAAATCAATGCTGAAGTTAATAAGCTAAAAGCGCAGGGTATTGCTAAGCCAACGGTTGCTCTACTGGGGTTGGCATTCAAGCCTGATATTGATGATCTACGTGAGAGTCCTGCCGTCAATATTGCTCAAACCATGCTTGATGCTGATAATGCAAATATCTTATTAGTTGAGCCAAATATTGAACAGTTACCTTCTAAGCTGGTAAGCGGCAAGTTAATACCATTGCAAGAAGCGATTGATAGTGCTGATTTGGTCGTTGTGTTAGTAGCTCACAAAGAATTTACAGATAAAATATTATTAGAGAGTAATCAAGTTATAAATATGGTTGGTAATATATAAGTTTGAGTATCGTATAAAATCGTCGTTTTTAGATGGCTGGTCATACAGTTGAGATTTATTATATTTGTGATAGTAGTTGTATTTGGGTGAGTATTTGATGAAAAAATTGAAAGATTTATTTAAAAGTAGTGTCAAAACTGATCGAACAGATTTGGTTATTACTAAAGACAACCCTGATGTTAATGCTGATGAATTAGCTGCGTATATTCGTAACCTTGAGGCAGAAAATAGGGATTTAAAAGATACTACAACTGAGAATAATACTATCTCTTATAAACTTGGCAAGACTATTATTGATACCTTCAACAAGCAGTCTTCTACTACAGAACTGCCTTCCAAGCTATTGAGAATTTATGCTGAATCTCGAAAAAGAAAGCTTTCGAGTATAAAAGATGCAAATTTAGTGGATAAAGCACTTATTCTTCTTAGCGATAAGGAGCTATTGAATAACTATAGGTTAAACAATGCTAAGCTTGAAAAGAATCTAGAGTACAAGAACAATAGCAGAACTCATAAGACTGTCAAACCAGTAAATGTGACTTATACTACTCTTGAACAACGAGATACAGAAAAATCTGTACTAAACACCAATACCACCGATTTAATAGTTAGCAAAAATGCTAATGTAAATATGGTTGATAAAAAGCCAGCTTTTGGCTTGTTTAGTTATCCAGAAACCATGAAGCTGTCACTAAATGCACCCATTTGGCAAGAAGTACCAGTACAAGCTGGACAAGTACTGATAATAAAAGCAGCTTCTCAATATCTGAATACGAAAGCTGCTGATCGTAAAGCTGTACTGTTAATAAAAAGCTATGACTCAAATGGCAACGAGATTCTTGAGCCATGTGGCAAGATGTCTTATTCTTCTCATTTGAAAGACTATTTTAAATATTTACCCTCTACTAATAATAAAGTTCAAGAACTACATGCTTTTATCGTACCTAATGGGGTCAGTCAAATTCATATTGGACTGTGCTGTTTTAACACGACTAAAGATGAGCAAGTCCTTATTAGCAACTTTACTATTGAACCAAAAATAGATGAAAATCTAACTTTTGGATCATTCAGTCATCCAGATGTTAGAGAGCTACCGCAAAAAACTCCTGTTTGGTATGAAGTGCCAGTTCAAGCTGGACAAATACTGATAATAAAAGCAGCTTCTCAATATCTGAATACGGAAACCACTGAACGTAAAGCTATACTGTTAATAAAAAGCTATGACTCTAATGGCAAAGAAGCTGATATACCTTGTGGAAAAATGTCCAAATCTAAGCAGTTAAATACTTATTTCAAATATTTACCTTCTACTGATAGTAAAGTTCAAGAACTACATGCTTTTATCGTACCTAATGGGGTCAGTCAAATTCATATTGGACTGTGCTGTTTTAACACGACTAAAGATGAGCAAGTCCTTGTTAGTAATTTTAGTATTAAGCCAAAAGTAGATGAGCACAAGCTTGTTACGTTTGTAGCGCCAAGTGCGCAAGCAGCAGAAATTAGCATTATTGGTTGGCCTGAATATCCAGTAAATGATAAGCCATATATTATTGGTATTATGGATGAATTTACTACAGGCTCTTTTGAAAAAGATGTAAACCTGATACAGCCTCGACCAGATAATTGGTTTGCTTTAGCAGAAAAATACAAGCCTGTACTATTTTTCATTGAAAGTGCGTGGAAAGGTAACTATGGCAGCTGGCAGTATCGCGTGGGTCAATATGCTAATAAACCAGGTTATGAGATTGAGCATATCTGTCAGTATGCTCGTGATAAAGGCATACCTACATTATTTTGGAATAAAGAAGACCCTGTTCATCATGATAAGTTCATGTGCAGTGCCAAACTAGTAGATCATATTTATACAACTGATGCCAATATGAAAGCATCTTACACAGCAAAAACTGGAAATACTAACGTGCACTCGTTGCCCTTTGCTGCGCAACCTGCTCTGCACAAACCAGCACCATTATCAGGGCGAAAGTCACGGTCATGTTTCGCTGGTAGTTGGTATGGCAATCGTCATGCTGAACGAGGTGAGGCGATGAACTGGTTGCTACAAGCGGCCAATAAATATGGTTTAGATATTTACGATCGCAATTATGGCACTGGTATTTTCCCTTTTCCAGAAGAGTATCAAGCAGGCATCAAAGGCAGCTTACCTTATAAAGAGCTTTGCAGAGAGTATAACCGTTATCGAGTATTCTTAAACGTCAACTCAGTTACCGAGTCGCCGACGATGTTTTCGCGGCGTGTTTTTGAGCTAATGGCTTGTGGCACTCCAGTGGTGAGTACTTATGCGAAGGGAATTGAAGCGCTATTTGACTCTGATGCCGTATGGTTAGTACATAGCAAAGAAGAAGCAGATGCAGCTATCCACATTTTGATGACTGATGATGTAGAGTGGCGCCGACGCAGCTTGGCAGGTATTCGAGAAATATTTTCAAAACATACTTATGCTCATCGCCTGAACGGTATCTTTTCCGATATTGGCATAGAGAAGCGTATAGCAATCAACCCTAACGTCATGCTATTTGCAAAAGCTAATAGTTTGGCAGAGCTTGATAAGCTTAAACAGTTCGCTAATAAGCAAAATTATCAAGAATTCCGTTTAGTGATTGAATATACCCAAAGTAAATCTTTTATAGGAGATGATCTACCCGAAAATGTAGTGGTCATAGAATTAGGTGAAAAAGAAGCTTGGGCTACTAAGAATCAGAATAATTATTCCATTGCTGGTTGGCTAAAGCCTGATAATTACTATGGCGAGTATTATTTACGTGATCTTATTAATGCTAGTATCTATGAACCGGAAGCCAAAGGTTGGGCTAAAGCACTTGGTAAGGATGTGTTTGATTATGGTGCGCCTGCGATATTAGGCGGGGCACTTTGGCAAATTAATGAGTTTTTAAATAATCATATTGATGCTAAAGCTCATACTCATATCATGGACTCTGAGCTATATACAACAGATGGTGATCAGTTTGGACACTTAGGCTTAGAGAGCGAGCAGCCATGAAAACTTTGAACATGCAAAAACGTATATTAATATGTGCTAACCCTGATCTTAATTATATCGATGGTTCTTCTATTTGGGCACAAACCATCGCTTTAGCAGCAGCTGCAACCAATACTGCTCAAGTGGACTTTATCGCTAAAAGTACACCTGAGCGTGACGAACTGTTTGCACCTCTCAAGACTGCGCAGCACCTTACTATTATTGATGGTGCCAAGCATCCACACTGGCAAGGTAAAAGCCATAGACGTTTGTCGTTACCAATGATGGCTGAGCTTGCAGTAGCCCTCAATCATACCAATACTTACGATGTTGTTATCATTAGAGGGCTAGAAATTGCGACTCAATTACTAGACTGTCCTGAGGTACTCGCCAAATGTTGGATGTATTTGACAGATATACCACAAAGCTTAGCAGATTATGACCATGAACAGCGTCAAATCATGAAAAGCATCGGTCAAGGCTGTCAAAAACTATTGTGTCAAACTGAAGGTTTCAAGGCTTTATGGCAAGCTCTAGTACCGAATCTTAAAGATGATAAATTCAGTCTATACACACCTGTGATACCAGATATCCCAAGCAATTTGCCTTTATTAACAGAGCGACCTATACAGGCTATATATGCGGGGAAATTCAAAGCTGACTGGATGACTATGGAGATGGTAGAGGCGTGGCCTGCCATTCATTATCAAATCCCAGATAGTACACTGGTCATGATAGGGGATAAAATTCATAACGAAGCCAATCAACCTGACTATCAGCAACGTATGCGTTACGCTTTAGAAAATACAGATGGCCTAAGCTGGCTAGGCGCTCAATCTCGAGAGTCAGTACAGCAAGAGCTACAACAAGCTAGAGTAGGACTCTCTTGGCGAGCAGAAAGCATGAATGATACGGTGGAATATTCTACTAAAATTTTAGAATATGGCGGCGCAGGCTGTGCTGCTATTCTTAACCGTAATACATTACATGAGCAATTATTAGGAAGTGACTATCCCTTATTCGCTAATAGTGCAAGGGAGTTTTCTCAGCAGCTTACTCGTGCGTTAATGGTTCCCGAGGTGGCTCAGCAAGCTGCCGATGCACTACAGAAACTAGCTAAGAAACATACCTTTTCGACACGCGTGAATGAGATACGACAATGGCTAGTAGACATACCTGCTGTACCAAAAGCTGTAAAAAAGACGCGCATATTAGTAGCAGGACATGACCTCAAATTCTTTACTTTATTACAGAGTAAACTAGAAGCCTTGGGACAGTTCGAGTTTTTGATTGATCAGTGGCAAGGTCATGATAAGCACAATGAATCACAAAGCCATGCATTACTACAACAAGCTGATATCGTTTTTTGTGAATGGTGTTTAGGTAACCTTAAATGGTACTCGCACAATAAATTACCGCATCAGCGTCTTATCGCTCGCTTTCATGCTCAAGAAGCACGCGTGCCTTATATGAGCGAAGCGAAGTGGGAGGCTATTGATCATGTCGGTTTTGTTAGTGAGCATATTCGTAGGCAAGCATTAAATGTATTTAAGGGCTTTCCCATTGAGAAAACCTTTGTAATACCTAACTATCTAGACGTTACTAAGTTCACGCCTAAGAAAAAAACTGGTGAGGCACGTTATACGCTAGGTATGATAGGGGTAGCACCCAAAAGCAAGCGTTTGGATCGGGCTATTGATTTATTAGAAGCGTTGTTAGAGGAAGATGATCGATATTGCTTGCGTGTTAAAGGAAAAAACCCATTAGATTATAATTGGTTATTAAAGCGTGAAGACGAACTAGCTTATTATCAGCAAATATTTAAACGTATTAACAGTAACCCTACACTTAGATATAAAGTAATATTTGATCCGCCGGGTGATGATATTAATGAATGGTTTACTATGGTAGGTTTTATTCTTTCTCCATCTGATTTTGAGTCTTTTCATATGGCGATAGGAGAAGGGATACTAACTGGCGCTGTACCTATCATTTGGAATTGGGAGGGAGCAGCAGAGGTTTGGGGAGGGAAATACAACATTAACTCTTTGGAAGATGCAAAAATTATAGTTAAGGAAGAAGAGCATACTACCAAATATTTTGAGGAAATACTTAGTAATTTAGATGCTTCTAAAGTAGTGACTAAGTGGGGGAAAATACTAGGAATGGATAATTAGGTATTATGAATACAAAAGATTTTATGAATAAACTGACTCCTCAAGCGATTAAATATATTGCTTCTATCACTAAAACTGATAATCAAGAAAGCTATAAAAAACTGAAAGCAATTTTTGACGATCAAACAATTGAATTGAAAAGCTTTGAAGATACCTATCTAGACATTATCAGCTTTAATTGGAGCGGGATAGAACGTGATCGAAATTGGTGGTGGCAGCTTCAGTCATTTCCATTTTTGAATTGGTATATCGATAGTTACGGTTTACAGAATAAAGAAGAAAAAAGTACATACTTCCTATTCTGTATAGAAGCAATTGACAACTGGATTGCCAAAACTAAAAATAATGATTCTCCTCTAGCTTGGCATGACCATGCGACTGCATTTCGTATTCGTAATATAATTAATTGGTTAGTATTTTGTTATATCCAAGAGATAGAGGTCATCGAACCTAGTGATAGTATAGACTTGCCTAGTTTAATTTTTAAGCATTTTGAGTGGTTATTAGACGATCAAAATTATTCTAAATATACCAACCATGGTTTTGATCAAGCAATGATTGTTTTAACTATCGGTGCCATGTTTGATGCTGAAAGGTTAGAGACTCAACGCTTAATAAGTAGACAAAGATTAAAAGAAGAAATCGAGTTTGCTTTTACAGATGAAGGCGTACATAAAGAAAATAGCCCCGGCTATCAAAAATTTATGTTAGGACGGCTGAAGCAGTTACGCACCTTAGAATCTCTCGGAGAGCAGAATATCACTCAGATAGCAGAAAGTTATATAGAGAAAGCTGAAATATTTCTAGTGGCTATTACTTTACCTGATGGTAGTTTGCCTATGATAGGCGACACTAAAGGTTTCGAACTTGGTATATTTGGAAAGGATATTGTCCAAGAAAGCTATAAGGTTTTTGATTACTCGAAGTCAGGCTATGTCATTGTAAAAGGCAATAGCGAGAAAGTTGGAGATTTTTATCTTCTATTAAAAAACTGTCATAACTCAAACTATCATCGACATGATGACGATTTAATGATTTATTTGTGGTGTAATGGGGAAACCGTACTAGGTGATGGTGGATTATATTCTCATGATGAGAAATCTAAAATAAGAAAGTTTATACGTTCCAGTCTTGCACACTCAGTTCCTTTCAGTAGTGGAATAATTGAAAGAGACAACAGTAAATTAGAAAAACTTCCTGAGTTATTTTTTGATAAAAAGAAAAAATTAATCGTTGGCAAAAGTTACGCTACTGGTAGTAAAATCTCAAGAACTGTTAATATAGAGAATATTAGTCAAGGTATTATTGAAATATATGATGAAGTACAAAGCCTTCCGTTATTTATAAATTATTTTTTTAGCGAAAATTCTAGTATAAAGGTTTTGAAAAGATACGAGGCAATAATAAACATAGGTACTGTCTATTGTAAAATTAACTTCCCATCTACTAGAAGTATAAATTTATATAAAGGTACTAATGAGGACTTTAGAGAAACAAGTTTGTTATCTAAAGATTATGGTGAAAGCTTAGAAAGTATAAGAATTTTATTATCTTCTTCAAATACAATATCTAAAATGACAGTTGAAGTGGGAATAAATAAATGAATAGAGTTATACGTTTAAAAGAATGGGGATGTAATTTAGAGACGGTCAAACAACCTAATCATAAACAATTTATTTCAGCTACTTCTGACTTAGAAGACAAGCCTTATATACTTAATACAGACATAAATGGGTTTATTATAAATTCTCTTTTAGATGATAGAGAGTTAAGAAAAAAAACTATTGTTCTCTTAGGTGATTCATTTGTTGAATCTATATTTGTTGATGAAGACAAAAGGATTAATGCTGTTATAGAAGAAATGATGCCTGATTTCAAAGTTTTGAATGGAGGTTACTCAGGAGCTACGAGTCTACATTTAGTAAATATTATTGTAAATAAGGTTATACCTCTTAATCCTGACTATATAGTATTTTTTACACCTACTAATGATCAAAGAGTACAAACAGTAGATAATGGTTATTGGAATAAGGATTTTAGACTATCACCTATGGTTCCTCTGAGTAAGAATGATTCCCTTATAGATGATTATACGGAATCCTCTCATTTGAAGTCTGTTACTACAATTTTAAGATTAATACATTCTATATTACAAGTTTATGACATACCACATTGCTACGTTACTACACCTCATAGATACATCTTATCAACTGATGACGAATGGATTAAGAAAAATAACATTAATACTATTTCTTACTCAAAAAAAATACTACTGAGAGAAAAAGTTAATGATGTTTGTAAAATAATATCTAAAGAATTATCAATTAATTGTATTGATTTAGAGAAAGCTCTTAAGGATAGAAGCGAATATTTTTATGATGACCTGCATCTAACAAACTCTTCCAGTCCTTTGGTAGCAAAAATTATATTAAATAGTCTTAAATCTTATATATGATTAAAGATGTTTTTTTAAATTTTCTATATAGTATAGTTAGCTGAATGTAAAACTGTTATGGATTTAAACGCGCTACTGGTATAAATTTTACTTGCGTGCTGCGTTCCCAGAGGCTGCGCAAAATTCATCTCAGTAGCGCTATGACATTTTTAGAGTGTATCGACTATAAATTAGTTATATAAATACAATAAATTCTTAATATTGGATTATGAGTTTTTTAGCGTTTTTCAAATATACATGTCTTATTCTTTGTAATTAAATATCAATATTCAAAATTAATTCATAAAAGTCGAGGGTAAATTATGTTCAATGTAAGCATACATATAAAAGATAATAAAATTTTAGGCAGTCTCGTAGTAGATAGTTATTTTTTTGAGCCATCTAAATATAGCTATGCATTTTATCTATATAAAGATAATGAGAAAGTGGACGTTGCATTATATTCAAGTGCTATGGATGTTTCTTTTAATCTAAAAGATATGACTGGAATTTTTTATATTAAGGCATATATTATGGATATAGAACACGGAGACAAAAGAACCTTTGATTCAGAAAAAATATCTATTGATAGCTGAAATCATGGATAAATATTTTTTAGACTATATATAAAGTAGTTGTTATTTTTATTTTTATTTTTATTTTTATTTTTCTAATATTAAATTTCCATTGATTAACTAAAGCTATATGATTTTTACACATAAAAAATAATATAGTTGCTATAGTATAGTCGAACCACTATTAAAGTGTTACAGCGTTAGACTCGTTTAGCCTACTACTGTAGTACTTGCACTCGTCTGCCTTGTACCACTTTTAATATTGATTGACTATATTAGTTATTCTGTTTAGCAGGTGAAAACCAATGAAATATTTATTTAATACCTCTAAAGAGACTAGAATAGCTTTAATAAGTGATGAGTTAACTTCTTTGGCATTAGATGAAAGTTCTATAAAAGTTTTTCAAATTAAAGATAAAAACTGGTTTCAGTTATTTAAAATATTTAAACCAGACTTCATTCTAGTAGAATCAGTATGGCGAGGGTATAAGGATACATGGCGCTACAAGATCGCCAACTATCCTGATTATCCTGAACGCAACAATGTTGAGCTACGCAAGCTTTTAGAGATGGCTGATAAGTATAACGTGCCCGCCATATTTTGGAATAAAGAAGACGGTGCGCATTTTAATCGCTTTATTAATACGGCCAGTTTATTTAAGTATATACTGACCGTTGATGCAAACTGTGTGGATAGATACCAAGCGATATTGGGTGATAAGGTAAAAGTAGGGGTGCTACCCTTTGCGGTACAGCCTAAATTTCATTATCCCGCCACATCACAGCCGCGCTATCGTAAGAGTCTATTTATTGGTAGTTATAGCAAGCATATCCATGATGCGCGTCGGCAATGGCAAGAAATGGCATTCAGTGCAGCATCGCCTTATGGGTTAGATATCGTAGACCGAAACTCAGATCGCAATCCTGATATCTATCGTTATCCCAAACTGCCAAATACCCAAGTATCCGCTAACGTGCCTTATAATAAGACAGGTGATATCTATCGTCAGTACTCACACTGTATTAACGTGAATACCGTGACTGACTCGCCAAGCATGTTTTCTCGTCGTTTGATTGAGATTATGGCATGTGGGAGGTTAACTGTGAGTAATCCTAGCGTATCCATAGACACACGGTTTGAAGGAATGTGTGAGGTAGTTGAGAGTCGCGAGCAGGCAGATGAGTTGTTTGCTCAGCTATCGAGAGGCTATACCAAACAACAAGAAGAGATGATGCGTTATGCTAGTGCGCATGTGTTAGAGAACTATAACTATGAGCAATGGCTACAGCATATTGTTGATTTTATTGAATTATAGAAGAATATTCATAATTATCTACAACTCAAGATTTTAACTAAAAATAATTAATACAAAAAACCCTGCTAGCAATTGCTAGCAGGGTTTTTATTGTTATTAGCTATCAAATCTAATCAACAATTAATTGCTCAGGGCCGTCTCCATGCTGCGTTGCAAGATTTGCGACCATCGATAGGGCGTGAGCTTGCTGGTCTACTGATTTTTTTACTGCTTCACCTCTCGACCCTTCACGCAACCAATTTTTAGCTATATCATCGCTGTTTTGACTGTGCTGCTGATTTTGTAAATTATACCAAGCCAAATCATGATGCAAGCTGACCACGTCGCCCATGATGAGTAGAGCAGGCGTTGGCAATTGTGCTTGCTCTTGCTGGGCCACAATCGTTGCAAGCGTACCGGTTAGTACTTGCTGATTAGGCATACTAGCATTAGAGACGATAGCAATCGGCGTCTCGCTACTACGACCAGCGTCAACCAAGCCTTCAGTCAAACGTGCCAGCGAGTGCAGACCCATATAAAATACGACGGTCTCATCAGTATTTAAAAAGTTCTCAAAATTACTGTTGGGTGCGCCAGCCTTCAAAAACCCTGTCACAAAACGTACTGATTGTGAATGGTCACGGTGAGTGAGTGGAATGCCTGCATAGCTAGCAGCGGCATTGGCTGCAGTGATACCCGGTACGACTTGATATGGCACATTATGTGCCCGCAGGCTTTCGATCTCTTCGCCGCCGCGTCCAAAGATAAATGGATCGCCGCCTTTTAAGCGCACGACACGGCGGCCTTGTTTGGCATGATTGACGAGTAGCTCATTGATACCCAATTGCGCGACCGTATGGTTGCTGCGTTTCTTACCGACAAATACTTTATCAGCATCACGGCGGCATAAGTCTAAGACTTGTGGTGATACGAGCGCGTCATAAAATACAATATCCGCTTGCTGCATCAGACGCAGCGCTTTGAAGGTAAGAAGCTCTGGATCACCAGGGCCTGCGCCCACAATATAGACTTCACCAACGGCTGGTAACTCTTTTTCCGATTCATCAGATAGAGTAGCAGTAATCGTGTCTGTCTCTTTCATCGCATTTGCATCGTCACTTTTCTTACTGATAGCCGCTGCGGTACTATTCAAATCAGCTTGCAGTTGAGCAGTGGCTTCCGTTTCATTACCGGCGAACATCAGCTGGCTGACCTGACCTTCAAAAGCTCGCTCCCAAAACTGACGACGTCCAGTGAGCGTTGGTATTTTGGCTTTTACCTCACTACGGAAGTCACCAGCCAGCTTTGCCAACTTACCATAGCCTTGCGGGATTAATGTCTCAAGGCGTGCCCGTAATAGA
>TARA_R110002051_G_scaffold36658_4_pt1 | contig 14115 bp, 11 predicted proteins | sample TARA_R110002051 | Tara Oceans TARA_R110002051 (sample SAMEA4397023) | marine metagenome | biome: Polar Biome; feature: [MES] marine water layer (ENVO:01000295) within the mesopelagic zone...; material: water (ENVO:00002006), including particulate matter (ENVO:01000060) such as......
GCCGTGCGTCTCCGGATGGCAGTCCTGGCCTCCGATCATCAGCGGACTCTCGGTGCAGATCGCCGTCGCGACATAGATCAGGGTTGCCGGCGGGCAGAGCAGAGTTTCGACCTTCTCCGACAATTCATTGCGCACGCCTTCGCTGATCGCCTTGATCTGGTCGAGCGACGAACGGGTTCCGTTCATTTTCCAATTGCCCGCCACCAGCGGCCGCACATCGGGTGTCATCGGTTGGTCTCCTTCCCTTCGGGCTTTTGTGCCCGTTCTCTTGATCAGCGGTTTAAGTGCGACGGACACCAAACGCCACGAAAAACGAACGATTGGGACGAAGGTTCAAGCCTCAGTCGGCCGTCAGCAGGAAATTGAGAAGCTTGCGCCAGTCGGTCATGCGGATGGGCGTGCCATGACCGCCGGTGTTGAAGACCGTCAGTCGGACCGGATATCCCGCCGCACGCAGCTTCCTGTAGACAGCCGCCTGCCCCTCGACAGGATAGACGCTGTCGGCGCTGCCCTGCGACAGGTAGATCGGCATGCGGCGCTTGGCAGCGGGCGTGGTCAGAAAGCCGGCGTCGGGAGGGCCGCCGATGACGGCCATTCCACTCAGATAATGGACTGCCTCACGATCTCGGGCGATCCCCGAGCAGATCATTCCGCCCATGGAGGCACAGGCCAGCAGGACCGGCCGACCGCGAGATTGCTCGAACGCATGGCGGATCAGCAGGGCGATCTCCGCCGTTCCGCTGGCGTCGAAGGAGACCACGCTCGGCGCGTAATAGGTGCCGCCGTTCCTGACGGCGAGGTTCTTCAGCCGATTGAAGTTGCCGCCGAAACTGTAGTCGTTGACGCCGAGGCGTCTGTCTCCGCCTCGTCCGTGCACGAAGATGACCGTGAAGGCCGCATCCCGGCGTTTCCCGACACGCGCCACCTCGATGGCGCGGCCACCGACCTGCAGCATCTCGTTTTCCTGTACACGCCTGACGGCGGTCGAGACATAGGTGGATTTCACCCGCCGCTCGGGCTCCTGGTCGCGCTCATTGATGTCGCGCAGCTCCTGATAGTCGATGACCTCATAGGCACCACCGTCGGCACTCTCCAGGACCTGAAAGCGGGAGAAGAGTTCATCCTTGTACGGCTTGATCGGTCCCTGCTGCGCCAGCGCCTGCCCTCCGGCGAAGGTTGCCGCGACCAGAAAAACTGTGGCTAGAGCGAAATGAACTGTGGACACGGCTCTCTCCCGTCGGTCGATCCGCTGTCGGCACCTTGCCAATGCGAGCTGAGCAAAGCATTGCTCGGTGAGCACATTCCCTGCCGCATCGCAGAAACGCCAGCTTTCTGGCAGAATTGCCGGTGATTCGAAACAGCATGAGGTGGACATGGCATCCCCTTCAGCCCCTCGACAGGTAGTACCGACTGACCCGATGGATGACAACAACGACCTTTTCTCAGACCTTCCTCTGGCCACGCCAGTCGCTTTGGAGCCCAAGCCGCCCGTGACCGCCGCCAAGCCCGTGGAACCGCCCCCCCATCCTGCGACCTCCGCCGACGACTACGGAGCGTCCTCGATTCGCGTCCTGGAGGGGCTCGAACCCGTTCGGATGCGTCCGGGCATGTATATCGGTGGCACCGATGAGAAGGCCCTGCACCACCTCTTTGCCGAAGTCATCGACAACTCGATGGACGAAGCCGTGGCCGGCCACGCCAATTTCATCGAAGTCCATCTGGATGTTGAAGGCTGCCTCACGGTCAGCGACAACGGACGCGGCATTCCCGTCGAAAACCATCCGCAGGTGCCGGGCAAGTCGACTCTCGAAGTGATCATGACCAAGCTGCACGCCGGCGGCAAATTCGACGGCAAGGCCTATGAGACCTCCGGTGGTCTCCATGGCGTCGGCGTTTCCGTGGTCAACGCGCTCTCCGACCTCCTCGAGGTCGAGGTCGCTCGCGACCGCAAGCTTTACCGACAGCGCTTTTCGCGCGGCGTCCCGCAAGGCGGTCTTGAGGAACTGGGGCCGGTCCACAATCGTCGCGGCACCCGCGTGCGCTTCCATCCGGATCCACAGATCTTCGGCGACCACGCGAAGTTCGATCCCGGCCGGATCTTCCGAATGGCGCGCTCGAAAGCCTACCTGTTCGGCGGCGTTGAGATTCGCTGGTCCTGCGATCCGGGCCTCGTGCCGCCGGGTGGCGAACTCCCGGAGAAGGCCGTCTTCCACTTCCCGGGCGGGCTCAAGGATTATCTCGCCGCAACGCTCGGCAAGGACTTCACCGTCACCCGCGAGATCTTCGCGGGCCGCACCGAGAAGACCGGCGGTCATGGCGCCATGGAGTGGGCCATCACCTGGTACGGCGGCGACCCGCAGGTTCATTCCTACTGCAACACCATCCCGACCCCCGAGGGCGGCACGCATGAGGCTGGCCTGCGGATTGCGCTTCTCAAGGGCCTGAAGAACTACGCCGACCTGACGCAGAACAAGCGGGCGGCGCAGATCACCACCGACGACGTGATGATCTCGGCCGTCGGCATGCTGTCGGTCTTCATCCGCGAACCGGAATTCGTCGGCCAGACGAAGGACAGGCTTGCCACGGTGGAAGCCCAGCGCCTCGTCGAGAACATCCTGCGCGATCCGTTCGATCATTACCTGACCGGCAATCCGGGTGAAGCGGACAAGCTGCTCGACTGGGTGATCGAGCGGTCCGAGGAGCGCCTGCGCCGTCGCAAGGAAAAGGAAGTCAACCGCAAGACCGCGGTGCGCAAGCTGCGTCTGCCCGGCAAGCTCGCCGACTGCTCGCAGAACACCGCCGAGGGTGCGGAACTCTTCATCGTCGAGGGCGATTCGGCTGGCGGCTCCGCCAAGCAGGGGCGCAATCGCGCCAACCAGGCAATCCTTCCGCTGCGCGGCAAGATCCTCAACGTCGGCAGCGCCAGCCGCGAGAAGCTTTCCGCCAACCAGCAGATCGCCGATCTGGTCCAGGCGCTGGGCTGCGGCACACGTACCAAATATCGGGAAGAAGATCTTCGCTACGAGCGCGTCATCATCATGACCGATGCCGACGTCGACGGTGCCCATATCGCGTCGCTGCTGATCACCTTCTTCTACCAGGAGATGCCGGAGATGATCCGGGGCAATCATCTCTATCTCGCCGTACCGCCGCTCTACGTCATCCGCCAGGGTGCCAAATCGGTCTACGCCCGCGATGATGCACACCGCGCCGAACTGATGGAGACGGTGTTCAAGGGCAAGAAGGTCGAAATCGGCCGCTTCAAGGGCCTTGGCGAGATGATGCCGGCGCAGCTGAAGGAAACCACCATGGACCCGGCCAAGCGCACGCTCCTGCGCGTGGCGATCGACGATGTGGATTTCGAAGGAACCCGCGAGGCCGTCGACAACCTGATGGGCACCAGGCCGGACGCCCGCTTCCGCTTCATCCAGGACCGGGCGGCCTTCGCCGAAAACCTCGACATCTGACGCAGGACGGCGGCCCGACATTCAAGCATTGCGGGCCGCCGACCGCTGTCGTGTCAGCGGGAGGCGAGTATCTTCCCAAGAGCGTGGATCAGCGCCGATGTCTCGTATGGCTTGCGCAGTACCGGCACGTCGAGATTTTCCGGGATGATCGAGCGGTCGCTGTAGCCTGTTGCAAAGACGAAGGGGATTTCCCGGCGAAGCAGCTCCTGCGCCACCGGCATGGATGTGCCGTTGCCAAGGTTGACGTCCAGAATGGCGATGTGCGGCGTGTAACGCTCGAGATGGCGCAAGGCCTCCGCTGCCGATGGCGCGGTCGTCACCCTGTCAAACCCGTGATCCGCCAGGATGGTTTCGACGTCGGCGGCAATCAGCATCTGATCCTCGACCAGAAGCAGCTCGACCTCCGAAAAATCAGGGCGAGCAAAGGTTTCGTCGTCCGCCTCCACTTCGACCGACTGAATCTCGTCGTCGTCGCCACCGGCTTGGATATGCCTCGGCGGAATGCAGAAATAGCCTTGAAGGCCGCCCTCGTGGTAATCGATCTGGCTCCTGCCGCCGAGTTCGTAGGAAACGCTGCGTCCAATCAGGACGCTGCCGAAGCCTTTCCGCACCGGTGCAGTCACCGCCGGGCCGCCGCTCTCGCTCCACCAGATTTCGCAGTCATCGGTCTCGCCCCGGCACCAGCGAACGGAAAGATTGCCGCCGGAAACGGACAGGCCGCCATATTTGGCAGCATTCGTCGCCATTTCATGGAGAACGAGCGCCATGACGGAAAACGAGCGCGCGTCCAGCCACACCGGCGGCCCCTGCAGCAGGATGTCGCGATCTCCCGTCTGATAAGGGCGAAGCTCTGCCTGCAGCAGCTCACGCAGCATGCCGCCGTCACCGCTACGGACGATCTGGTCGTGTGCTAGGGACAGCGCCTGCACCCTCCCCTTGAGCGATTCGACATAGCTTTCCAGGTCCTGCTGGGTCTCCGTCGGGCTGCCGATCAGGGACTTGATGACCGACAGGATATTCTTGACCCGGTGGTTGAGCTCCTCGTTGAGCATCCGCTGGCGGACATCCGCCTTGCCACGCTCGTCAGCGATCAGCTCATTGTGGTGCAGCACGATCTCGACGAGCACGGAGCGGATCGCGTCGGCGACCTCCATGTCTGCCTCTGACCATGGCTGCGCCTGGTCGCGCACGGTCTCTTTCCACAGCGCAAAGCTCTTTCTTGGGGTCAGCCGGTCGCCCAGCGGCCCGACGCTGTAGGATTTATCGGGGTTTCCTGCCCAGTTCAGCGTCTGCACCACTTCGCGGCGGAAGAAGAACAGATAGTCGCGGGATCGCTGCGACAGCGGAACGGCGACAACACCGCAGATCCCCTCCGGCGGCCTGACGGGATCGGGGAGATCCGCCGACAGCTTGTGGCTCTGCCACACCTTGCCCGCAGAAATCTCCGCCAGCATTTCTGCGAGCACGGCGGCCTCGTCCTGCCGGGGCGTGGCGCCGATTGCGGTCCATACGCCGCCTAGCCATAGCCCGACGCCATCGGATGGCAGCATGGCGCGGAACTCATCCAGGGACGCCCGGAACAATGCACGGATGTCCGCCTGGTGGGACGCAACCTGGAGAAAGCGGTCCAAGGCGACGCGCACTTCACGACTTTTCTCGCCGACCTCCTTCTGCCTCAGGGCGCTGAGATGCAGCGAAAAGAACTCTCCGAAGGTCTCCGCCGCAATGCGCTGCGGCATCGACAGCGACTTTGGCGAATAGTGATGGCAAGCGATCAGCCCCCAGAGCTCGCCATCGACGATGATCGAGATCGACATGGAAGCGGAAACGCCCATGTTGCGCAGGTACTCGCAGTGAACCGGCGAAACGCTGCGCAGATGCGCAAACGAAAGATCCAGCGGATGCCCGGCCTCGTCCAGCTCCGGATGGATGTACACCCGGGTATTGTCGGCGTTGGAAATCACCCGGATGGTGTTCTTGATGTAGAGGATGCGCGCCTGTTTCGGGATGTCGCTGGCCGGAAAATACTGGCCCTTGAAGCTCTCCAGGTCGCGCCGCTTGTGCTCGCTGATGACCTTGCCGGCGCCATCCTTCTCGAACCGGTAGATCATCACCCGATCGTAGCCGAGGAGGGCGTGGATCAGCCGCGTCGAGCGCTCCACCAGCTGATCGACCGTGCCGATGTTGCGAACGCGGCTGATCAGCATGCGTGCGACTTCGAGCGGTTGATCGGTATCGCCCATCACCGGCTCGAACTCCAGGATCGCATTGCCGTCGAAGACATGGATCGAGACGTCGAACCGCTGGCCGCAAGGCAGCAGCACGTTGTGGCGCAGAGCCGGCCGAGCCGGATCGGACGATGTCGCAATGGCGTTGCGCAGCGTGTGTGCAACCTCACCGCCGAGAACCTCGTCGAGGCGCTGGCCGTTCAGATCCTCCGGAATCTCCAGCATGGCCGGTGCATTCGCGGAATGACGCAGCACCGATATCCCGGAGGGGTCGCAGGCGATAAGACAGCCATGGGGCTGGATGCTTCCGGGGACGTGGATTGGCTCACGGTCGCAGTTGCTGAGGTCGACGGTCTGGCTTTCAGGCATTCTTCATTTCCTCGAAAGCTTGACCGACGGCGAAGAACATCGCCTCGGAGGCTTCGACTGTTCGATCAAGGTCAAGCTCAGGCGCTGCTTCCAGCAGTTCCAGGAGCCGCTTCCAGCGCTCCCCGGACTGCGCCTGTGCCGCAAGATGGCGCGCCCCGAAGATCTCGGTCAGACCGAGCTTTTGTGCGCGGCGATAGAGAACGCGGGCTCCAAGTGAAGATCCTTCGATGACGTAGAGGGTGCCCAGAAGGCTTTCCAGGTCCGGACCGATCGCGGGCATCGTCTGGATGCAGCTCAGCCCTGGCCGCGGCATGTCGAGATCATCCATATCCCTGCGCATCAGATCCGTCAGGAGATCAAGCCCCTGCCAAAGGGACAGCTGCGAAGGCAGGCTGACGCCGGTCATGCTCTCGTCAAGGGATGCCCGGAAGATATAGGTGCCGGAGAGGTAGCGACGATACGCATCAAGCGTATCGAAAGAGCCTACCGTCGCCTCTACCTTGGCGTGGGACAAAGAGGTCCGATCCCGCACAAGGAACCGACGCGATGATGATGTCATGAAGAATATTCGGTCTGTTTGAATTCCATCATATTTATCGCATAGGTATGGCAGGACAAGGTGTGCGGGCTCCTTTTTGGGTTCTTCGCCGTTATCTTGTGCAATTTGTCGTGAAGGCCATATGCTTGGCGACCAACGGAGTAGTGATGACGGTGAACGGATCCCCAAAACCGCAAGATGCGCCGCGCTGGCTCGGGCCGGTCGCCCATAGCCGCTCCGCATTGATTCCGCCGATTTCGGCCGCCCGGTGGTTGCTGGTGCTGATCGTGATCGCGGGGATATACTTCTTCCACGGCTTCGTCGTCCCGGTCTTGGCCGCGCTGGTGATCGGCTTTGCGAGCTGGCCTCTCTACCGGAAGATGCTGCAGAACATCGGCGGCAACACGACGATCGGTGCAACGCTTGCCATCATCTTCATCATCGCCTTCCTCGTCGTGCCGATCGGCATTGCCGTTTCCTACACGATCGGCGAGGTGCGCGAATGGGTCGCATGGATCCTCGAGGTCAATCGCGACGGTGCGGCGGTGCCTGCCTGGATTGCTGCCCTGCCCGGCATCGGACCGTGGTTGACGGAGCAATGGGACAGTCATGTCGGCGCTCCGGGCGCCGTCGGAGAACTGATCCAGATCGTCAGCGGCGCCAATATAGGCAACATCTATCGTGCGGTGATCGCAGCAGGAGACGGCGTCTTTCACCTGTTCCTGACACTGCTCTTCATGCTGATCGCGCTCTTTTTCGTCTACCGCGACGGCGCCTCCTTCACCCGCCAGATCGATCTTCTCGGCGAACGCATCCTTCCGATTCGCTGGGAGCGCATTTCACGCGTCGTGCCCGCAACGATCAGCTCGACGGTGACAGGCATGACCCTGATCGCCATCGGCGAAGGCATCGTGCTGGGCATCGCCTACTGGATCGCCGGCGTTCCGTCCCCCGTCACGCTCGGCGTGATCACGGGCGTCATGGCGCTGATTCCGGGTGGCGCGCCCCTCTCCTTCACACTGGTTTCCATCTATCTCCTGGCCAGCGGCTCCTATTTCGCGGGCATTGCGCTCTTCGTCTGGGGTGCCGTCGAACTCTTCATCGTCGACAAGACCGTCCGTCCGCGCCTTGTCGGCGGTCCGATCAAGCTGCCTTTCCTGCCCACGTTCTTCGGTCTCGTCGGCGGTGTAAAGACCATGGGCTTCCTCGGCCTCTTCATCGGCCCGGTGCTGATGGCGCTGATCGTCTCGATCTGGCGCGAATGGATCCGGGAAGTGCGCCTTGCCGATGCCGGCGAGATTCAATCCGCGGATCTGGCCAAGGAGGAATACCAGCCGGTCCCGCCGCCCGTCAGGACAGCCTCTTCTCCATGAAGAGGCTCAATGGGTCAGGCTTGTAGGCACCGAACGGCGGGATGTCGGTGAAGCCATACGCCCGGTAAAGACCGATCGCCTCCGGCTGGTGGATGCCCGTCTCCAGCCGGATGGCTTCGAGGTTGGATTGGCGAGCACTGTCGATAATGGCGGCAAGGAGGAGCTTGCCGATTCTCAGCCCACGCCAGGCGGGATCGACGAACATGCGCTTGATCTCCGCCGTGCCATCGCCTGCATCGGCCAGGGCGCAGCAGCCGGAAACCGATCCATTCGTCCTTGCCACCAGGAAAAGAACGGAAGGCCTCTCCAGGCTCGAGATATCCACGAGGTGATTGCTTTCCGCCGGGTAGAGCGAGGCCGCATAGGCGTCGGAAAGCGCCAGGAGCCGGAGGATTTCCGGCTGGCGAGGAGGCTCGATGGCGATTGTGATGGTCACGGATGGATCAGGCTCCCATGGTGTCGTCCAAACCGCTATAGCTCACGCGGAGATGACCGGAAAGTCGCCCTGATTGGGTCACCTTTGTCGGCATGATCGTCAGGAACCGGGGGACCGAACATGAACGCAGCCATCATCATCCTGACCATCCTCGGCTGCGACGACAGCGGCACCGAGTGCCACTACGTCGCCACCTCGCAGAAGCGGTGGACGAGCATCGAGATGTGCAGCGCAAGCTCGGAAAGCGAACTGGTCAGCCACGCCAATGCCCCCTATCCGGTGGTAATCGCGGTCTGCCAGGAGCCGCAACAGACGGAAATCGTGGAAAGACCGCAGCAGCCAGCCTCGCCCGCGCCGGTGGTTGCCACCATGGACGTTACGGAAGACGGGGAGCGGAATCTTGCCATGCGGGCGATCTCGCGCGTCAAGGCCGTCCTGCCGACGACCGAAGGCGTTCGCACCCTGATGCAGAAACCCGTCCGTCTCGTGGAGGAAAGCTACTCATGGGTGGCGCGCAAGTTCTGACGCTCAGGCCGCAAGCAGCGCACTGCCTGCGTAGGAACGGGCGGTGGCCCGCAATTCGCTGCGCTGCAGCTTTTCCACCAGGTCCAGAAGCAGGGCAACGGGCGAATTCGGATCCGCCGGCCTGCGGCATGTGTCCAGCAGACGATCGCAGATGCTCTGCGTCGTCAACACCTCGCCCGCCTGGCGCCAGAGCAGGGTTGCCTCCACAAACACCATGGCGATGTCGCGCTGCAGGCCGGCAGCTTCAAACAGTGCCCTCACCGCATGCATGCGGCCGGAGGCCAGCAGGGAACGCACCCGTCGCTCGTCCAACCCTGACAAGGCCACCATCGCGTGGGAGAAAAAGTCGCTCTTGCCGCTGCAAAGCGCATGGATCAGCAGCGCCGGCGTCAGCTTTCCCTTGCTTCTGAGGTGCTCCACCAGGGCGGGCAGTTCCGCGACCGAGACGTCCCCGGCAATGGCGACCGACGCCGTCTCGCAGGCGTCCAGGGTCAGTCGCTCGAGGCGCGGTCGGGCCAGCACCATGCGAACGAGATCGGAGCCGGCCAGCGCCGTACTGACCTGTTCCACGAGGCTCTGACGGGCATCGGCAGGCAGGTCGCCGCGCTCCAGCAGCAAACGCCGGATGGCCGCGCAATGACCGAAGCGCTCTGCGATGCGGCTGACGGAGCGGCTGGAAAGCGAAGCGGTCTCGTTTTCAAGGAGAATGAGGGCAGCACCTTCGTCGCCAACTTCAGCCAACGCGGCGGCGACCGAGCGGCTGAGCCCTCCCCTGGACGCGACGAAGCCGCCCAGGAGCGGACCGCCCGTGGCTGCGAGGTCGATGAGATCCGCATCCGAAAGAACTGGTGAAAGAGCCACCACCGTACAGGCGATTTCAGGCTGATCTTCAGCCAGCGCAATCATGATGGCGCGCGGCGCAAGCGAGGAATGCGCGAGAGCCTGGGCCAGACTCAGTCTCACCTGGGGTGAAGGATCATCAAGCAGGTGTGACATGGCCAGAAGCGCTGCCTGGCGCTGCTCGTCCGCCAGATCGGGACGTAGGAAGGCTCTCGCCAGTGCTGCGGCAGCATTGGCCCTGTCGGCGGCCCGTGCCGTTTCGATCCAACGAATGAAAGCCTCTATGATCACTACGAACCCCGGCTGACGAACAGCGTCACCTGAAACACTTAACTGCTGTCACGCTAGGGGCAAAACGTTTAAGATTGGTTCACCATGTTCGCCAACCTTGGACGGCGCAGGCCCGCGAACCGGCCGACCTCTAAGACCCGGACGGCCTTGTGAGTTCGAAGACCTCGGCGCCGCCATCGCTGAAGTCGCGGTAGCCCATGCGCGCGATTGGGCGCAGCAGCGCCATGTCGATCCGCCCGTCACGAATGACCTCTTCACGGATATGGATGCCGACGACCTCACCAAAGACCATGTAGGATGGCGCCTTGCCACCCTTCAGCGTGTGCGGCTGGAGGATCTCGGTGACCCGGCATTCGAGCGCAGTATAGGCTTCTGCCACATAAGGCGCATCGACGAGAGTTCCCGGCGCCGGCGTGACGCCTGCGAGCGCAAATTCGTCGGTGCCGTAGGGCACCGTCACGGAAGAGGCGTTCACCGCTTCGGCCAGGTGCCGGCTGGCGAGGCTTGCCGTGAACACTCCCGTCTCCTCCGCATTGCGCAGGCTGTCCTTGCGCCCGGTCGACGAGAACATGATGATCTTCGGGGTGTCGGAAACGATGTTGAAGAAGGAATAGGGAGACAGATTGATCGAGCCGTCCCTGCCCCTGGTGCCGATCCAGCCGATCGGCCGCGGAGCCACGATCGCCTTGAAGGGATCGTGGCTCATGCCATGGGCATTGGTCTCGGTGTCGTAAAACATCAGGACCTGTCCTCGCCAGCAAAGGTGACGATATCAGCGAGGTCGGGACGCGGACGATCGGGGACGGGGAAATCGCTGGACCCTATGTGGATCAGGCCTGCGACCTTCTCCTCCGGCTTCACGCCAAGCGCTGCCAGCGCCCGGTTGTCGTAGGCGATCCATTCCGAACGCCAGTTGGCAGCATAGCCATGAGCATTGGCGGCCATCAGCATGTTGAGGCAGACGGCGCCCGCCGAGAGCACCTGTTCCCATTCCGGGATCTTGACGTGCGGTGCTGCGGTGCTGACCACGGCGACCACGACCGGCGCCCGCAAAAGGCGCAGCAACTCCGCCTCGCGCGCCGCATCGGTCAGGTCCGGCGAATCGTGCATCATGATCTCGAGGAAGGTCTCGCCCAACTGTCGCCGGACCTCGCCGCGGTAGACGATGAAGCGCCACGGAGCGAGCTTGCCGTGGTCGGGCACCCGTGACGCAAGCGTCAGAATCACCTCCAGTTCCTGCCCGCTCGGGCCCGGTTCCCCGATCTGGGCAACCGGTGTGGAATGACGTGCGCGCAGATAGTCGACGAGTTTGATATCATTTTGCATACTTGAGTCGTCCTTCACGGGGAGATCGGCCGGGTAAGCCTTGAATTCGCCTTTGGATTGTTCTTCAAGTGATGCTTGGAAATTCAAGAGTCAACGGTTCAGCAAAGATGACAGGCAGATCGAAAGCCATGCGCTTGGCCCTCGTTGGAGCGATGGTTTTTGCGCATGCTTATGGCGCCATGGCCCAGGAGGCGTTCAAGAGCTTCAAGCAGTTGGACAGCACGGCCAAGATGCCGAAGCTGAATGCTTTCTCGGCCACGTCCCTGGAGCCTGCAGCCGTGCTCGGCAAGGATGTCACCCTGGAGGCCAAGCTGACGGCGACCGACGAGGAGCCCGTGCAGGAAGGCCTCGCCTGGAGGGTGTTCAGCCCCATATCAGGAGAAGACGGCAAGCTGCCGCTGGTGGCCAGTGCCGAAGGCGGCGACGCTGCATTTCAGCTGGCACCCGGCGACTACTTCGTCAATGTCGCCTTCGGTCGTGCCGGCGTCACCAAGAAACTGACGGTACCGGTCGATGGTGAGGTCGAAAAGCAGGTTCTGGTGCTCGACGCCGGTGGGGTCGTGCTCAGCGCCACGTCCGGCTCCGAGGAGCAGATCCCCGAAAAACAACTGACCTTCTCGATTTATTCGTCCGAAGTCCGCGAGGACGGTGAACGCGGGCTGCTGATGGCGGCCATCAAGCCGAACACGATCGTCCGGTTGAATGCCGGCACCTACCACGTCGTCTCCGAATATGGTGACGTGAACGCCGTGGTTCGTGCCGACATCCAGGTGGAAGCCGGCAAGCTGGTCGAAGCCACGCTTCAGCACCGGGCTGCCCAGATTACCCTGAAGCTCGTGTCGCAACCGGGCGGCGAAGCGGTGGCAGACACCGCCTGGTCGGTGCTGACTGCCGCAGGCGACATCGTCAACGAAAGCGTCAGCGCATTTTCCACCATGGTGCTTGCCGAAGGCGACTACCTCGCCGTGGCGCGCAACAAGGACAAGATCTTCCAGCGCGCCTTCACCGTCGAATCGGCGAAGAACATGGACGTCGAGGTGATGATGAAGGAACAGCCCGCCAACATGGACCTGTTCACGGACGCCGTCCTGCGGGATTGAGCGACGCCATTCACCGGAGATGAAAACGCCCGCTGCGAGAGCGGGCGTTTCTGATTCAGGTAGCTGCCACCTTGCTCTTTGCCTTGCGCAGCAGGTCCGGCGGCGTCGCCTCCAGAGTGAGGCTAGCGACCGCCTCGTCGAGCGACATCGAGGTTTGCGCTTGCGACCCCAGCCGGCGGATGTTCACCGAGCGCTCCTCGGCTTCCTTCTTGCCGCAGACGATGATCACCGGCACCTTGGTCACCGAATGTTCGCGGACCTTGTAGTTGATCTTCTCGTTGCGGAAGTCGGTCGCCACATGCATGCCGGCATCGCGGAGCGCCTCGGCAACCTCGCGACCGTAATCGTCGGCATCCGAGGTGATCGTGGCGACGACGACCTGCTGCGGCGCAAACCACAGCGGCATGTGACCGGCGAAGTTTTCGATCAGGATGCCGAGGAAGCGTTCCATGGAGCCGCAGATGGCCCGATGGATCATCACCGGCTGCGTCTTCTCGGAGTTCTGGTCGATGTAGAAGGCGCCAAAGCGTTCCGGCAGGTTGAAGTCGACCTGGGTCGTGCCGCACTGCCATTCGCGGCCGATGGCGTCCTTCAGAGTGTACTCGAACTTCGGTCCGTAAAAGGCGCCCTCGCCCGGCAGAATGCCGGTCTTGATACGTCCGCCGGACTGCGCCTCGATCGTCTGCAGCACCTCGGTCATGATGGCCTCGGCACGATCCCAGAGATCGTCCGAACCGACCCGCTTCTCCGGCCGGGTCGAGAGCTTGACGACGACTTCCTGGAATCCGAAGTCCTCATAGACCGAGAGGATTAGGTCGTTGATCCGAAGGCATTCCGCCGCCAGCTGCTCGTCCGTGCAGAAGACATGCGCGTCGTCCTGGGTGAAGCCGCGCACCCGCATCAGGCCGTGCAGTGCACCCGATGGCTCGTAGCGGTGGACGTTGCCGAATTCGGCAAGCCGGATCGGCAGGTCGCGATAGGACTTCAGTCCATGCTTGAAGATCTGCACGTGTCCCGGGCAATTCATCGGCTTCAGCGCGAAGATCCGCTGGTCGGCCTCTTCGTCATCGGGGTTCGTGAAGGCATGCGCGGATTTCACCGCGAACATGTTCTCCTGGTACCATCCCCAGTGACCGGAGGTTTCCCAGAGCGACTTGTCGAGGATCTGTGGCGCGTTCACCTCTTCGTAGACGCCGGCCAGGCGGCGGCGCATGTAGGCCGTCAGCGTCTGGAACATGCGCCAGCCCTTGCCGTGCCAGAAGACGACGCCCGGGCCTTCTTCCTGGAAATGGAAGAGATCCATCTCGCGGCCGAGCTTGCGGTGGTCGCGCTTCTCTGCCTCCTCCAGGATATGGAGATAGGCGTCGAGCTCTTCCTGCGTCGCCCAGGCGGTGCCGTAGATGCGCGTCAGCATCGGCTTCGTCGAATCGCCGCGCCAGTAGGCGCCGGCAACCTTCATCAGCTTGAAGGCCGTTCCGACCTGGCCAGTCGAGGCCATGTGCGGACCACGGCAGAGGTCGAACCAGTCGCCCTGGCGGTAGATCTTGAGGTCCTGGCCCTCGGGGATCATGTCGACGAGCTCGACCTTGTAGGCCTCGCCCTTGTCGGCAAAGACGTCACGG
>TARA_R110002051_G_scaffold38388_8_pt1 | contig 14113 bp, 18 predicted proteins | sample TARA_R110002051 | Tara Oceans TARA_R110002051 (sample SAMEA4397023) | marine metagenome | biome: Polar Biome; feature: [MES] marine water layer (ENVO:01000295) within the mesopelagic zone...; material: water (ENVO:00002006), including particulate matter (ENVO:01000060) such as......
CTCGAAGGTGTCGCGCGCGGCGCTGGGCGGTGGTCCGGCATGTTGTGGAACCGGAGAGACCGTCTCGCGCGCGGCTGCCTCAACGGCCTCCGGTGCGATTTGGCGCTCTTCCGCATCGACGACATTTGCAGGAACGGCCGGAGCGACGGTGGGCTGGGCCTCGACCGGTGCCGGCATGGAGGTCGCACCAAGCTGCGCGCTTAGCGCCGACATCTCGTCCTCGAGGTGGGCAAGCCTTTGGGACGTTTTTCGTTGCCAGACGATGCCGACCACGATCAGAATAAGCAGCAACAGTTCCATGCAATCCGCCCTGGATGATTGTCCTGCTTATACATGCCGGGTTCGCTCTTCGGAAAGAGCACGCACGAATTAAGGTATCTGTCGTGTTTGGCGGTTCTGTACCATGGGTATGTCAAATTGAAATTGCGCAGCACTGTGTCATGTTCTACGGGACATGTTCGGACGATGTACGGGGGCTGAGACGATATGAACGACCTCATCGAAATCAAGAAATCACCGACCGGCATCGAAGGCTTTGATGAGTTGACCCTGGGCGGACTGCCCACCGGGCGCCCCACTTTGGTGTGCGGCTCGGCCGGTTGTGGCAAGACCCTCTTTGCCTCCACATTCCTGCTGAACGGCGCCCGCGAGTTCGATGAGCCAGGCCTCTTCGTGACCTTCGAGGAACGTCCGGTCGATATCGTCAGCAACGTCGCATCGCTCGGCTTCGGGATGGACGACCTGATTGCCGAGGGCAAGATCCAGATCGAGCACATCGCCGTCGACCCGGCCGAGTTAGCGGAAATCGGTGATTACGACCTCGAGGGGCTGTTCCTGCGGCTCGAGCTCGCGATCGACGAGATCGGCGCCAAACGCATCGTCCTGGACACCATCGAGAGCCTGTTCTCCGCCTTCACCAATCCGGCAATCCTGCGCGCCGAGATCCGCCGGCTGTTCGACTGGCTGAAGGACAAGGGGATGACCACCGTCATCACCGGCGAGCGTGGCGATGGCAGTCTCACCCGCCAGGGCCTCGAGGAATACGTCTCCGACTGCGTGCTGCTCCTCGATCATCGGGTCTACAACCAGATCTCCACCCGCCGGCTGAGGATCGTCAAATACCGCGGCACGGCGCATGGCACCAACGAGTATCCGTTCCTGATCGACAGCGACGGCTTCAGCGTCCTGCCGGTCAGTTCGCTTGGCCTCAACCACAAGGTCAGCGAAGAGCGCATCCGCAGCGGCGTGCCCGATCTCGACGACATGCTGGTGGGCGGCGGCTTCTATCGCGGCTCCAGCATTCTGGTCAGCGGCGTTGCCGGATCCGGAAAGAGCTCTCTCTCCGCCTGCTTTGCCGCCGCCGCCTGTGAGGCCGGCGAAAGAGCCCTGTATTTTTCCTTCGAGGAATCGTCGGACCAGACGGTCCGCAACATGCGATCGATTGGCGTCGACCTGAAGCCGTGGATGGATCAGGGTCTCTTCCGTCACATCGCGGCCCGCCCCACCTTCTACAGCCTCGAGATGCATCTGGCCGTGATGCTGCGCGAGGTGACGCGCTTCAAGCCGAGCCTCGTCCTGGTCGATCCGATCTCCGCCTTCATCGGCAATGCCGACCAGCTCGAAGTGCAGGCCATGATGCTGCGCATGGTCGACTTCCTGAAGGCGCGCGGCGTGACCGGGGTTTTTACCCACCTGACTCACGGCCAGGGAGAGGCCGTCGAGACCGATGTCGGCCTGTCGTCGCTCATGGACGCCTGGATCCTGCTTCTCAACCGCGAGAGCAGTGGCGAATTCAATCGCGAGCTCTATCTCTTGAAGGCAAGAGGAACGGCGCATTCAAACCAGGTGCGTGAATTCGTGTTGTCCAACGACGGGATCAAGCTTGTTCGGCCCTATATCGGCGAAGGTCGTGCGCTCACCGGGTCCGCGCGCCGGATCCAGGAGGCGCAGGATCGGCGCCGGGAATTCGAACGGGCAGCCGATGCCGAGCGCAAGCAGGCGGAAATCAGCCAGCGGCGGCAGCGGGTAAAGGCGGAAATCGATGCTCTGAACGCGGAGCTGGAGGCTGACGAGCTGGAGCTCGGACGCATTCGCCAGAATGAAGAAGTGTATGAGGCTCAGGCCGAGCGTGACCGGCTGCTGATTGAACAAAGTCGCCGGGCATAGCCGGGAGAAGGAACTCCACCATGGAAAACACTGAGGCCATAGGCGAGCCGCTCAAGCTCGTGCTCTACATTGCAGGCCAGACACCGAAGTCGGTTGCTGCCATTGAGAACCTCGAACGCATTTGCGCCAGCACGCCGGGCAGATATGCGGTCGAGGTCATCGACCTGAAAGCGTCGCCGCAGCTGGCGCGCGAACACAACATCGTCGCCATCCCCACCCTCGTGCGGCAACTGCCGGTTCCGATCCGCAAGATCATCGGCGATTTGTCGGACAAGGAAAAGGTCCTCGTGCATCTCAAGATAGGCAACTGACGTGATGGACGAAACCGCTCAGCAGGAATCCATGGTTGCGGAGCTTCGCCGCCGGCTCGACGAGGCGGAGGAAACCCTGCGCGCCATCCAGGAGGGCGAGGTGGATGCACTGGTGGTTCGTCCCTCTGACCGGCAGGAGGAGGTTTTCACCCTGGAGGGTGGAACTGCGTCCTATCACGCGTTCATGGAGGCCATGGACCTCGGCGCTGCCGCCTTCGACAGCAAAAGCCGGCTGCTCTACGCCAACAAGACGCTTCGCGAGCTCTTCAATCTCGGTGTCGGCATCGTGCAGACCGCCGATCTTCAGGATGCGCTGGACGACCAGAGCCGGGAAACGGTCACCGGTTTGATCCGGCAGGCCGGCGAAGCGAAGAGAACGGCGGAAATCCGGCTGGTGGGCGGATCGCAGGATCTCCATCTTCAGGTCACCGCCGCCCCCCTTCGGATCGGCCTGGATATGGGCCTTGCGGTCACCTTCACGGATATCACCGCCCGCGTGCGCGGCGCTGCCGCCGAGGCATCCGAGCGTGCCGCTCATTCCATCATCGCCTCGGCCAACGAGGCCGTCGTGGTCTGTGATCTCGATGGCATCGTCACCCACGCCAATGCCGCAGTTGCCGGCATCTACTCCGGCAATCCGATCGGCAAGCGCTTCGAGGATGTGATCCCGCTGGTCCTTCTGGATACGACCGGGCTGCTACGGGCAAGCGACCTTGTGGCGCTGGCTGTCGGCGGCGCCTCGGTCCAGGGCATCGAGGCGACCGCGCCCGAGGCCCCGCGCGTCAAGGATCTCCTGATGTCGGCCGCACCGCTGCGCGTCGGAAGCGACAAGGCGAGCGGCTGCGTCATTACCATGGTGGACCTGTCGCAGCGGAAAGCGGCCGAAAAGCAGCAGCTGTTGCTGATGGGTGAGCTCGACCACCGGGTCAAGAACACCCTGGCGCTGGTCTTGTCGATCAGCAAGCGCACCGCCTCCACCGAAGACACCGTGCAAGGCTTCCAGTCGGCCTTTTCCGGCCGCATCCAGGCGCTCGCCGCAACCCACAACCTTCTGGCCGACAGGTCCTGGTCGTCGATCTCGGTGTCGGAAGTGATCGCCGCCGAAATCGAGCCCTTCATCGGCCAGTCGCAGTCTCGTCTGCAGGTCGAGGGGGTCGATGCGCTGATCACCCCTCGGGCGGCGATCGCGTTGGGCCTGGTCGTCCACGAATTGGCAACGAATGCGGTCAAATACGGTGCGCTGTCCGTGGAGCAGGGAAAGGTTCAGGTCAAGGTCTCGCTTCAGGAGGGCGAAGACTTCATGCGGATGGACTGGCTGGAGGTCGCTGGACCGAAGGTCGCCCCCCCGACGCGCAAGGGCTTCGGCCAGACCGTCATCACCCGCAGCATGCAGTACATGCAGAACGGCGGCGCCGAGCTCGAGTACGCGCCGGATGGCGTCCGGTGCTCTATCCGCGTGCCGATCGAGGACGTTGTGAACGCCTAGAAAATAGCTGCATTGCACCGTGCTGTGCAGTGCTGCGCTCTAAAAATGCGCATCTCAAATCACTGGCGAATTTGTGTGCAGATAGGGCTTGCGCGGTCCCCGCAAATGGGGTTTTGAATGTCATATTCAAAACCATATAGGGGGATCTCAAACATGTTCACGCGCAGACATCTGGCCAAGCTGGCCGCCGCCGCGCTGGTCGCCACAGCCGGGTTTTCCATGCCGGCACTGGCGGATACGGCCATCAAGTTCACGCTCGACTGGAAGTTCGAGGGACCGGCCGCCGGCTTCCTGCTCGCGCTCGACAAGGGCTACTTCAACGACGAAGGCCTCGATGTCACGATCGACAGCGGCAACGGTTCGGTCGAGGCCATTCCCCGCGTTTCGACCGGCACCTACCAGATGGGCTTCGGCGACATCAACTCGCTGATCAAGTTCCTCGACGAAGACCCGACCCAGAAGGTCAAGGCCGTCATGATGGTCTACGAGCGCCCGACCTTCGCGGTCGTCGGTCGCAAGTCGCTCGGCGTCACCGAGGATCCGAAGTCGCTGGAAGGCAAGAAGCTCGGCGCGCCGCCACCGGACGGTGCCTTCGCCCAGTGGAAGGCCTTCAAGGAGGTCGCCGGCATCGACGACAGCAACATCACCATCGAATCGATCGGCTTCCCCGTCCGCGAGCCGATGCTCGCCAAGGGCGACGTCGACGCCGTCTTCGGCTTCGCCTTCTCTGTCATCCTGAACCTCAAGGCGCAGGGTATCGCCGACGACGACATCGCCACGATCCTGATGGCGGAAAACGGCCTCAACCTCTACGGCAACTCGGTGCTGGTGAACTCCGACTTCGCCGCCGAGAACCCGGAGGCCGTCAAGGGCTTCCTGAAGGCGCTCGCCAAGGGCTTTGCCGATGCGGTCGCCAATCCGGAAGAAGGCGTCGCCGCCGTCCTGAAGCGCAACGAGACTCTCAACACGGACATTGAACTCGAGCGGCTGAGCATGGCCAACGCCATGAACATCAAGACCCCCTATGTCGTCGACAACGGCTTCGGCGGCGTCGACATGGAGCGGCTTGCCGCTTCCATCGAGACGCTGAAGGTCTCCATGGGCCTGAAGGGCAATGTCACCGCCGAGCAGGTCTTCGACGCCAGCTTCCTGCCGGCCAAGGAAGAGCGCATGCTGCCTTGATCTCCCTTCTCCCCATCGGGGAGAAGGTGGTCCGTAGGACCGGATGAGGGGGCGAAGCGCAGCCTGGGACCTTCGCACAACGGAGGCCGTGCCGCCCCCTCATCGCCTCGCATACGCTCGGCACTTCTCCCCGATGGGGAGAAGAGATATCCGCAGCCTCAAGGAGACTTGCATGTCCCACCTCGTTTCCATCGATGACGTCGACATGCGCTATGGCGGCGCCGACGGCACGCTCGCCGTCTCCGGCCTCACCATGCGCGTCGACCGGGGCGATTTCGCTGCGGTGGTCGGGCCGTCCGGCTGCGGCAAGTCGACCCTGATGAAGCTCGTCACCGGCCTGCACATCCCGCAGGCGGGAACGGTGATCGTTGCCGGTCAGCATGTGACGAAGCCGGTGTCGATCGTCGGCATGGCGTTCCAGAACCCGACGATGCTGCCGTGGCGCACGACGCTGGAAAACATCCTGCTGCCGCTCGAGATCGTCGAGAAACACCGCCACCGGCTGCGCGCCAACAAGAAGGAATACGTCGAGCAGGCCGAGAACCTCCTGGAACTGGTCGGGTTGAAGGGCTTCGGTTCGAAATTTCCCTGGCAGCTCTCCGGCGGCATGCAGCAGCGCGCCAATCTCTGCCGCGCGCTCATCCACCAGCCGGACCTGCTGATGCTGGACGAGCCCTTCGGCGCCCTCGATGCCTTCACCCGTGAGGAGCTCTGGTGCGTCATCCGCGACCTGCATGCGGCCCAGGGCGTGACCATCGTCCTCGTCACCCACGATCTGCGCGAGGCCTCCTTCCTCGCCGACAAGATCTTCGTGATGAGTGCCCGCCCGGGCAAGATCGTGCGCGAACACCGGGTGCCCTTTGCCCGGCCGCGCGATCTCGAGCTCATGTATGAGAAGGAATTCAACGACCTCGTCCACCAGTTGCACGGCGAGATTGCGACGGCGAGGATGGCAGCATGACCGTCGTGACGGAAGACAAGACAACCGCCGTCGTGCAGAAGCCGGGCGCGGTTCGCATCAACTGGGTCAGGTCTGCGCCCTGGCTTTACACCATCGGCCTGTTCGTCGTCTGGGAACTGCTGGTCATCGCCTTCGATACGCCGGTCACCATCCTGCCGGCGCCCAGCCGCATCTTTCAGGCCATCGTGCAGTACTGGTCGCCGATCTGGAAGAATTCGCTGCAGACACTCTTCACCACGACGCTCGGCTTCGGGCTCGCGGTCATCGGCGGGCTGGCCATCGGCCTCTTCATCGGCTGGTCGAAGACGATCTATGCCGGCCTCTATCCGCTGATGATCGGCTTCAACGCCATTCCCAAGGTGGCGGTCGTGCCGATCCTGGTGATCTGGTTCGGCATCGGCACGATTCCTGCGGTCATCACTGCCTTCCTGATCTCATTCTTCCCGATCGTCGTGAATGTCGCGACCGGTCTGGCGACGATCGAGCCGGAGACGGAGGACGTGCTGCGGGCGCTCGGCGCGCGCAAGATCGACATCATGCTGAAGGTCGGCATCCCGCGCTCGATGCCCTATTTCTTCGGCTCGCTGAAGATCGCCATCACGCTCGCCTTCGTCGGCTCGGTGTTGAGCGAAACGGTCGCGTCGAACTACGGTCTCGGCAACATGATGAGTTCCGCCCAAAGCCAGTTCAACGTGCCGCTGGTGTTCGCGGGCCTGCTGATGCTGGCCATCGAGGGGATTGCCATGTACGCGCTGATGGCCTGGATCGAGAAGCGCATGACCGGCTGGGCGCACCGGTCGACCATGGCCAACTGACCGATGAAATGGCGGCGGAGCGGAAGCCTCGTGCAGCCGCTCCGCCGCATCCTTGCCGTCAGGTCCGCGCCGAATCCGGCTCGTCCGACATCTGCAACAATGCCGGTGGTCCGCTGTCGCCGGGTGGGGCGTGGTAGGTGACCTGAGGGTAGGGGATGGTGATGCCCTGGGAATCGAAGGCCTCTTTCACCGCCTTGGTGATGTCGCGGCTCGTCATCCACCAGACCGAGCTGTTCGCCCAGTAGCGCAGCGCGAGCACAACCGAATTGTCGCCGAGATCCATGACGAAGGCGGAAGGCTCCGGCGTGTCCAGGACCCGATCGTCCTTGCGCACGATATCGAGCATGATGGCGAGCGCCTTGTCGATGTCGTCCTCATAGGCGATGCCGACCTTGAAGTCGTGCATGCGCGTGGCAAGCCGGCTGTAGTTGGTGACCGGCACGTTCCAGAGCAGCGAGTTCGGCGCCAGCCGGTAGAGCCCGTCATAGGTCTTCAGCTCGGTGGCGAAGAGGCCGATGTCCTGCACGATGCCGTTGATGTTGCCGGTGTCGATGTATTCGCCGACGCGGAACGGGCGCAGCACCAACAGCATGATCCCGGCCGCAATGTTCTGCAGCGTTCCCTGCAGGGCAAGCCCGATCGCCAGGCCGATGGCGCCAAGGGCCGCGAGGATCGACGCCGTCTGCACGCCGAACTGTCCCAGCACCATCACGAAGACGAGAACAAGAACGGCGTAGCGGATCACGTTGGAGAAGAAATGCGCCAGCGTCACGTCGATGCCGTGGATGCGCGACAGGCCGCGGAAGGCCCAGCGGCTGAGCATCCCGGATGCGATCCAGCCGACGAAGAGAAGGAGCAGCGCGCCGACGATCGAGAAGGAATACTGGACGGCCAGCGCCGCGAGTTGGGCGAGGGCGGCGCGACTTGCGACCACGATATCGGATGCCTGTTCCATGCGTGTGAGTACTCCTTTCCTCAAGCCCAGGGGGTAATTGGAGCTGCAGGTGCAGAGGTCAAGGAACGCAGGTAAACTTCGCGGATTTATCCGTAACCATATGAAATCAGTGGGAAAGTTATAGGGCGGACCGGAGCGGAAGAACGAACGAGGCGCGGCCGTCGGTTTCGCTGCCGCGGCCGATCTCCCGGATGGCCGCCACAAGCCGCCCCTCCCGCCCGAGCAGCTTGTCGCCGAACTCTATGAGCCGGGTATTGGGCGTCGCGTGCGGCGCCACGCTTCGAAGCCGCCGCGCCAGGGCAAGGTCGTCCTCATCCGGATCGACGGCGAGTGACGCGATCACGGCGGCCGCAGGCGAGCGCGACACACCCATCCAGCAGTGGATCACGATCGGCGCCACCCTGTCCCACTGCCGGGCAAAGGCGATCAGCTGTTCCACATGGCTTTCGGCCGGCGCGATCAGGTCGCCGGTGCCGGCAAAGGCGATGTCGTTCATCCTGAGCGTCAGGTGCTGCTCGGCCGGGACGAGGCCCGGCCGGTGAAACTCGTGCTTCTCCGCCATCAGGCTCACCATGTGGCTCGCCTTGTGGCGCACCGCCAGTTCCGCGATGCTGGCGAGCGGACAGACGACGATCGCGCTCATGCCGGCGCTCCGGAGGTCCGTCCGGCGTCCAGCTCCGCAAACCGCTGGAGGAACAACGACTGCGCCTCCAGCGCGGGCATGGGCTGAAGCGGCAGCATGTCGACCGTGATGCCGCGCGGCTGCCCGAAGAACTTCTGCGCCTCCTGGGTCGAGAAGCCGGCAAGCACGGTCGCCTCGAAGAAGGCGGCCACCGTGTCGGCCTTCTTGATCCGCGCCTTCGTCTCGCGGCTGGCATGCGCCGGCAGGCCGAAGCGCAGGTGGATGGCCGCCTCCAGCCGGTGCTCGACCGACTTGTAGCCGCCGCCGACGACGGATTTGAACGGCGAGATCATGTCGCCGATCACATATTCGGGCGCATCATGCAGCAGCGCCATCATCAGGCACTGAGCGTCTGCCTCGTTGCTGCGGCGAAAGATCTCCTCCACCACTAGGCAGTGTTGCGCCACCGAAAAGGCATGGTCGCCACGCGTCTGGCCGTTCCAGCGCGCGACACGGGCAAGCCCGTGGGCGATGTCGGAGATCTCGACGTCGAGCGGCGAGGGATCGAGCAGGTCGAGCCGCCGTCCCGAAAGCATGCGCTGCCAGGCGCGAACCGGTTTGGCGGCGCTCACGCGTCTGCCTCGTCGTCTCCGGCGGGAAAGCCGAGACCGCTCCATTCCGGGAGGCTTGCGGTGACGGGCAGATCGCCGGCCATCAGCGGAATGTCGGCAGCCAGAGCCGCGCCGATCCGGTCGATACGCACGATCGCCAGCGCCGCATTCCCGGAGACAGTCCCCAGCGCCCCGACCGGCTTTCCGCCCGCCGTTATTGGCGTTCCGGTTGCCGGGAGATCAGAGTCTGATCGGATGATGGCCAGCCGCCGCCGGGCCGTGCCGCGGTGCTGCATGCGCGACACCACTTCCTGCCCCACATAGCAGCCCTTGCGGAAGGAGAGCCCGCCGTTCAGGTCCATCAGGACGTCATGTGGAAAGGCGTCCTGGAGTGCGAAGTCCGCACCGGAGACGGCAACTCCCGCTTCGATCCGCAGAGCATCGTAGTCGCCCACCGGCGCTTCGCCAGAAATCGGTCCCGGCCGTCGGACAAGAGGGATGCCCGCCTTTGTGAACCGCAGATCGGCCGGTCCCGCCTCATCTGCATGCTCGCCCCAGGTCACGGTGGTGCCCTCGTCCGGCATGAGTGCAATTTCGACGGGCGCCCGCAGTTTGTACATCGTCAGACGGCGCAGCAGCGCATCCTGCTGCGAGACGTCCGTCTCCAGCACGAGAGCGTCGCCGTCACGCCAGACGGTGAAGTCGAACAGGATCTTGCCCTGCGGCGTCAGCAAGGCACCCGGACGCGCTTCGCCTGCGGCAAGCGCGGGGAGATCCGTGGTGATGAGGTTCTGCAGGAACGGCTCTGCGTCCGGCCCGAAGACGCGAACGAAGCGTCGCTCTGGAAGATAGGCGGCTGGCATGGCGTGACTCGGATGTTGTTGCTGGCCCTCAGTTAGGCCTTTGCCGGCAAGGCAGCAAGAGCGGCATGCGCTTCCGCACTCAGTCCCCGCTCGTGAGCGACTTCCATTCCCCGTCCGGCGTGATGCTGAGCCGGTAGAAATTGTAGTTGCCGCCTTCTTCCATGCCCATGAGGTCGCCGGCCGTGACGATCCGCAGCAGCTCCACCCGCTCCGGAGGCGTGAGGGAAGCCAACGGCTTGCCGGCGAAATAGGGCCAGACATAGACCTCGTCGGGTGTCCCGGCATCCAGCCGCGCCGCGCCGGTGGACAGAATATCGAGGAGGATGGCGAGGATTTCCAAGCCTTCCGGATCGCCCGAAAGCCCGCGCATGGCGTCAACCGGCTCGCCATCTCCGTTGTCCACCTGGGTCTGCCGTGGGCCGGGATCGGTGAGCGGACGCAGGCGTTCGTAGTCGCCGGAGGCTGCAGCCTCGACGATCAGCTCCCGCATCCGCCGAACGGGCTCCGGAAGCTGTGACACATCGAGGATGATCTCGGCGTCTTGCGGATCTGGCTCGGAGACAGGAAGGTCGGCTTCGTCGGGCTGATCGGTTGACCGGCGGTTGATCAGCGGCTCGGGGAGCGGAAGCCCCGGTGGCCTCTCCAGGGTCTCTGCCTCGAAGCCTGGAGTGCCCCGGGCGTCACCGATGCCGAATTCCGACAGCGCGAGCGCCTTGGGCGGGGAGGCAAAAGTCGCCGTCAGAATGGCGGCAATCGCCAACGCGCGGCAACTGGTCATTGGCCTAAGGTCCGGAGCATCCCTCATAGGAGGCCTCGGACATCACTGCACGATGCGTTCCGGCGAAAATTCACCTGCAAGCATGCGATCGCGAAGGGTTTCGAGGATGGCTTCCGCGCCGTGTTCGCCATGGATGCGAATCGTTTCGCGCATGGCCAGAGCAAAGGCGGCGTCGGCGATGATCTCAGGTTCGATGCCGTCGGCAACGCCGTCGGCCCAAGCCTCATGCTGGTATTCCAGGGCCACCTGCATCTTCTCATGGACAATCATGTCGTCGATTTCGTTGCGGCCAGTCTGCATCATGTCTTCCTCGGTTACCCGTGGGTTACTGCGTTGTTAAGGACTCTAGCAGCCTTTTACCAAAACGACACGGCTTGCCGGCGAAAGAGGTAAATAATGCCCTAATTTCCGAACCGTGCCGCAATTTCTGCAGCGAGTGTTGCGCCTTCGTTACGGTAGCGCTCTTCCGCAGTGCGCGCCGAGTCGGTGCAGGAGGCGTGAACCGACGCAAACGACCGGTAGCCGCGATTGAAGGCGGCGGTCAAGCGCTCGCGCCGCCGCGGTTCGCTTGCGGTCTCTGCATCCAGCAGTTCCTGCATGGATTGCCGCCAGTCGCCGTCCTCTTCGCCGCACAGCGAGCGCAGGTAATGGATCGATCCGAGGATCTCGGAAAGCCTGGCAAGCTGCGCGTCGTAGGGCGCCGGCTTTGCCTCTTCCACCGGCGATGGTGGGGAGGCAGAGGGACCGGACGGCGCCGTTTCCTGAGCCGCAAGCGGCCCGGCGAGGGCAAGCAGCAGAGCAAGACCGGCATGGGCGCGCAGGACAGGGGACATGGTTTCTCGTGAACTCACCGTGATAGCAGCCGTTCGGCGCAGTCCAGCACGCTTGCCGGCACCGGAAGGGCGCGAATCTCCTCCACCGTATACCATCCCTGATCCGCCGCATCATCTGCCGCAATGGCTTCCATCGCCGCATCGGCCTGAACCAGGAACACGGAGAGAAAGAAGTGGCTGGCAGCCTCGCCGTTATCTCCGTCCGACTTCAGGTCATAGGTGGCAAACAGCTCCGGGCCGTGTGCCGTGATCCCGGTTTCCTCGAAGAATTCCCGCAGCGCCGTCTGCTCCGGCGTCTCGCCCGGTTCGGCACGACCGCCGGGAAACGCATAGAAATTGGCAGCGGGCGGATTGCGCCGGCGGATGAGCAGGAAGCGGCCCTCCCGCTCGAGAATTGCGGAGGAGGCGCGTTGTGGAAGCGTTTCTGCGGTCTGGTCATTCATGGCTGCCAAGGTAGAACGATTGCGTCCCGATTCAAACGCCAGGCCGCGAAATGAAAGCCTATTTCCTCTTCTCGATTGCAGCGCTCGCGGAAATCGCCGGCTGCTTCGCCTTCTGGGCCTGGTGGCGGCTCGACAGGCCGGTCTGGTGGCTGGCGCCCGGCATGCTGTCGCTGGCGATCTTCGCCGGCGTTCTGGCTCTCGTTCCAAGCGATGCTGCCGGTCGTACCTATGCCGCCTATGGCGGCATCTACATCGTCGCCTCGCTGCTGTGGCTCTGGCTGGTGGAGGGACGCCTGCCGGACCGCTGGGATGTCGGCGGCGGTCTCGTCTGCCTCGCCGGCGCCGCGTTGATTCTCTTCGGCCCGCGCGGCTAGCGGCCTTCTTGACCAACCCCGGAGCCGGTGCGATGACAGGCGCATGTGTGGACGCTACGCCCTGACCGCAACGCCGGAGGAAATCCTGCATTTCCTGAGCGTCGTCGATATCGATTCCTTCCCGGCCCGCTACAACATCGCGCCGACGCAGCCGGTGCTGGTTGTCATCGGTTCCGAGCGTGAGCGGCCCGGCAGCAATCTGCCCGAGCGGCGCGCGCTCCTGGCCCGCTGGGGCTTCATCCCGGGATGGGTGAAAGATCCGGGCGAGTTTCCGCTGCTGATCAACGCCCGTTCCGAGACGGCTGCGGAAAAGGCGTCCTTCCGGGCGGCGATGCGGCATCGGCGCATTCTCGTGCCCGCCTCCGGCTTCTACGAATGGCGCCGCCCGCCCAAGGAGACGGGCGTGAAGCCGCAGGCCTACTGGATCCGCCCGAAGGCCGGCGGGCTGCTCGCCTTCGGCGGCCTGATGGAGACCTACGCATCGGCGGAAGGCTCGGAGGTGGATACCGCCGCCATCCTGACCACCCGGGCGAATGCCGCGATTCGCCTGATCCATGACCGCATGCCGGTCGTCATCAGGCCGGAAGACTTCAGCCGCTGGCTGGACTGCAGGACCCAGGAGCCGCGTGCGGTGGCCGATCTGATGCAGCCCGTCGAGGACGAATTCTTCGAGGCAATTCCTGTCTCCGACCTCGTCAACAAGGTCTCCAACATGGGGCCGGACGTCCAGAAGCCTGTTGCGCTCGCCGAACCCACCGAACCTCCCCGGAAGCCGTCGAAGGGCGACAGCCCGCAGATGTCGCTCTTCTGATTTCCTCCAGCCAATCCATCAGGTCTGACAGTCATGCTCTCTGCAACAGTTTCCGGCTTTGCGCTCGGCGGTTCGCTGATCATCGCCATCGGCGCCCAGAACGCCTTCATCCTGCGCCAGGGCCTCATCCGCCGTCACGTCTTCGTCCTCTGCCTGATCTGCGCGCTGTCGGACGCTCTGCTGATCGGGGCAGGGGTCGCAGGCCTGGGGTCGATCATATCGCGCTCGCCGACGCTCATTACCGGCGTCACACTGGCCGGCGCCGCCTTCCTGGCGACCTATGCGGCCATGGCGTTCCGGCGCGCCTGGCGGCCGGCGGCAATGGTGGCGGGAAGCCCGCAGGGCATGGACCTGAAGCAGGCGATCGCCACCTGCCTCGCCTTCACCTTCCTCAACCCGCACGTCTATCTCGATACGGTGGTGCTGCTGGGAAGCCTTTCGGCAGCCTTCGAGGGCCGCGAGCGGGCAGCCTACGGCATCGGAGCGGCGGTCGCATCCTTCGTATGGTTCTTCGGGCTTGGATATGGTGCGCGGCTGCTGGCGCCGCTCTTTGCCAGACCCGCCGCCTGGCGGGTCCTGGACATCCTCATCGGAGTGGTGATGAGCCTGCTTGCCCTTGGACTGCTGTTCAGTCTCGGCAGCGCGGGCTGAGCGGCCCGATCAGCCGGCTGGCTTGAGAGCCTGCTTCGGCTTCAGCATCAGGGCGGCAGCAACGACGGCCTTCAGGCCGAGCGGACGGTAGGGATGGGCCTGCGCTTCGGTCTTGGCCTGCTCTGCTGCTGCACTGTTCTCGGTGGTCACGGGGGTCTCTCCTCACGCTGGCGATTCAGACAGTCGATGGACTGGTGAATCGGCTTTCGTCTGGAAAACGGGCGGAATAGTGGCGGCCTGCGCCGTCACCT
>TARA_R110002051_G_scaffold127639_3_pt1 | contig 14110 bp, 15 predicted proteins | sample TARA_R110002051 | Tara Oceans TARA_R110002051 (sample SAMEA4397023) | marine metagenome | biome: Polar Biome; feature: [MES] marine water layer (ENVO:01000295) within the mesopelagic zone...; material: water (ENVO:00002006), including particulate matter (ENVO:01000060) such...
CCGCCGCCTGGTTGGACAGCTCGCCCATCATGACATAAGCCCGCGCGCCGCCACCAAGTCCTTGCGCACGCAACATCTTACAAATCTCGAACGTTTCCAGTGTTCCAGATTCAATCTCGTTTGATGCGACAAATGCTTGATTGTCTGGCATACTGTCGACGTTGATTGGCTGTCGGTTAACGAACACGAGAGGCACACCTGCGGCCTCAGCAGCGGCGGTCATCGCTTGTGTAGCTGACGTATCAACTGGGTTAACGATGATTGCATCGACGCCGGATGCAATGAAATTGTTGATCTGGTCCAGCTGCCTGGCTAAGTCGTTTTGCGCATCTTCAATTTGGACTTCAACGCCATCCATTTCAGCAGCGGATGCTTCGATGCCGTTGCGCAGAACTGTCAAAAAGTTATCATCAAAAAGCGCCATCGAAACACCGATGTCTTCGGCGATAGCTGCTGTGGACAAAAGAGAAGCAAGGCCTGCGGCAATAATAGTCTTTTTCATTGGGTTCCTCCCGTTGTGGTGTCCGGCACACCATTTCTTTTGCCGGAACCCCTTAATCTTCGGGGTATTCAAACCCTTGCTCAGGCGGCCTCCTGCCGCAATCGCGAGGTAATAAATTCGAATGATGCTTTGATTTCCGAGTATGGATCCGGCATCGCATGGGTTCTCGGAGAGAAGCACTCATACGAAATTGGTCCGTCGTATCCGTCCGCAATCAGGGCGCGGATCTGTTCGATATTGCCAAGACGATCTTGCTCATCGACCAAGACCCGATGCTCGTCTTCCATCTCGGTGATCTTCAAGTCTGGATCGACAACTGCTGAGATATGAATAATTCCAGTGGCTTGAGTGAAAATAGCATTCTCACCAGCAAGCGTGTGGTGGAACGTATCGTGCACCAGTTTAAAGTGATCGTCTCCATGGATTGCGTTGATGGTATCGACGAGTTCCGATTTTGAGCGCAGCGACGACCGCAAAAAGCCAAGCGGCTCGACCAAAGCGACGATACCTGCGTCAATCAGCATCGGCAGAATCGCCTTCATTGCGACGCGCAGGTTGGCTTGGCGTTCGCCGTTGCCCAACCCCGTTCCGTCATTACGCGGGATCAGACTGATAGTTTCGGCGCCTACGGCCTCTGCGACTGCAATCAGATCCCGCACCGCAACTTCACGTTCTGCGTCCCATGTGTTGAACGGATAGACTTGGCTCAAACCCACGAGGCGCAGACCTCTATCCTTTGCCATCTCACCTGCTTCAACGGGGTCCACTCCATCAAACAGTTCACGATCGATATCGTTGCGGACTTCAACCCCGACACACTCAAGCTTGGCCGCCAAATCAAGGAAATCGACGTAGCTCAGGTTTGGAACTGTCATATGATTAAGTGCAAAGTTCATTGTATCCCCCTCATCACGACACGGACGTCTTTTCGGACTGGCCGATCGCAGCGTTGCAGAACACTGAGGTCACTCTTGGGATTCGGTCAATGCATCAAGGTGATTAATGCGTCATTCATGACGTTCTAATGGAGATAAAAATGACGTTTTTACGTCATTAAAATGACTCCGGCAACACGATCCGGGGTTCAAGAAACATCTGCCCCGACACACCATCGTCCGCCTCGGTAGTGGCTTGTATCATTTGGTCAATTAAAGTCCTACAAAGCTCTTTGAGTGGCGTAGAAATCACCATGGTGACATAGCCGTCAATCAGTCCAGCCCGACTTTCGGCGGTAAGTTCGTTGACTATCAACGCGACCTTCGGGGTGGAATGCACCTCTCGCACCGCAGCAATCGCACCCTCCATGCCACCGCCCGCTATATAGATGCCGCGCAGGTCCGGATGACGCTGCAAAAGGTCCAGCGTAGCTTCATATGTAACTTGCCTCGTTTCGAGGTTCACGAGGGTATCAAGGACTGTAAATCCGAGATCGCTTTCTCTTACAAATGAGCGGTACCCTACTTCACGCAAATCGTGCCCATGCCAACGGTTGCCGCCAACGAAGATAGCAAGCTTCCCAGGTTGATGCACCGTTTTCGTTATCATCCAGCCAGCTAGCCGCCCAATTTTCATATTGTTGAGGCCAATGTAGTTTTTCCGGATCCCTTGCGCGAAATCATTGAGGAGGGACACGACGGGTACATTCTTGTCCTTCAAGTCTTGCACCACGCGGTTTAGCCGAGGGTCGTTCACGGCAGTGCAAGCGAGAGCATCGCAGCGGCGGCCCAGAGTTTTCAACAGATCGGTAAACTCATCCGGTGACTGCGACGACGAAAACCTAATATCAGAGGTAATCCGGTAATCATGTCGTTTTGAAATGGCCGCTTCGATGTGGGTGGCGAAATCACTGTAAAATTGCTGGCTCTTCTTCAGTAGGACAAAACCAAGTCGTAATTCCGGCAAAGGCTTGTCCAATCGGCTTAGAAAGATACCCTTGCTGTGGTAGCCAACTTTGTGTGCCGCATCAGCAATTTTTCGCATCGTTTCTTCGCGTACGATCGACCGCCCGTTCAACGCACGGTCAACGGTTGTCGGACTGACACCTGCCTCTCGCGCCACATCTTTGATCGTCGGTCTGTTTGCCATTTGGCCTCCATGACGTTTTTACGTCATAGTTTTCTAACAAGCGCGCCGACACCGAGTCCAGCGAGATTATGTGTCTTCGGTGGGGCCCTAGGCCGCAAAAGCCCCGCCTTAAATCTCGACAAAGACCCGTCCGTTCTCAAGCTTGGTCGGATAGGTATGCAAGTTTTCGCAGGCGGGCGGCGTTTCCACCTCACCGTTTGTGCAGTCAAAAATTGACGAATGCTTGGGACATTCAATGGTGGCTTCAATGACCAAGCCATCACTCAGGTGGACTTCCTCATGGGTACACAACCCATCAGAGCAATAATAATTATCCTCGTGATCGCGAACTATGATGAACGTGCGCTCCCCGTGATCGAAACGGATCACGTCTTCTTGGTCGATTTCATTTTGTGCGCAGGCATTGATCCATTGGGCCATCACTCGCTCCTTTTCTTTTGTTTAACAACCGCCCTATTGGGGCAATGCACTCGGGCGCACGCCCGCGCATCAAATGTCCTGTGGCGCATAATCTGCCGGGCAATCAGGCATAACACTTTGAAGTAGCGTCACGGACTTCTCCAATCCTTCCAACGAGTTCAGCAAAACGTCTTCATGCTCGATCGACAGCCAACCATCGTAATTTGCCATTTTGAGTCGGTAGCAGAACTGCCGCCACCATTCTTCACCGTGGCCAAACCCGAGCGTGATGTAAGACCAGCTGCGGGCCGAAATATCCATAAGAGAGCCGTTCTCCAGTAAGCTGGTGGTTGCCTGCACAGGCGCATTAAGCATCGTGTCTTTTGCATGCACGTGATAAATTGCATGCCCTGAAGCTTGCGCTGCAATCAACGGATCAGCCCCCATCCAAAATAGGTGGCTTGGATCAAGGTTGGCGCCGACAATCGGACCTACAGCTTCACGCAGTTTCAACAGCGACGGCACGTTGTAGACGCATTGGTTGCCATGCAATTCCAATGCAATCTTCTCGACCCCGTTTTCCTGTGCCAGCGCAACAATCTCGGTCCAAAACGGGATCAGTTTCTCGTCCCATTGATAGCGCAGAATATCTTGCGTTTCAGGTGGCCAAGAGGAAACGATCCAGTTGGGCATCGTATCATTGGCGGACCCTGCCGGCAGGCCCGACATGGTGCAAACGGTCTTGATGCCCATTTCACCCGCGACGCGGATGGTGTCGCGCAGCCCCTGTCCTTGTGTCGGGTCAGTCGGGTGCAGCGGATTTCCGTTAGCATTCAGACTGATGATCTCAAGGTTGCGATCAGAAAACTCTTTCTGATAGGCGGCTTGGGCCGTCTTGTTGCCCAGCAGTCCTTTTAGATCGAAATGTGGTGCCGTGGACCACCCGCAGGTGTTTACCTCAACCCCAGAAACGCCCACGCGCTGCGCATGATCGAGCATGTCTGTGAAAGACACTCCACCAAGGCTGTCAGACACAAAGCCCAGTTTCATGCGTAAAACTCCGGTTTGGGGGCCATCACGACCTGTGTTTTCGTGCCCGAAACCAAGGCTTCAACGCCAGCTTGCGCTACAATCGCGGCGCAATATCCATCCCAGCAATCCGATGCAGTGTCAGGGAATTTTCCCGTTTCGACAAAGGCCAGAAAGTCTCGGTTTTGGCGAACATAAGCCGCATGATATCGGCCTTGCCAATCGGATTCATAGCGGCTGGAACTTGACAGTTTCATGTCAGTGCGGGTGTACGCCACATTGTTCATCGCAATTGTGCCTGCCTCGCCCACCAATTCGCCGCGCACGTCGTATCCGTAGGCGGCATTGTTGTTGATCTCGATTGTCACCAGTTGGCCATCTGTGGTTTCCAGAACCATGACGACAGGGGCCACCAGCGCGTCAGAGCGCTTTGGCTGAAAGGCCGTGATCGAGGCATATTCTGTACCCAGCACATGGCGAACCACGTCAAATTCGTGCGGTGCAGAGTTTGTGATCGCCATGGCGCCCGTGAAATCAGCGGCAGGCGTTTCCACGTTGCGGTGGAAATTGTGCATCATCAAAGCGCGACCCAAGGTGCCACCGTCAAGCGCCTGCTTCATCTCGATATAGGATTGGTCATAGCGGCGCATAAAACCCAGCATGACATGTCTTGCACCGGCGGCCTGTTCAGCGGCCATGACAGCAAGACATTCATCCGGCTGCTGCGACAAAGGCTTCTCACATAGCACCCGCTTACCCGCCTTAATGCAGGCCAATGACAGCGGCTCATGGGTGAAATCCGGGCTGGCCACGATCACCGCATCCACGTCATCGCGGGCGATCACGCTGTCTGGGTCGATGGCAACATCGACCGCCCCATAGCGATCCGCCAAGCCTTGTGCGCGGCTGACGTCCATATCGCACACAATTTGCAACTGTGCGCCCGGCAAATCCTCGGCGATGATTTCGGCGTGGTCCGCGCCCATCAACCCTGCGCCGATGACAGCAATTCTAACGGTCATTTAGGTTTTCCAAATCATAAAAAGGGGAGCGCGTTTCAGAGCAGGAGGCCGGGAGACAACCTCCGGACTGGACTGCGCTCCCCGACCGACACCTTGGGAGCTCGACGCGTCGGGTTGTTAGCTTAAGCATCGGCATAGCCTTCGATTTGCCTTTCGAGGTCTGCCATCGTTTCGCCGCCCGCCATCAAGTCGGTGATCTCTTCGCGGGACCGTTCGCCTTTGCGGAAATCGGCAGCAATCGCGCCACGGATCAACACTGCGAAATGATCGCCCACTGCCATGGCATGCATGACCTGGTGAGTGATGAAAATCACGGCCAATCCCCGGCGTTTTGCCTCGTTCACGATGCGAAGAACGTGTGCGGCCTGTTTGACCCCGAGCGCGGCTGTTGGTTCATCAAGGATAAGAACACGCGCGCCGAAATGGACCGCGCGGGCAATGGCCAGCGACTGACGTTCACCACCTGACAAGCCGCCTATCAGACGATCACCGTCATCGACCCGCGTGATGCCGAAGTTCTGCACAGCCTCGACCGCGATCTTATTGGCTTTCTTGCGATCGTAGATCTTGAACGGACCCCATCCTTTGGTGGGCTCCACACCCACAAAGAAACTGCGCCCAATGCTCATCAACGGAAATGTGCCGCCAAATTGGTGCACGGTGGCGATGCCTTTATCTTGGGCCTCTCGCGGGGTGGAGAATGTCACCTCCGCGCCATCCATAAGGATGGAACCCCGTGTCGGCTTGTGGACACCACATAGCGTCTTGATAAGCGTTGATTTACCCGCACCGTTATCCCCGAGCAGGCAAAGCACCTCGCCTTCATTCATCTTGAGGGAAATATCATGCAGCACGTCGATCGGCCCAAAGGATTTATCAACACTACGGAGTTCCAGAACTGGAGAAGTCATCGGTTGGCCCTCATTTCTTCTTTGGCGCATAAGACAGCGCCATGGAGCGGAAGGTGTTGTTCATCAGGACGGCGGCCAACAGCATCACGCCAATAATCAAACTTGACCAGTTGCGATCAAAACTTGTGAAATAGATGCCTTGATTGACCACCGCAAAAGTAATGGTGCCAAAGACGATCCCGACGACGGACCCAAATCCACCCGTCAGGACAACGCCCCCAACGACCACCGAAATGATAACGTTAAAGATATAAGACATCCCCGCAGACACTTGCGCCGAGTTGAACAACAGCGCCTGACACATGCCCACGAACGCCGCACTACACGCCGAAAGGATGAACAAGATGATCGTCAGTTTCGTGGTCGGGATACCGGCATTGCGTGCGCTTTCACGGTCGCCGCCCATAGCGAAGATCCAATTACCGTACTTCGTATAATGAATGTAGAAAATATAGACGGCCGTCACAGCAAACCACCACAAGATGATAACTTGATAGGTGCCACCAATAAATTGCCCGAAAACGGCTTTGTAAAAGTCCGGTGCCTTGATCGATACGCTGGTCGTTCCGGTGATCAGCACCGATAGGCCAAGCACGAGACCCGCAACTGCAAACAAAGTGCCAAGCGTTACAATCAACGACGGGACGGCAGTGTGAACGACCAAAAAGCCGTTGATAAACCCGACAACCACGCCAAACCCGAGCACCACAATGATCGACATCCAAATCGGGAAGTCATAGTGGCCGGACATGATTGCCACGATCATCGACCCCGCAGGGATCATTGACCCGATGGAAATGTCTAATTCACCTGCGATCATCAACAACCCGACCGGTATTGCAATAATTCCAATGTTGGCGGCAACGTTTAGCCAACTCGCGATACCGGACGGTTTCAAAAAATTTATGCCGCCGAAAATTAGAAAGAAGGCTATGACTGCGACCATTCCCAGAAAGGCTCCGGCCTCTGGTCGGCGAAATAGACTGCCGATTGATAAACGACTCATTGGAAATGTCCCCGTGTTTGTTCGGTGGCTGGTGGCAACCATATCGTTAGGTCATGCCGATGTAACGGCCCGCAGAAACGTCTACGGGCCGAACAAATTCAGTCTTAGCGATAGCCGAGTTCTCCGCCCTTAAGCGTGGCTTCGATGTTGGATGCATCCACGATGCCCGGCCCTGTCAGCAACGGAGACGTCGCCATCGCTAGACCATAGTTCACGTAACCATCGGCTAGCGTCACTGCCAGAAAGCCCTGCAACCAGGGCTGCTGGTCAATCGCAAAAAGCTGTTCACCGTCACGGATACGCTCAAGGCCAGCCACGTTCATGTCGAATGAACCAAGGGCGATGGTTTCGACCCGTCCCGCCTGTTGCATCCCAATATACGCACTGTCTGCATCCGCAGAGGAAATCGTAAAAATACCATCGATAGTTTCATCGCCAAGCAGTGTCGCTTTGATCGCTTCGGCAACCGCTGTTGGATCTCCAAATGCGCTTGCTGGCAACGGAAGCTGTTCCGAAACGCCACCAGATTCGGCCATTCCATCACGGATGCCATCGCAGCGCGCTTCGAGGTTACCTGCACCGGGCACCGTATTTACACAAATTACGTTTGTCGCGCCATGTTCGGCAAAGTATTTACCACCAGCAAGGCCAGCAGGGTATTCTTCGTTGCCAATATAATTGATCGCGCCGAGTTCTGCCGCCTTATCCCCGCCACCAGCATTATAGAGTATAACGGGAATGCCCGCAGCCATAGCTGCCTCGATCGCTTCGTCTTGCGCGTCCGGAACCCAATTTGGAACCGCAATGATGTCGACACCTTGGCTGATCGCTGTTCGGACGAGGTTTGCAGCGTCACCACCAATGTTATCATAAGTTTGCAACTGCAAATAATTGACGGTGCCTCCATGGGCTTCGACAACAAGCGTTGCATCATCAATGCCACGACCAATTTTCGCGAAAAACGCATCATCCGCACGACCACCGATAATCGCGATGGTTGCGCCTTCTTGAGCCATTACCGGTGCAACGCCTAACGTAGCTGTCGCCAGCAGTGCCCCCATTACATTCTTAAAGATACTCATTGTAGTTTCCTCCCTTAGCGCCGTCACAATTGACGACATTCGTTGTGGGTCAATCGGACCCGGCGTTTGCTAGAACGTCCGACCTGCGAACAACCTAGACTTGTAAGCAACGGCCATTAGGCCTCCCCTTTGCGCGCGTTTGCTCTTTCTTTCTTCTTGCGAAAACGATCTTGCATGATTTTGTCACCGGCTTTCGAACCGTCATGCCAAGTGCCCATCCAACGATCCAATGGCATCATCCCATCGGCGTAGTTCACTTCGAAGTACTTGTGGTGCAGGTAGTGGGCAAAGGCATGTGTATCGAACGCGCCATCCTCACCTGTCTCAATCTTGTCGAAGCCGACATGCCCGACCACAGCTCCCGTTCCCGCAATATTGAGGTGATAGATCATCAGCAGTGGATGCGATGGCAAAACCAGATGGATCAGGCTGCCAGACCAGTACAGAAGATGTTCAACGGGGTGCATTGATAACGATGACCACGGCGACGGGTTGACCGAATTGTGGTGTACCGAATGGATCCACTTATACAGCACCGGAATATGGATCAGCCGATGAATACAATAGAAATGGAATTCGTGCAGGATGGGAATAACAAGACCAAAGCAAATCAACCAAATCGGATGTTCAGAAAAGGTGGCCCAAGGCCCCCAGCCGTTGGCCCAGGCCCACAGCATTCCGACCTCATAGGCGGTCCAAATCGGCAATCCGGTGCCAAATGTGCGGATGATGTTGTCCACATTTTGGCTTTTGAACATGAATACATCGGACGGATGTTCCGACGGAAACTTGCCGTTGTATTTGAAATGTGTTCCCTGACGCCGCTTCACATACAATCGCAGTTCTAGCGCCCCGTAAAACAGGATCACAATCGCTGAGTTGCGTGCAAACAGGTAAATCACCCACCCCCACTCCACCGATTCGAGTGTCTCACGGGACGGTGTCAGCAGAAACCAGAACACCACGCTGATAGCTAAAAAAGTCAGGTTCCACGGCAGGAAATAGCTTGGCAACCAGCGCACGAATTTCATCGGGCGAATGGGCCAGATAAAGACCGGCGCGTTTTCAATGGCGTCATTGGGGCGCCAATTGCCACGCTTGTCCCGCGTGCCGCTCTTTAAGTCGTCCATCGCTATACCCCCTGACAGTCTGAACAGTGAATTTGTGCCGATCCAGAGATCGAAACTCGGTTCGGTTGATTAGAACCATCATGCCTGCTGGACCAATTTGTCGCATGTCGGAAACTGATTGATTTACATCAACTGCAAAAAATCTATGCTCCCTTGCAACGTTAGTTCAGGGGGCGAAATGGCCAAAAAGGGCGACGCACGACCAAGATTACAAGACGTTGCGCGTAGTGCCGGTGTCGGCACGGCCACTGTTGATCGCGTGTTAAATGAACGTGGCAACGTGAGCGAAGACGTCCGCCGCAAGGTCATTGACGCGGCACGCGCGCTTGGACTTCGCCGTCAATTGCCGCCATCCTACAAGCCACTTATCCGACTCAATCTGATCCTTGCACGTCCCGATCTACCCCTTCTCGCCCGCATTGCGTTGGAGTTTCGGAACCTTGCTAAAACTATCGACAGGCGCATAAGCCTTCACATCACCACTCTGCCCCATGAAACCCCTGAGTCCCTCGCCGCAGCCATAAGGGCGACGGATTGCGATGCGGTGATTGCTTATGGCCAGAACGATTCCGTGATCCACGATGCGATAGATGATGTCGGCAAACGAAACATTCCTGTGATCTCGATTATCTCAGACCTGTCGGGTTCTAAACAGCTCGCCTATGCTGGAACCAATCATCATACCGCTGGACGAACCGCAGGCTACTTCGTATCGCGCATGGTGCCGCTTGGTGGCCCTGTCATGGTTTTATGCAGTCACCTCGGTTTCCAATCCCACGCAGATCGTATCGCCGGCTTCAAGGAGTACCTGACGGAACATGCCCCAAAGTTGACGATTGTTGGTGTCGTTGAGGGTCTGGACGAACGTGACCGGTCAAGGGAAAAGCTCATTGCGGCATTCCGCGAGCGTCCAGATATCGCCGCGATATATAATGTCGGAGGCGCCAATCTTGGTGTCCGGGCAGCAATCGAAGCCGACGTACTCCATAAGCGCCCGTTGTTCGTCGGCCATGAACTTACCCAATATACGACCCAGATGCTTCGCGATGGGATAATGACCCTCACGCTAGACCAAAACCCGCGCCTCCAAGCCCAATTCTCTCTGGATGTCCTGATGGATCACTTTGGTTACGAAGGCAGACCAGTCGCGCGCCCTTATGTCTCAAACGTCCCCATTGTGCTTTATGGACCAGAGAACATCCCGCCAGCGCCCTGATTGTTTCACATCAGCTTCGTGTCTGCACAAAGCATGACCGCACCGATAGGTTTGCCCAAAAGCAATTAGTGCCGCACACCTGCGGCGGCCACACCCAAGGAGGCGCTGATGAACAAAATCAAAGCGAACTTGCCCACATGAAGTATCGCGGTTTTGGCCGCACAGGTTGGATGGTGTCGGAAATTGGTTTCGGCGGCTGGCAAATTGGCGGCGCTTGGGGCCCGGTTGACGATGACGTCTCCGTATACACACTGCTACACGCCTTTGAACGTGGCATAAATTTCGTGGATACCGCGCAGCTCTATGGGGCGGGACATTCCGAAAAAATAATTGGACGGGCGCTGCGGGAATGGAACGGCGACAAGATTTATGTCGCGACTAAGGCCCAACCAACTGTCTGGCCAAACGCAAGTGACAACGCACCTGCTTTTCGCGGACGTTTCCCCGATTGGCATCTTCGCGAGAACGTCGAAAACTCGCTGCGCCACCTTGGCGTGGAACGCCTTGATCTGTTTCAATTGCACACTTGGGCGCCAAACGGTCATCTGGAATTGGACTGGCTTGAAACCCTGAATGATTTGCGCCGGGAAGGCAAAATCGACCAAATCGGCGTTTCGCTGCGCGACAATCGCCCTGGCGAAGGCGTAGACTTGGCGCACCTTGGGTTGGTAAGCTCGCAACAGGTCATTTTTAACCTGTTCGAACAGCAGCCCCGCGACGCATTGTTCGGAGCCGCCAAAGCCAGCGACACCGCGATCATCGCACGGGTGCCCTTGGACAGCGGTTCGCTGGTTGGACACTGGACTAAAGACAGCTACGCCACTTGGGAAACCGGATCACAACAACACGAAATGTTTCGCGGAGATCGGTTCGCGCAAACCTTGACGCGGCTTGATGAGCTTAAGGGTGAACTCGGCGACGCTTTCCCGACTCTCGCCGAAGCCGCAATGCGATACGTCTTGTCGCACGACGCCGTTAGCGTGTTGATTCCGGGTATGAAAACCCCACAGGAGGTCGATATGAACATCGCCTATTCAGACGGAAATCACCTGCCGGATGCGCTGCTCGAACGATTAGAAAAGCACGCCTGGGCAAGGAATTTTTACACATGACACGGCAATTTGAACGCCTGCGCCCGCATCAAATTCGCACCGCTTTGGCGGAAAAATCCACTATCTGGATGCCACTCGGCACGATCGAATGGCATTGCGAACATCTGCCCGTCGGGCTGGACGCCCTCACGGCGCACGGCCTGTGCCTTCGTGCTGCTGAACAAGGTGGCGGGCTTGTCATGCCGCCACTTTTTTTTGGAACAGGTGGCGGACATAGTGCATACCCATGGACGATTATGATGGAAAACTCCGCTGAAATTGAAGCCATGTTAGCTCGAACTGCCGAACGCCTTTGCGCGATGCATGTTGAGCGGTTGATCATTTTCAGCGGCCATTTTGCAGATGAACAATTGGTGATGATTGACCGCTTCGCTGCGGATTGGAATGCCAAAAGCGACCGTCTCAACATCATTGCCACGGCAGTAAACCGCTGTGTGGCTGCGAATATTGAACCGGATCACGCAGGGGCCTTCGAGACGAATTTAATGCATGCTATCGCGCCGGAAACCGTCGACATGTCACAACTTCCAAGTCTTGACAAAACACTGGACCCAATCGATCGGCATGACAAGAAAAGCCCAATCTGGGGTGTGATAGGAACGGACCCTCGTACTACCGACTTTTCCGAAGCCGATAGTCTCGTCGAGACCCTGACAGCGTGGTTAGTACGACACCAGCTTTAGCTCTGCACACGCAGCGTAAAAAATTGATCTCACTCATCCATACGGTCTAAGAGGAACAACCGACATTAGCTGAATAGATTTTCGACGTCAGATTTCACATATGCGAGCTTATGCGAATTAATATCGTCGCCATGGCTCAATTTGGTCTTCAGCTTCCATTCCAATGCTGAAAGCCGAATAGGCTGAAAATCCCTTCCTTACTCCTAGGTGGCCTGTGAAGCCCTATGCCTTGAGGACTGGCAAGCGGACGAGGACCTTTGCGGCGTATGGGGCGAACGGCCAGTTTAACATTTATTGAAGCGAAAACTAATGTGTAGCGCAGTCTAATAACTGGACATTTACAAGTTTATCGCCATATATATGTTGTTGGTGGCATTTTGCTACCTTTTCGAAGGATGGAGTTGTTATGGCCCAATCTATCAAGCTGTCCGATGATGTTATGTCAGTCGTGCGCCGTGAGTCCGGTTTGCAGAGCCGGTCCGTTGCGGGGCAAATCACCCATTGGATCAACATCGGTCGCGCCATCGAGCAATCGAGCGCGTTTGACTATCAACATATTAATGCCGCTCTTGCAGGGGAGTTGTCTCCGGATGAGTTGGGCGCTGAAGAGCAAGAAGTCTGGTTTGCGCAGTTTGCTGACGAAATGACCGCACAGTCTGATCAAGAAGAAGCGTTTTTTGCGCAGCGTCGTCAGCTGGGCCGTGGTGTTGGGCTGAATGACAAAGGTGAGTTGGTCTACCCTGAGGCCGCAGCCTAAACGTGGCCCCTGCCCCGCGTCCAACACTCGTGATGCTTGCAGGTCCAAATGGATCAGGCAAATCAACGCTTTATGAGACGCGGATCGCGCCGAAATTCGCGGTGCCGTTCATCAATGCCGACATCATCCAACGTGATGAGCTTAAGGACGGCGATGTAAATGCAGCGTATGAGGCGGCACAAATCGCTACTGAGCGCCGAGTGTCCCTGATGGCGGATCGCAAGAGCTTTGCCACGGAAACCGTGTTCTCCCATCCCTCCAAGCTTGATCTGATTAACCAAGCCAAAGCCGTTGGGTATCGCGTTATGACTTTTCATATTTCTGTCGCGCATCCTGATCTGTCGGTGGCGCGTGTCGGTGAGCGGGTCATCGAGGGCGGTCATCCCGTACCCGAAGAGAAAATCAGAACCCGTTATAATCGGTCTGGTCCCCTGATCCGCCAAGCCATTTTGAGCAGTGGTATTGGTCATGTCTTTGACAATTCCCAGCTGAACCAACTCCCGGTGCGGGCGGTGTCCTTCACAAACGGAACCCTCACCTTTGCCTTGCCGCAGCTTCCCGATTGGGTACTCGATCTCTACAGGGATGACTTAGTTCTGTAGATCAGCATATTGGCAAGCCAATGATCTTTTTGTTCTGAAGCACTGATGACTGGCATGCGTCAGTCATACGTAATCGTCGGACGTCACGCTGCCCCTTCTTGGTAATCGTTGCCACCTTGTTTGTAAGCTCTTCGATATCTTGTCCCACGCGTTGAGCCATCTCGAAAACTGGCGCAGGCAAGTCTTCAGACCAGTCTCTAGCCGCAGCAACGATAATATATTTCTGGGAATTACATAATGTGGACCGCCTACTCCGCCCGTGATATCTTATCGATACTATTCTCGGTCCTTCAGCGCATCTGCCAGAAACTTGGCAAATGGCACGATGTCCTCACGAACGCTCGCAGCTTCCAGCGCAGCCATGTAGGCTGTGCGATTGTCGACCTTGATCACCGTCCATGGATGACCGGATGCAGCCAACATAACATTCATCAAGAACCGAGCCGTACGTCCGTTTCCGTCAAGGAACGGGTGGATGAAGACGAAAATGAAATGACCAAGCACCACACGAACCGCAGGATTGGTTTCCGCCCGTAGAAGTTCGAAAAACACAGGCATACATTCACGGACGGCT
>TARA_R110002051_G_scaffold2580_5_pt1 | contig 14106 bp, 6 predicted proteins | sample TARA_R110002051 | Tara Oceans TARA_R110002051 (sample SAMEA4397023) | marine metagenome | biome: Polar Biome; feature: [MES] marine water layer (ENVO:01000295) within the mesopelagic zone...; material: water (ENVO:00002006), including particulate matter (ENVO:01000060) such as......
TATCTAACGCTTGATGATATGGAAGGGATTGACCCTGATGAAGTCATGGAATGGTTAGAAAATGGCTGGGTATGGCTAAATTACTCAGAATGATACGATAGCCATTATTACTAACTTATTATTAACGAACTTGATAAAAAAAACGATCAGCATTTACATCATTACGACTTATAAATCTTAAATAAATGCTGATCGCTATTTGAAATCCTCTGTTCGTTTGATAAAGAATCAAACTATCGCTCAAAACCTCTTATGCAGTAGCCGTTTTTTTATAACGACTCACGCCAGCGATAATCGTTTCTTCAATCACTCTATCATCGCCCAGCATCATCAGCACAAATAACTGCTCATCAAGCGACTTGGTCTTTGTCATACGGCGCGCAAGCAGCTCAGTGCCGCCCATATCTATCACTACAAAATCCGCTTCTTTATTCGGCATAAAGTTACCGATTTTGTCGTCTAATAATAATGACTGCGCGTTGCCTAAGGTAATTTGATATAAGCCTTGATGCGCTGATAACGGATTGTTTTGTAATTGCTGAACTTTATACGCTTCTGATAACGTGGTTAGCATCGATAAACTGGTTCCTGCACCCACATCGGTTGCGATACTAACGCCGGTATAGCTTAATGTTTTGGACAAATCAAACAAACCACTACCTAAAAACAAATTTGACGTCGGGCAATGGGCTATTTGGGTGCCCGTATCACGCAGCACTTCATACTCTGGCGTCTTAAGGTAGATACCGTGTGCCAACGTCGTATGCCTGCCAAGTAAGCCCATATCATGATAAACGTCAAGATACCCTTTATGATTGGGATAAAGCTCACGTACAAAGGCGATTTCATCAATATTTTCAGCCAAATGCGTTTGTAGATAAACGCTGTCATAGCTACGATATAGCTCACCGGTCATTTGCAATTGCTTCGGTGTTGAGGTAATGGCAAATCTTGGCGTAATCGCCACGTGCTGACGTCCGCGCTCATGCCATTTATCGATGATGTTTTGGGTATCGCGAATGCCCTGCTCTGTTGGTACACATAGATGCTCAGGCGCGTTTTGATCCATTAATACATTACCCGTAATCATACGAGTATTTAAGCGATTGCTTTCGTTAAAGAACGATTCTACTGATTGTGGATGACTGGTCGAGAACACCAAAGCGCTTGTTGTACCATTAGCAAGTAGCTGATTTAAAAAGAATTTTGCCGTATCATCGGCAATCTTTGCATCGCCAAAATTGGCTTCGGTCACAAAGGTATAATTATTTAACCAATCAAGTAATTGCTCGCCAAACGCTGCAATCATATCTATCTGCGGATAATGCACATGGGTGTCAATAAAACCTGGCATGATGAGCTTATCTTGATAATCATGAATTTGTACTGGCGCGTTGCCTACTTCGGCACTGCTATTACCATAGGTAGATAGCATCGACGTACAATCACCGTAATCTACGACGCGACCAGTCGCATCATCGACTACTAAAGCACCATTAGCGATATATTCAGGATAAACCTTGACGCCTGCCACCACCGACAGCAAATTGACGTTTTTTTCTACCACTGTGATGCTAGGACGCTCAGCATTGGTTAAATTAGCATTGCTCAAATCAGCCGTATCTAAATGAGCACGCTTGGCTCTGTCAGCCAAATTCTCTTCCGTTAAATAGTGCAGCACTTGTGCTTGATAAATATGTATGGTCATAAAAAAATCTCACAATAATAGATAAGTATTTTGGTTAAAAATTCATCCATATTATGTGTCTACCCTAGTGCAATTACAGAAATACAAGCGCAAAGTTACTGAACGCAGCCTATATCGTATGATGGCTGACGCAGCTAAAAACCATGTCTTACTTTCTTAATATCTTGAGGGCAAACAGATAAATAGAGAATTAAAAAACGGTCAATTAGGGTTACTGTTGGTTATAAATTATTATAAAGCTGCAAAACTTGCGCCGCGATAGAGATAGCGACTGCCATTGGCTCTTTTCCGCCGGTCTTAAGACCGATTGGCATGGTCAATTTATCGACCATTTGCTCATTATAATCACGCTGCAGTAAACGATCCCTAAAACGCTTAGCTTTGGTCGCTGAGCTGATACAACCAAGATAAGGTAATGAAGTTAATGTGCTACTGTCATCAAAGCCAATTTTTACATAAGCATCAAGCGTGGCACGCACCAAATCAAAATCAAGGCTGTGATCATGAGTCATCACTAGGATAAAATACTGAGTGCCTTTTTTCATCGAAGGATTTACTGAAGCGCCTCTCATACTATTAGCGACAAAGGGTTGGATAAAATCAACCGGATCTTCCTCAATATGCGGGCGAATATGTGCTGGTAAGTTATAAGCGATTTTCTGATCAGTCGCGATAGACTCATCCGTTAGATAACGCTCAAACATTTCGGGACGGCTATCAACCCAATCGATCTGACAAGGCAACTCAGCAAGTACGGTCATTAATGCAGCTGCTACGTGCCCGCCACCAAAGACCAGCAATGACATAGGCGGTATCACGTTAAAACATTCAAACATAACCGTGACACTACCGCCGCAACATTGAGCCAATGTTGCGCCCAATGGATAATGTTTGGTGTAGACTGCATCACGGCGTACCGCTTGTGCCTTTTCAGACTTGCCTTCTTTTAATGGTTTAAAGCCTCTCGGCTCGTTTGCATCTATCTCACCACTTAGCAATTGCCTTGCGGTTATCGTCACGTCATGTTCTAAGCTACCGCCGCCCAAGGTATCACAGCATCCGTCAAGCGTCACAATCATTTTAGATTGTAGCTCTCTAGGTGCCGAGCCATTAACGGCAACGACGGTTGCCAAAACATGCGCAATACCTTGATGCTGATATTGCGCAAGTCCGTCATACCATTTGGTTGGTGGTATCGGTGTGATAAGTGACTTATTCACTATGTGCCGGTCCACGAGCCGTTGACACATTGGGGTTTTCTATGGCTTCAGGTTGCTCATCAAACAATTGACCTTCAGACTCTGGTGGATTGACATCCTTACCATGAGGCACTTGCTGCGGCTTGACTCGATCATCATCGATACCACAATCGTCATTATCTGGCGTTAAGCTCGCAATCGTTTCCGCTTCGGCTTTAGACGCAATTTCCCACGCTTGACCTTGCATGCGCATCACTGCTTTTAGCACTGCTTCTGGCGTCGCAGGCATGGTCAAATCTGGATTTTTCTTATAATCCCCTAAGCTCGCTACGGCATTATTAATCGCACACCAAACACTGGCTGCTAGCATAAATGGCGGCTCACCAACGGCTTTGGAATTATAAATGGTCTGCTCTTCGTTTTTGCGATCGAACAGTTTGACGCTCCACCGCTTAGGCAAATCATGAGCCGTTGGAATCTTATAATTAGCCGCGCTGTTAGAAGCTAAATTACCTTTTTTATCCCAAATAAGCTCTTCAGCCGTCAGCCAGCCCATCCCTTGTACAAAAGCACCTTCGATTTGACCAATATCGATAGCAGGATTAATCGACTGCCCAACATCGTGCAAGATATCACAGCGCAATACTTTATACTCACCGGTTAAAGTATCAATCTCAACCTCAGAACAGGCTGCACCCAAGGCAAAGTAAAAGAACGGTCGACCCCACGCTTTGGAGCGATCATAAAATATCTTTGGCGTCTTATAATAACCAGTAGAAGACAAGCTAATGCGGTGCTGATAAGCCAATAAAATAAAATCTGCAAAGGTGAGTACTTCTTTATCGCCTATATGCACATGATTACATTCAAATTTGATATCTTCTGCAGCGACTTCGAAATGCTCAGCAGCAAACTCAACCAAGCGATCTTTGATGGTGATACAAGCATTTTGCGCCGCTTTACCGTTCATGTCGGTACCCGATGATGCAGCAGTTGGCGAAGTGTTTGGCACTTTATCCGTGCGAGTGGCAGTCGCTTTTACGGTATCTAAATCGACATCAAATTCATTAGCGACGATTTGGGCAATTTTAATATATAGTCCTTGACCCATCTCGGTGCCACCATGATTGACCTGAATCGTACCATCAGTATAGATAAGTACTAAGGCTCCTGCCTGATTCAACGTCTGCACGGTAAATGAAATACCGAACTTCACAGGTGTTAGCGCAAGACCCAAACGCTTATCACCACCCTCAGCTTCCGCCTTTTTATTGGCTGCTGTAATTTGCTGACGGCGCTTATCATACTCATTGTCATCTGCTAGCGTCTGCATAATAGTAGCCAAATCAAAATGCTCAATCGGCTGACCATAATGGGTGCTTTGGCCGTTTTGGTATAAATTTGCCAGACGTACTTGTAGAGGATCTTTGCCTAACGTATAGGCGATATGATCCATCATATATTCAGCGGTCAGTAGACCTTGTGGACCACCAAAACCTCGATAAGCGGTATTAGATACGGTATGAGTCTTGCAGCGGTGACCGGCTATTTGTGCGGCTGGATAATAATAGGCATTATCACAGTGGAACATCGCCCGATCGACGATAGCATCAGACAAGTCTGGTGAATAACCACACAATCCTGACAGCTGCATATCGACACCGAGCACTTGACCTTCATCATTGACACCGACATCATATCGGTTAGAGAACTCATGGCGCTTACCAGTCACGACCATATCATCTTGACGATCTAAGCGCATACTTACTGGCACGTTTTGACGTTTGGCAACGATACCGCAAAGACACGCCCATGCAGCGGCTTGCGTTTCTTTACCACCAAAACCACCACCCATGCGGCGCACCACTGTCGTAACCGCATGAAAAGGTAAGTCAACCACTTCCGCGACCAACTGCTGTACTTCACTTGGATGCTGCGATGAAGTATAAACTTCAAGTCCACCGTCATCACAAGGTACAACATACGACACCTGCCCTTCCAAATAAAAATGCTCTTGCCCAAGCATATGAATATGCCCTGCAACACGTGTCGGTGCAGCCGCAAGCTCAGCTTGCGCATCGCCGCGCTCCATAAAATGGCTAGGACGCACTAAATGCTGTTGTTTTAATGCCTCTTCCACAGTGAGAATCGCTGGTAGTGGCTCATACTCTAAAATAGCGTTAAGCACAGCTTTTTTAGCTGCACGATGACTGGTCGCGACGACAGCGAATAACGTTTGACCGACATACTCTGTAATCTCATCAACCATCAACGGATCACCGTCAAACACCGCGCCGATATCGGTTTTGGCTGGCAGATCTTTAAAAGTAATGACATCGATTACCCCATCTGCTGCTCTTACCGCACTTAAATCCATACTCAATACGCGTGCATGAGCATGAGCGCTCTTACCAATCGCTAAATGCAGGGTGCTTTGTGGTTTTAGCATGTCATCTACATAGGTGGCTGTGCCCATCACATGACTAATAGCACTGTCATGCTTGGCTCCGGTACCGATTTTATTTTTGGGTGGGCGTTGTCTACGTGTACTGTAGCTGTCAAATAATGAAGAATGATGACTCATGATGGCTCTCTCTTATATTTTTAGCAAAACCTATCTCTTTAGCGATAGCGTTTTGACTGTCTTTTTTAGCGATGCGATGGCTAGGTTAGTTAGCATAATTAAGCAAGTTTAAACACTAAGTCTGTCTATTCAGACCTTGTCGAGATTAATTACTATATTTTTCCTTATGCATCTACCGCTTGTACATCAGCTACCAGTTGCTTGCCGCATTTAATAATGAGTCGCTGCATCACATGCATACGATATTCGCGACTGGCTCTAACGTCCGTCATTGGCGAAACATCACTAGATAGCATTTGTGCCGCCTGCTCAAAGTTGGCAACCTCAACGGACTGTCCAATGAGCGCTTGCTGACATTTTGCAGCCAATAACGGTATAGCCGCCATGCCACCAAGTCCAAATTTTGCATTTTGGATAGTTGTGCCATCTGCTGATAAATCAAGTCGCGCAGCAAGCAAGCAAGCTGAGATATCATCTTCGTAACGCTTACTAATTTTATGAATATAAAGATGCTGATGGTCTTGCATCAGCGGAATATGAAGGGACACCACGTAACTACCAGCACGTAGCTTGGTCTTTTTATAATCTAAAAAGAATTCAGATAGAGGAATGATTTCGTCAATACAAGATGCTTGATTTGAATGGACATCATTATTATTGGTATTGTCCGCATCATCAATATCTGAAATATCAACAGCAGTGCAATGACGGATATGAATATGAGCATCTAATGCCAATAAAATAGGAGGTAAGTCGCCAATGGGTGAAGCGTTAGCGACATTACCGCCGATGGTGCCCATATTACGGATTTGCGGAGAGGCAATACGTTCAAATAAATTGGCAAAGTTGGGAAAGTATTGCTCAAGAACAGGCAGCATTTGCTTATAGCTCATACCAGCGCCCAATACTAAAGATGGTACTGTAGAAGAATCTGCTTCCGATTCTACATCGTTAGTGCCTTTTGACTGCGCATCCGCATTTTGACTTAAATCCTGTAGTGACCAAGACTTTAGCTCGTCGATTGCTGACAGTTGAACAATGGTCTCATGATCGATTAAGTGTTGCGTCACACTCAAACCTAAGTCCGTACCACCTGCCCAAATGGTCGCTTTTGGATGGGCAGCGAGCACTTGATTGAGCTCAGCAATAGATTGTGGAATGAATAACTTACGTGACGCTTGAGTAAGCGCAGGCGTGATAGTGCTGATTTCGCTTGAAACGGCTTGTCTGCTATTTGCCATCGCATCTGTCGCTAAACTGATGGTCAAGTCTTTAGCTATGGTTTGATCAGCATCGCGTTGTCTACCAATTTCACTCATCGCTAGACCAGCATCGATAATAGGACGGTAGCCTGTACAGCGGCACAGATTGCCACCAATTGCAGCCACGATATCATCGTAGCTCAAATCGTCCGTGATGGTTCCTTTTGCGACTTGCTGACGATGATTTTCATAGGTACTTGCCAGCGTCATCACAAATCCAGGCGTGCAAAATCCACACTGCGAGCCATGGCAGTCGACCATTGCTTGCTGGGCTGGATGCAATAAGGCACGATCTGGATGATGTTCAGGATTGTCCGCGATAAAAGCGGCCGTCATCAGATGATGACCATCCATCAAGGACAGTAGCGTGATACAAGAATTTAATGTATAAAAAGGCGCATCAGAAACATCTGCATCAATAGTGGGTAAGCGCTGTGCCATCACCGTACAAGCGCCGCAGTCGCCACTGCCGCAGCCTTCTTTGGTATCGGTCTGGCGTTCGTGCAAGCGCAAATACTCAAGCACCGTGGTATTCGGATTGAGGTCAGTTAATTGCTTATATTGACCGTTCAAATAAAAATGAATCATAGCAATACTCAGCTGTCAGAATAAAAGGAAGATAAAAAATACTTTATCTTTAATCGAATTATAAAATTTTAACAATCAGTATCTTAAAGGATAAACGCACACAAATACGCTGCCCTTAAGTGAGTACTTAATTACCATGTTAATAAAATTTATACGATGATGATCATCATACCTACATCAATACTGAGAGTTATACGTGTATTGAATAAGCTGACTGCCTATCTGACTACTGACTTGCTCAGGCTTAATCTGTTTGCGGTTTGAGCTTCTTAATTTACCAGTGAGATACAATCACCTTTAGTAAATTAAAAGCATTAATAAGGGTTTGGGTATCGTCTTAACGACCCTATTGGAAAATCGAGGGATATAAGCACCGTTAAAATATCCTTTTAGGGCTTAGCTTACATCAATGTTCCGTATTGAAGAGATTTACCAGCCATTTAGTGAATAATTGCTGACTAAAGAGTTAACTTATATTATCACCATCTTTATTTAACTTACAACTCAAAAAATACCTCATTTCAGTTAGAAAGCCAAGAAACTTCATTACTAAAGTTATTATTTACTAAAATGCTTACCTTTGCTACGGCTAAATTTACCCATTAAATATAAGCATAAAAAAACGATCAGCAGTTACTCACCAAATATTTGGGAACACTGACTGACCGCCTTTCTTACTGTTTGAGCTTTTTACTTTTTGACAATACGTTACTCTTTTAATTACCTAGAAGTTCAACGTATTACCAAATCTACTATGTGCCAAGCTCTAACAGGCTTGCATTTCCGCCAATGGCTGTCGTATTGATCGTTTTTACGCGCTCAGTGACGAAGCGGTAAAGATAATCAGGCGTTAGCATTTCTGATAAGCCGTCCATATCGGTGACGCTAATGACTTGCGTCAACATCCCATCGGTCTTGGCAAGCTCTTGACTGACCGCTTGCACCTCTTGTCGATTACCAGAGACAGCCACTTGCGCGAGGCGATCGATGTATAAAAGCGTGACGGTTTGTGAGTCATTTGCCACACTCAGTACATCATCACTGATGCCAGCCTCATAGAGTATTTTTGCCGCTTCAATGCACATCTCATCTTGGCTTGGGCAATGCAATATCACCTCATTACCCGTCAATAATGCCGCTAGCAACTGCCCAAGTACTGCCATCGCACGAGCAGACTCGCCGCCGATAACCATCGTTTTACCGCGACCCGTCACATATAAGTCATTCGCCTCGCCCGTCGCACCAGTCATACGGTGCTCTTCGTCAAGCATGGGTGCAGCGCTCAATAAATGATTGAACAGACGCTTTGCCTTATTGGCATCACCGGTCAATAATGCCAGTCGTGGCGCCGCTTCTTGCAGATAAGTGGCACGATTCACTGCGCCAAGCAAACGCCAAGTTTCACAAACTTGGCCATGATTTTTTTTGAATTCAGTCGCCATAGTGCTACTCCTTATGCGATTATTGTTTGAGTGCTGGTGTTGGTCGTGTTGTTTTTAGCAGCTAACGGCTCAGTTGTTAATGTCATTAAACGGGCGACATAGTGTGGACCCCCTGCTTTGGGACCTGTGCCCGATAGACCACAGCCGCCGAACGGCTGTACGTTGACGACCGCGCCGATTTGGTTACGGTTGATATAAGTATTGCCGACAAAGGCACGGCGCTCGATATGCTCTACCGTGTTTTCAATACGGCTATGGATGCCCAAGGTCAAACCAAAACCCGTCGCATTGATCGCATCAATCAGCTTATTTAAATCACGTGCTTCATAACGCAGTACATGCAAAATAGGACCAAAATGCTCTCCACCAATCACATCGATACTTTTTACTTCTATCGCCGTTGGCAATACAAACGTTGCTTGATCTTGACTGATCTCTGAGCTATCACTCATCGGTGTCTGCGCTAAAATAGTAGCGGTGGGTTCAGCACGCATACGTTCGATATGCGCTTCAAGTCCGCGCTTGGCATCGATATCAATCACAGGACCCACATCTGTAGTCGCATATAGTGGATTACCAACGATCAATTCAGCCATATTGCCTTGCAATAGCTCAATCAAATCATCCGCCATCTCTTCTTGTACACATAAGATACGACATGCTGAACAGCGCTGACCTGCTGAACCAAAGGCAGATAATACCGCATCCCTAACCACTTGCTCAGGCAATGCCGTTGAGTCCATAATCATCGCATTCTGTCCACCAGTCTCTGCGATAAATACAGGCAGCTCACCGCTGGCTTGAGCATGGGCATTTAGGCTTTGGTTGATGCGCTGCGCCGTTTGGGTCGAGCCGGTAAATATCACACCTGCGATATTGTCCGCAGCAGTCAATGCAGCACCAACGTCGCCTGCGCCAATCACGAGTTGCAACGCTTCTACTGGCACGCCAGCTTGATACATAAGCTGCGCGGCAAAATGAGCGATTAAGCTCGTCTGTTCGGCAGGTTTTGCCACCACGGTATTACCTGCAGCTAGAGCTGCGACCACTTGACCGGTATAAATAGCCAATGGAAAATTCCATGGGCTGATACAAATAAAGCTGCCACGTGCTTTATAAACTTGACGTGATGGCTTGCCTGCCAAATCGGTAAACTCATAAATAACATCATCTAAACGCTCAGCTTCATCAGCATAAAAACGGCAGAAATCAACCGCTTCTTTGATTTCATCAATGCTGTCTTGTAAGGTTTTACCAGCTTCTACTTGGCATAATGCCATCAGCTCTGCATAGTTTTCTTCATACAAGTCCGCTATTTTACGCAATATAGCCGCACGTTTAGTAGCAGTAACCGCTTGCCATGTCTCTTGTCCAGCGACTACCGCCGCAATTGCTTGCTGTGCGATAGTAGCATTGGCATAAACGACTTCACCGGCAATGACTTCATGGTTCCAAGGCGCACGTACAGCTTGCTTGTCAAGCTGATGAGTGTCGCCATCTACCATATTGTCATTAATTGCTTTGCCATTAACAACAGAAGTTGCTGACCATGTTTTGTGTATATGCGTGTCGATAGCTGCTTTAAACGGTATCCACTGCGATTCGACAAAGATATTGGGACCAAAGCTGGCACGGCGTGCGCCATAGATAGCTAACGGCAATGGAATATCTGGATTGTGTAGCGTTGCATTGGCTAATAGCTTGTCATACGGATGCACAGTCAATTTATCAATTGGATAAGACTTGTCTAATAACTGATGGACAAATGAGCTATTGGCACCGTTTTCGAGCAATCGACGCACCAAATACGGCAGCAGATCTTTATGAGCGCCAACCGGTGCATAGATACGCACAGGGATTTGATAAGCTTGCAAGATGTGATCGTACAATGCATCGCCCATACCATGTAGACGCTGGAACTCAAAGTCTCTATGGGCACTCATGGTCATAATTGAGGCAAGCGTGTGGGCATTATGGGTGGCAAACTGTGGCCAGATTAGCCCGCGCAAATGCTCTGATAATAAGAAACGCGCGCAAGCAAGATAAGCGGTATCCGTGCCCTCTTTACGTGTCCAGACCGGATAGCCTGAGAGACCTTTTTGCTGAGCAAGCTTAATCTCTGTATCCCAATAAGCGCCTTTTACCAGACGTACTGGAATACGGTCACCTACTTCAGTTGCCAAGCGCGCAAGCCATACTAAAATAGCGATTGCTCGCTTTGAGTAACCCTGTACCACAATACCTAAACCATCCCAATCCGCTGTTAGATTATCGCGATATAAAGACTCAAATAGTTTTAGCGATATCTCAAGACGATCGGCTTCTTCGGCATCAATACTGATATCAACATTGACCTCACGCGCGGCTTCAATCAATAGCAAGCAGCGTTGACGCAACAGTCCCATGACTTGCGCTTCTTGGGTTGCTTCATAACGCGGATGTAATGCAGACAGTTTGATAGACACTGATGGCTTGGGCATACCCTCTTTAACTTTTACGCTTGCCGTGGCTTTAATGGCATGCAAGTAATCGTTAAAATACTTTTCAGCCTCTTTATGAGTAATGGCGGCTTCACCCAACATATCAAATGAGTAGGTATAGCCTTTATTGCGATACGGTTGGCTATTTTTATTGGCGCCTTCAATCGTTTCACCAAGTACAAACTGGTGTCCCATGATACGCATGGCTTTTTGCATGGCACTGCGAATAACAGGCTCGCCCATCTTTTTGGTCATGCGATCCAAAAATCCAGACGCTGTGGTATCACTATCGATGCTCACCACACGACCCGTCATCATCATGCCCCACGTTGAGGCATTGACCATAAAACCATTGTCATTTTTTAAATGTTTTTTCCAGTCAGCCACGCTCATCTTGTCATGAATCAGCGCATCAGCCGTATAATTGTCCGGCACACGAATCAAGGCTTCTGCCAAGCTCATGAGCAAAATACCTTCTTGGGTATCAAGGCTGTATTCCAGCAATAATGAATCGACCATTTTTACCGCTTTACCATCATTACGCACATGCTCAACCAGCTGACGCGTCTGCGTAGCCGCACTGTCACGCTCGGCATCTGTCGGTTTGGCAAGTGGCAATAACTGCGTCAACCAGCGCTCTTCATCTACGCTATACAAAGGCGATATACGCTTATGCAGCTCTGTTGATGACTGAGCAATATAGTCTGGTGACAACAAATCGATAGGATTAAATAAAATCGGCTCTTGCGGGGTAAATTGCTCTACTGGGTTCATAACAACTCCATAACTTGAAAATCCATCATAAGTGATGCGCTGGGGCGTTTTATTGCCTTTTATTATTAAAAACCATTATCAGATGCATCAAGCAAACGACTGTATTAAAAAAACAAGAAAATCCAGCATCGGCTGGAAAAAATCAAGTAAATCGTTTGTTGTATGAAACGGACTACGTTAACAATATAAAGGCAACAACGTAAAACTAAGCAGCATTAGTGCCTTCTTCTTGTTAGTAGTGAAAGGAGAGTGATTGCAATGTTAAATAATCACATGCGATGCTGCTTCACTGATAAGAAAAACCTCTACGGCGTTGATTGAGGTGATGCGCTTAATATCCGCATATTACCATGAAAAAAAACATCAAACTAATAATATTACGTATTTCAACCAATTATAATAGTGTTAAAAAACAAATAGTTATTAACATATTCATAAATGTGACGCTTTGGTTATAATTTCCGATTTACTATTTATCATTAATTGTTTTAGGAATCAAACAGTTGACGCTGCTATCTTGAAACAATAGCAATATTAAGCATAAAAAACCCTTCTTATCATTAAATGATAAAAAGGGTTTACACTATAGTCAGTGAAAAGTAATATCGACACATTATGTACTGCGGGTATCAATTTTTCTTGCTTGCTGTAGCTAGCCGACAGAGGCTGCAAAAAATTTATACCAGCAGCACCGTAGCGTTTTTAGAGTATTTTGACTATATCTTGCTACAGCCCCGCTACAGCAATATCAGCTTGGCTTAACTTTCAGCGGTCGTTGAGATAAAAAGCTAGATAAAAACGATTTTAGCGAGCAATACGACTGTCAATATCCAAACCGGAATACTGATATCAGAGAATTTACCAGCCACTACCTTGATGGCAGTAAAGGTGATAAAGCCAAGCGCAATACCGTCAGCCACAGAATAGGTCAAAGGCGTAAATAACAGGACGACCACAACGGGCGCCGCTTCTGTCAAGTCATGCCATTTAACATCTTTTAACGTCTCCATCATGAGTACAGCCACATAAAAGATAGCCCCTGCCGTCGCATATCCTGGAATCATTGCTGCAAGCGGTGAGAAGAATACACTGAGTAAAAACAACACACCAACAGTCACAGCCATCAAGCCAGTACGACCGCCTGATGCGATACCTGACACACTTTCAATATAACTGGTCGTTGATGACGTACCCAGTAACGTGCCTGCCACAGTCGCCGTCGAATCTGCTAATAGCGCTTTACCCATATTCGGGATTTTACCATCTTTACCGATCAAACCTGCCTGAGTGGTGGTTGCAATCAGCGTACCCGCCGTATCAAACAAATCGACGAATAAGAAGGCAAAAATAACACTGATCATCGCCACATCAAACGCGCCAGCAATATCAAGCTGCATCAGCGTCGGAGCAATAGACGGCGGCGCTGAGATAATACCTGAAAACTGCGTATTACCAGTGAGAAGGCTGATTAGCGCGACTAATAAAATACCAATAGTAACCGCGCCTGGCACTCTTTTATGAGACAGACCAACGATGACGATAAAACCAAGCGCTGCCATCGCAGGTGAAAACGAGGTCATATCACCAAGTCCTACGAGCGTCGCATCATTATTGACGATAACGCCTGCGGTTTGTAGCGAGATAAATGCCAAAAACGCACCAATACCAGCGACAACACCTTGTTTAATACTGAGCGGAATAGAATTAATAATAATTTCGCGAATCTTAAACAAACTTAATAAGACAAAAATACAACCTGACAAAAACACCGCGCCAAGCGCCGTTTGCCATGCGTAGCCCATACCCAAAACCACGCCATAAGTAAAGAAGGCGTTGAGTCCCATGCCAGGCGCCAGTGCGACTGGTAAGCGGGCATAAATCCCCATAATAAAACAACCAATCGCCGCGGCAAGACAGGTGGCTACAAATACCGCACCCTTATCCATACCGGCATCAGCAAGTACGTTAGGGTTGACAAATATGATGTAAGCCATCGTTAAAAACGTGGTTACACCCGCTAAAACCTCTGTTTTGATCGTGGTGTTCTGACCATCGATCCCAAAATATCG
>TARA_R110002051_G_scaffold114494_1_pt1 | contig 14101 bp, 21 predicted proteins | sample TARA_R110002051 | Tara Oceans TARA_R110002051 (sample SAMEA4397023) | marine metagenome | biome: Polar Biome; feature: [MES] marine water layer (ENVO:01000295) within the mesopelagic zone...; material: water (ENVO:00002006), including particulate matter (ENVO:01000060) such...
ATCCAGTAATTGATACTGCCGGTAGAAGCGGTACATTTACTAATGATATGGCCCGTGAAATTACTAATGATGTCCAACACTGTCAAAAATTAGCAGATAAGAATACATTCAGATTGTATGACTCTGCAAATCAAGTATGGGGATCATATTTTCACTATGCTACATTAGGTATAATTCCATTAAGAGAATGGAAGTATAAAACTCGTGTCCAAGAATGCTTAAAAGGCAGAGGACACTCAGTGGTCAAATAAATACATTTAACTATACAATTGCTTATTTCTATTACACGTAGCTTCAAGCTTGACCATTGTATAGTTAAAAAAGGGGTTGATCACAATTCTTATGTCTTTGCAAAATACGTATAACTGTGTTGATTGACCCCTTAATAACATTAAACCACCCAAAACTCACATATTAAAAGCACATACAAGCACATACATCAACATTTTTACATGATTGAGTATATTGCTACACTCTTTTTTTTATGTATATGTTAAAGTTTGATATATAGTAGTAGTAACAGGCACGCAAAGGCACATTCAGGCACAAGTCCCAATAATAAATTAAGAGTTATACACCCTCTAATTGTATAGAATTGACTGCGTGAATTCGAAATACCGTCACACGAAGTATTAAAACTATGTGTAGTAATGCTAACGTTGGTTGGAAATTTACAATGTTAGATATTATAAACTATAACTTTAAGTTATGCACAGTATTCCTGCCGTTTATAATAATGGAAGTTGGATATGCTTTATTAAGCAGTACGTTAGATATTAAAACCCTTAACGTTGAAATAATTGGATGTTGAATACCTTCGTATAAGAAGATTTTTTTTAGTTTTAGCTAAAAAGTCTTCTACCTTAAAAAATCAGATAAAGAAGATGAAGAACGAACGTTAGTGAGTTCTTGGACTTACGTAGTAAGCCCCATATATAATATAATCACTTTACTTTTAGTTCATTTTGTGCTATAATAGTATAGTATATGCAATTGCTTACTAAGTAACTTATAAGGATATGTTAGGTGGCCTAGCATATTGTTGCACGTGTAGTTGCATATACAAATATAAAGGAGATATAAAAATGAAACAATTATTAAGCAAATTAAAAGTATGGTGGTATGGCGACTATTCACATAACAATTATTTTTCATACTCTAGACAAACATTACATAGTAAAGAAGCGGCAGATGGATTAGCATACGAAGACTCAGCCAAATACAAATTGTTAAAATTATTTAGAATAAAATAAATTAGATAAGCAAATATAAAGGAGATACATATGGCAGAACAAATAGACTTATATCAATTAGTAAAACAGTTTCATGAAAAATATGAATTACAACCTGATCCAAGTAAATTAAAATTACAACAAGCAAGAATAATTCATCTACAAGAAGAATTAGCTGAATATATTAAAGCAATAAAATCCAATGATCGTGCAGAACAGTTAGATGCACTTATTGATATAATTTATATTGCACTCGGTACAGCTTATTATGAAAACTTTAAATTCAATGAAGCATTTCAAGCAGTACATAATGTTAATATGAAAAAAATACGTAAAGCAACAGAAAGATCTGAATGGGATGTAGTTAAGCCAGAAGGTTGGACACCTGCAGATCTCAAGGAGTTCATATGAAAGAATCAATAAAAGTATTAAATGAATGTATAGAGTTACAGCTTAAAAAAGCAGAAGATTATCAAAATCCACATTCTAATATTAAGCAAGCAGACTATTATCCAAATGGCTGTGCAACATTATTAGATAACATGAATACAAAAATGTTAAGATTAAAATCTGTTATAGAAACATTTAAGCATGATCCAAATCATAAACAAAACTTTGAAAGTCTAGAAGATTCAGCAAAAGATGTTATATGTTATGCATCATTCTTTGTAGAATTCTATAGAGGTAAAATGGATGGTCAAGATCCAACTAAAGATTTTTTGAATAGAAAATGCAACAAGAAATAGATAAATTCTGGGCGTTTTGTAAAGAACGCGAATCAATTAGATTAAAAAAAGAGTCTGGTGAATCACAACCATGGACATCTGACCCAATACTTCACAAACATAAATTTACAAATATTAATAGAATACATGATAGAGGCACTAAGCTACTAATTAAACTTTGCAAATATCATTCACCTTACAATAAATTCTGTGCATCATCTATCTATCGTTTTAGCGGTTCTAACAACAAAACAATAGAAATGATGCAGAATAATCAATCTATATATTGGTTTGATTTACTAAAAAGTGTGAAACCCTTATTTAATATGCAGGCTTATCAAGCAAATTGGCCAGCAGGAAAAGGTAAGGGTATTCACTTTATGATTAGTGTATTACCCAAATATTGTAATAGTACATTTCCAAATCTAAAAGCTCACATGAATATTAAAGAAGCATGTAATACAATGGTTGCACCACTTAACAAATTTGGTTATAAAGCAATGCGTTTTCAATGTACTGAAATTGCAAAAGATTTAAGTATTTTTACTGATATTGTAAATGCTGAAAGTATTTGTCCAATGAATGTTGGTGCGCTTAAAGGATTAAAAGCAATTTTTAATACAACATCACAAAAAAACTTGGATCACTTGGTTAACTCAAACCAAAATCCAAATTATAATACACAAATTTTAGAACATGCGCTTTGTGAATATTCTAAGTATCATGATTATCAAACTAATATAAGAAAATCACATCAGAAGGTTTACAAACCATATAAAATATGTTATAATATATAATAATAAACAAGTCATAAATCAACCAAACTAAGGAGGCATATAATGACTAAACCAACACCGTTGCTTGATCAATTCTTTACAGATCAAGTACAAACAAAAATGAACATTGTTTCAGCTAATATACTAGATGGTATAAAAGTAAGACTAAAAAGCAAGGGCTCAATAACCCCTAAACAAGCACAATGGCTTGTTGAAAAAATAAAAAAAAATCAAGCAATTACACATAACATGGCAGATGAAATTATATCTGTATTAGAACATGGCACGCTTGATGATCAAAAATTAGCTGAAAAAGTTGTACGGACAGAATTAGTTGAGCAGCCGGTAGAACAACAAGCTAAACATTTTGATTCTTTATTTGATTCTGAAACAGTACAATTAGTTAAAGAATTAGATATTTTAACTGCTAAATTTAAAAATAAAGCTAAGTTATAATATGTTTATGGCATTGAAAAATTGTCATGATATTAAGCAATATTTTAAAAGACAGTTATTAAAACAACGATATTGTATTGATCGAAATGGACATCGTACTATTGAATTATTAGGGGCATGCTTTGAAGCAGATAAACCTGCAATCTTTGGCACCCCTAATAAAGAATATATTAAAATGGAAATTGCTTGGTATGATGCACAAGTTACAAATGTTTTCTGGATGGAACCAACACCAGAAATATGGAAACAAACAGCAAACTTTAAAGGTCAAATCAATTCAAATTATGGATATCTAATTTATAATGATAAGTTTCATAATCAATACGAACGTTGTTTAGAAGAATTACAAAAACAACCAACGTCGCGTCGTGCATGTATGATTTATAATCGTCCTTCAATATGGAAAGAATATAATGAAGATGGAAAGAATGACTTTATATGTACAAATGCAGTTAGTTATGTTATACGCGATGGACTAATACATGCTACAGTACAGATGAGATCTAATGATGCTATATTTGGATATAAAAATGATAGAGCGTGGCAGCTGACTATATTAGAAAGATTAGCTACAGATTTAAAATGTAAGACAGGCAGAATTATATGGCAGGTGCAAAACTTACATATATATGAAAGACATTTCAAGTTAATAAAATGAACAAAAGACCCACAATTTATGCAACTATGATGACTGTTGCTAATGTCATGTCAATACGTTCAACTTGTGTAAGAAGAAAAGTTGGTTGTGTTATTACAGATATTCATAATCAAATTCTTGCAACAGGATACAATGGGGTGCCTAAAAAATGGACTCATTGTACAGCAAAGCCTTGTCCAGGTGCAAACTATCAATCTGGTATGGGTTTAGATGAATGTGTTGCTGTACATGCTGAAATAAATGCTTTAATTCAATGTTCTAATATTGATAAAGCACATCACATTTATATTACAACAGCGCCTTGTATATCATGTGTAAAGGCTTTAATTAATACACCAATTATGCATATACACTATTCCCATGATTATGCAGATACTAATGCTAGTCATCAACTATGGACACATTCAGATAGCCATAGAACGTTTGGTAAATTGGTTATAACCAGCAGTTAATAATGGTAAGGTCACTTGGTCAGCTTGGTCACTTGGTTTCCAACTTGACCAAGTTATGCTAGCTATATTACCAATTAAATAATAACAATATGAAGTCAATAGTTTGGTTTAATGGTCCTTCGGTAAAGCAATTTTATAATATTCCCCCACAACCATTAGAAATTGGTTGTAATTTTATTCTAGATCATAGAAAGGTTCATCATGTATGTGCATATGATCAACAAGTAATAACAATATTAGCAAAGACACCTGTTGAAGATGTAAAATATTGGACCAGAAAAATATTTTCACAACCAAACTGGAGAAGAACTAAAAAATATCCAAGTTATTGTTCTGGTACATTAGCATTAACAGTAGCATATGAATTAGGAATTAAAAAATGTATATTATTAGGTTGTGACTGGCATTTAACTAATGCTTCTACATACGATGAACAATATGTTTGGAGGAAGTTTCAACCTAAAAAACATAGTGCAGATAAAACTCGAATATTAACTGATTTAAGCAGATTAATGGAAATTACAATTGTACATGCTGATCATAAAAGACCGTTTGGTCCGCAAGTTAAATGGATAACGCCTGCTGAATTTATGGAAGGACACAATATTAATATGGCACAAGAATGACTGTGCCCCTCCGGTTATATCAGGAGATACTATCTCCTATAGGAGATACAAACCAGTCTGTTAAACAGACTAATAATATTTAATCTATTTTTTGGTAATATGTGTTATGTTATTTTGATTTAAAAGGTAAAATTCTTGTCGTTTTGCACTGTTCGCAACGAATATCCCAAAAGTCTTTTCTTAATCGATGATAAAATATTTTTGTATTTTTACAAGTTGCTAATATTTCTATAGTTGTTACATTTAATTTATTACATTTAGGCCATACTTTAGGAACATACTTAAAAAAATGATTTCTGGGTGGTCTTCCTTTCCCTGGGTTTATTTTTTGTATGCCTGGTTTTATAAGTGTTATATCTAATTCAATACAACGCTCTTCTAAGTTCTTCATTGCTCACTGACCTCGTTGCAGACTATGTCATTATATTTTTTCTTGCTACAAACAAATCACCATCCTCATTTAAATTATAAACATCAGGGTCGTGTTTAATTAATTGTAATCCTATTGTATTATCATAATTTAAAGTTGTTTCTATAATTCTATATACATCATCTATTTTCATTGAAGTTAATTTTACTCTAACAAAATCGCCAGGGACACAATTTAAAGCAATAGCACTACACGTTAAACTTAACGTAGGTTGTCCCCTGGATTTTTTTAATAATGTTCTACCATATTTTTTTGCTGTTTGCTTATCAAATATAGATGGTATTGAAAAATTCCCTTCTAAAACTTTATTATTATCTTCTGCAAGATATTGACTTCTAATAGCTGAACCTGCCGAATCTTCAATTGGATCTGGTATAATAACACTATTTGGTTGTCCACCCTTTTCAGCATCTGTAAAATCAATTTTAATAGAATTAAATTTATCATTAATAGTACTTGTATTAAGAACAACAGAACCAAAAACATTATCCTCTGTAATAGTTGTTTGAATTGGTAACGAAGTAATTGGTGGAATAGCAGAATGATCTCTTGGATCTCCGGCATTTTCAATGAATATATGATACTTCCCATCAATATATGGCATATAAGCACCAATAGATGATAACATTCTGTTTATATTTGACATATGTGATTGGCTTGTATCAATAATAAATTGTCTATCATAACCATTATAATTTGTATCAATTGAACTGCCAGTGATAGCATTGTCATCAAACGTACTCCCCCCAACAGCGTTTGGCCCATACATAAAAACTGGATCTTGTACATCTTCACCAGCGCTATCTCCTTCTTCACCACGTTCAATAACTCTAACTTGATAGCCTTGGCTGTAACCAAAAAAGAAACTAATATAATAATCAATTCTATCACACGCAATTGCGGCATCAAGCCAAGATGCTTTATCTATATCAGCAAGTGTTAAGCCTACTCCATAATTTGGATTAAGCATATAATCTAAAAGGTATTCAATTGAATTTTTATCACACTGGTATGATTGATATTGCAACCCGTTTGTTTTATATTCATTATCAGTAAAAGCTATATCCCAATTAGCTGGAGCTTTATTAGAGTTCTCAAGGTACGATGCAAAGGTCTTGCCATCAGTTGAATCATCCCAATCTGAATAAGTAAAATATTCATAAGCGTTATAAAAAGTAATTGTTGCTGTGTCTGGTATCGATCTATATAATGCTTCTGCAGTAGGAACCGTACTATCTTCTTCTACAATTCCAAATGTTACATATGCAGTATAACTATCATATTCATCCATAGAAGTAATATTATATAATTTTCTATAATTACTATCAATGTCTCTCACTTCTATATAAATTGGTGCATAATATTGATAATAAACACTATCAATAGATTGACGATATCTGCTCACTACCGTTGCTACATCACTATCATCACCATAAAGTCGTAATTTTGCGTGTCCATCTACGCTGGCACCTGCAGTATTAACTGCTTGAGTATGATCCCCAATATGTGTTGAATTGTATCCAAAAAATGTTATCTCTGCTTCTCCAGATATTGTAACTGTACTATCAATTGGCGGGGCACTTACAAATTTATAATGGCTACTTCCTACATTTTTTAATAAAATCATATCAGTAGTAGGATCAGCACCTTCACCATATGTTGAAGTTATAGTACTATCACCACCAACAGAATAACTAACTCTTCCAGGATAAAACCAAACATAATCATATGTCCATCCTTGAGCATATAGTATATCGTGTATATTAAAATCTTGTGTTGCACCTGCAGAATCTTTTATTGGTTGAAAAAATTTATTTTTAGTAACATAAAACGTTGAGTCAGATCCTACTGGATATACTAATGTAGCATCCGCATCAATTTCTCCATAATCTTTTGTAACCCACTCGCCATTACCTTTTGGATAATCTAATCTTTTATGTGGTGATATTAATGTACCACGTTTGTGGGGTTCATCCCAATTGGTTTGAAATCTTTCTTCATATCCTGGGCTATCGTTACGTCCAGCAACAATATTTGGAGTTGCTCTACCTTGTACAGTTACAACAACACTTGGTACTCCTGAATACGGGTTTCCGTATGTACCTATTCCGCTCGGGCCAAAGTCTGAATCATCAAGCACAGCTACTTCTGCACTTTTTAATTCAAATCTTAAAGCAATATAATGTAAACCGCTTAATTTATGATCAGCAGTCCAATCTGAATGTTCTTGTAATAATGTTGATGCTGGTTGATCAGAACTACCATCAAAATATTGTATTTTTAATCTATCAGCAAATGTTCCTTTATCTATAGTATAAATGTGTGGTATCATTCCATTATAGCCTGATGCAAAAATTCCAGATGTCCTGTCCCACAACCCCGGCTTATCATATACAAATCTTTCACTATTAGTACCTTCGCTATAATATATGTTACTTTCTTCTTGATCTGTATAACCATAATAATTGTAACCTGTATTCTGTTCATGTGATAAATGAACAGGCTTACCATCAATAGTCATTCTTAATATTTTAGCACCCATATATTGAGATAATTCAGCATTACCTGGATCACTCCTGGACCTTGTTGATCCTAATGTAAATCCTTGACTAATTACACCTGCCATATAAAGATATTGTTTTCCACCTGCAGAATCACCCTGTACTCCTACAAATACAGGAATAATAGCAGTATCAACTTCAGTACCATATATTACTGGAATTGATCTATTTGCTCCATTAAAATCTACAATAAGATTTGCTTTAATTTCCGCTACACCCGAACCAAAATTTACACTTTCGTCTGGCATATTAAATGCACCAGTAAATGGTGATATAACTGCCTTAACAAGTCCAACAGTAAAATCAATAGCAGGATCAATAATAGATTTTATTGGTTTATAAATTTCTTTTGGTATAAGTTTTTTAAGCCAACCCATATTATTCCTCCCACCTTAAATTTGAAACTGGTCGTTGGCTATATTGAAAACCTTTATCATCTTCATATAACATTGATTGAGATGCAGTATTAGTATAACCATATAAAGGTGTTTTGTCAAAATTAGCAAAAGGACCCCCAACTGTAATTGTCATTTTACTTGTAGTATCCTTTAAATTAATTGAAAAATTATCTACAACACCTTTCCATACTGTAAAATATACAGTATCCGTAAAAGGATCTTTTACTAATCCTTTTTTAATTGTTACTGGTGCTCCAGTATAATTTCCATTTGCAAATTCTAACCCGATTGAATTTTGTGTGCTATCTAATGCTATTGAATCAAAATATAATTCTACAGTTGAATTCATAACTTGTCCTGTTTGTGAAATTGAATTATGTGCTATATAACCTTTTCCAGTATAATAAGTGTCTATAGTTGACCCATCATCACTTAATAATGATATATCAGATTCATAATTTGTAGCCGTAATTGTTCCAGCTGGTAGTTCAATTTTAATAAGATCAATTAGTCTTATAGATCTTGCTGATAAGTCTGTATTTGTTAATGAGTTTGATCTTGGCATTATAATCTACTCCTATATTCATCCATATCTATTCTCCATTGCATACTTTTTTCTGCTAATTCTTCTTTTTCTTGCAGTGATAATTGTTTATTTGGTGAAAAAAGTTGAGTCTGGAGTTCTCGCATACGCATATATAACGTTTGTTCTTCATCAGATATTTCCATTATAATTCCTCCACTAAAGTAAATTTTAATTCATATAAATTATTTGTTTTAGATCTAACTTCTGTAATATCACTACTTAATCTAACTACGGGTGAAACATTTGTTTTAAATTTATCAGCCGATGTTACCCCAGATAATAATGCTGGGAAAAAATTAACTGTTTGATCTGACAAATAACTTGAAAGGCTTCCTGCAAAACTATCAGAAAGAAAATTTGTATATGAACCTACAAATTGATATAACTTATTATGATTTGTAAATTGTAATAAATCACCATCTTTAAATGTTAACCAACCTACAATATTACTATCGTTACTGTTAACATAAGTACCCCTCATTTCAATTGTACCTCCTGCAGCTGAAGAAAAAACTACAGATGTATCTCCAATACTTTGAACATTTTTTATAAGTTGTGTTTCACCACCGGCATAACCAATTTGCCCAACAATAGGTGGCTCACCAAATGCCCCATTACGTGTATTATTAAATGCGCCGCCGCTAAACGGTCTTGGTAACGGAAATGAAAACGTTTCGTTATTACCGTTTTGTTTAGATAAAAAAGCCATTACGTTTATCATTTGTGTTCTTGTTAATGATGTTGTGCTGCAATCAAATATAAATTTTTGATATTTGTATTGTTCAAACAATTTGTTAATAGAAGTAATATTTTGAAGTCTTGCAATATTACTTTTCATTGTGATATTTGTAAAAATATTTGAATAAGGAAAGGTACCTGACATTATATTACCTCTCTAAATTTTTGTTGGTATTGTATTAATCCTGCAATATTACATTTTACTTCTTGTACGTCGTCTTCAGCAATAACTTGCATACCAACATTATCATACGTTATAGTAACTAATGTTGAACCATCGGCTGGAGCAACACTACTAACTAAAGGGGGTGTAATATTAATTACGTCAACTGAACTCCCATCTAAATTTGTATCTTCTGATAACATATAGACTTTTGAATGATTTGAAAATTTAATTAAATCTCCAACAAGCAACGTGCCAGAACCACCACTTACAGGAATTTTTGTTTCGCCAACACCTATACCATATTCAGGTGATGCACTTGAATCATTTACAACTGATACTGTTCCGGCTACTGTTCCTACTGCATCATTTAATATGGGTAATCTTACATCTGTTACTGTTCCTGCAGTTTGTTGAAAAAAGTTTTTGTATACTGCATAAAATTCCCATACTTCCATTAATGGTGTTTTTAATTTAAAAGACCAATAATTATTCCCAAAGTTAGCAATATATTGTTGTCCATTTAATGATGTGTTAGTAGTAACATTAGCATTATTTCTTAATTCTAATACCGCTACATTATCGGGTATATCAGTATGTGCCATTATGCAAATCTTCTCCCTTGTTGTCTAAATGCTTGTTGAATAGTACCAATTATAAGTCCTTTTCGTTCTAATAACATTTCATCAAAACTTGAAGCATCCATAGCCGTTACATTAAAGTTAACAGTAACTTCGCCTCCCGCTTCAGCACCCATTTGATTGTTTGGAATAATATTACCTGATGTGTTGGGAACAAACATTTCAGGTCCTGCTTCACCTACAATATATGGTGAACCCCCACTTACTGAACCACCATGTTGTTTCGTACCAGGTTTAACAACACCAGTTACTGCAGTAGAAGCGCCTCCAGTAAAATATCCTACTATGGCTTCTATGCCTTTCATGAGTGCCCATCGTGCAAATATTCTTAATAAATCTCTAATTACTGAATTTGCAAAATCTCTAAAGTTAATCTTTCCTGTCATTACAAAATCAGCTAATCCGTCAGCCATACCGTTGAATATATTTTCACCAACTTTTCCTAATGATTTTGTATAATCCTCTGCATCTTTCATGGCTTTTTTAAAGCCACCACCTAATGCTCCAGTTATTGAATTTATTGCTTCTAGTAATGTTAATTCACTATCAGTTGCTTGAGCATTTTTTGCAATCATTGCATCCATGTCTGCTTCAAGAATGTTTAATGCTTCGCTTTTGTCTCTTAATGCTTGAATTAATATTAATGCCTGTTCAGTAAATTTACCTGTTGTTAATTTACCTTCTTTCATGTCCATTAACAGGATTTCTAATTTTTTATCTGTAACGCTATAAGTTTTGCCCAATTGATCGAATTTTTTTCTTAATGCATCATTCTCGCCCCTTAAACTATTAGCAGCAACTCTATATTCTTCAGCAGCTTCAGTTAGGCCGAGCGCATCGTGAAGAGTAGCTAATTTGTCCATCCCCCAAGCCTGCATGTCCATAAAATCAGCAAACAAACTTGTAATAGTACCTAGAGAGGCTCCAATAGTAAGCACTATGGCTTTTCCTGTAAGTCCTAACATAAAGAAACCAATTACACCTAACGTTTTTATCGCGCCAGGCAGCGCATCTGTAGCCGTAAGGATATTATTCCAACTATTTTTTAAGACTCGAAATACAGGACTAACTGCATCAAGTATGCTACCACTGCCAAGAATGATATCTTCTGATGCAGTTATTATGCCTTGTCCAATTTTCTTTGCGTGTTCTTCTATGTTACCAAATTTACCTGCCAAATAATCATCTAAAAGTCCTGTTGCAGCTTTTAATTGAGTAAATCCACCAGCTTCACCTACAATTTTTTGGAAATTAAACCATTTATCTCCAATCATTGATATCATACCATCAAAGGTATTTGCTAATGCTATCGCTGCTTGTCCAAATTTTCCATCTGGACCAAAATCTCTTTCTAATGCTTCTGCTGTTGCGTCGGCAGTTATTTTAACACCATCTTTAAAACCTAATAATGCTTTAATACCTTTATCCCTTAAAAGGTCTGCAGCAGATATACCACCAGTTAATGATCTTTGAATCTGTTCTCCTGCTGTCTTAAAGTCTAATCCTGAAATAGCTGCAACGTTACCTGTAATGAATAAGTTATCTGCAAGGTCTTCTGCGGTTTTAGATACAACTGCCAAGTTTCCTGCTGCTGCTGCAATTTGTTCTAGTGAAAATGGAACTGTTCCCGCATATTGAGTTAATACTTCAAATGCTTTAGCACCTTCTTTTGCACTACCAAATAAAAACTTAAATCTTAAACGTAAGCTTTCTACCTGCCTACCTACATTTACAAAACCTTTTATAATTCTAGTTGCACCAATAGCTGCAAAAACACCTAAAGCAGCTTTAGCTGCTGTGCCTAAACCTAAAGTGCTTTTAGATAAACCATTGATATTTTTATTAAGTTTTCCAAGTGCTTTTTCATTTTTAGTTTGGATTTCAATTAATAATCGTTGTTTGGCATCAGCCATTATCTATGTTTCCCCCTAGGGCTATGCGGCGTTGTCATTTGTTGTTTCCCCATTGTTCTTTTACGTTCCTTATGTTCATACAACATGTAGCCGGCCCATAATTCAATCTCCAGTGTCGTCATTTGCAATATTTCTTCAACAGACTTTTTTAATCTGTCTGCCAGCACCATTACAAACCTTAAATCCGCACTGGAACCTATTTTTTTGCTAATAACTCTTGTGTTGTAGTTAGTTTAGCATTATTAATAGCACTTGCGATCTTAACTATTACGCCAGGATCTGCTTCATTCATCAATTTAACTCTATCAGTATCTTGAAATAAAGGTTTTCCATCTTTATCTCTTGCTTTTTGAATAATCGATTCAACTAGCGCTTCAATTGTCAATCCTTGCGATTGCAAAGAAATGATTTTACTTTCTGTTTTCAATGGATAAGTTGTTCTGAAATAAATGTCAGTATCTAACTCTTCCACGTGGAGTTTTTCTAAACCCCCACTTATTGATGATTGATAGTGTTTTGCTATCTTATCTGTTATACTCATTGGTATCTCCTTTTTGTTGTTGTTATAGATGGTCCGACTACACCCCCAGGTGCTTTACTACTTCTACCGTGTTCTAGAGCATGGCCGTACGGTTGGCGATTAGATATTTTATATCTTTTCTTACTTCCAACTATTCTCCAACTTCTTTTGAACAGGCCCGTAGCATAAGGCGATATTTGTCTGACCGCATTAAGCAAAGACATACTAATAGATCCCACTGTTTTATCAACATTGGTATCTAGTTTTTTAATAAGTGCTTTTGCGTTAAAGCTAATCTTCATTTGATGTTATCTCCTTATAGATCAGCTTTAGTAATTGCACCTGTAAACTGCACAGCAATCTCGCTAGTTACCGCGCCATCAAGCCCTACATCAATTGAATGTGAAGTTACAATAACTTCTCCTGATAATTTAATACCAGCTGTTTGATTTGATGGATATAGTTCTAGTGTTGCTGCTGCTGCACCTGGACCTGCAAATAATGCTAATTGTGCATCATCATCATCTCTCCAAAGTACGCTTATAGTTCCAGTAGCACTTGTTAGCCCTGGTAGATAAGTTCTTGCAGAACTTCCTAGCACTGTAGTTTCATAAGCATCGCCAGTATTTGAAATACCGAATGCAGTAATTGAAGCTACTAATGTTGCTGAGCCCCCGACGTCAAATTTTGCGACGCCAGAATGCCCCGAATAAACGGCTGTATTTGTTGCCATTATTCATCCTCCTTGTTATTATTATTATTAATTACATTAGCTTCAGCTTTCAGTATTTTTATACGTCTTGTCTGTCGCCAATGTGGTTTAGTTTGGATTTCTTTTTGTGGCTTTTCAGTCACAACAGGTTTTTTAAATTTCCAGCCCGATCTTAAATGGTCTTGAACTTGTGGGTTCTCAACTATTTTAGAATTCCCTTGCTTATCATACATTTGTATTGACATTATGCATTACCTCTTTTATATACATACGTAATTGTAAGAGTAAGATTTACTTGTCCAATTGGCGCAACTCTTTCAATTACTTCTATATCTGTTATATTTGAATTTACGTAATGTGTAACTGTATTATCTACTGTTATATTACGATCTCTACCTTCGTCTTCAAGTTGTTCTTCTATACGTTCAATTACATTATTACGAATTGTATCTAATTGTGTGCCCCTAACAAAACAACGTAGTTCAACTTCTAATGTACCTTGTCTTTCAGATAA
>TARA_R110002051_G_scaffold259054_1_pt1 | contig 14092 bp, 10 predicted proteins | sample TARA_R110002051 | Tara Oceans TARA_R110002051 (sample SAMEA4397023) | marine metagenome | biome: Polar Biome; feature: [MES] marine water layer (ENVO:01000295) within the mesopelagic zone...; material: water (ENVO:00002006), including particulate matter (ENVO:01000060) such...
CCAGTTGCGCCGCCGATAACGGAATCGTAATATGAGCCGATTCCCCAATCGTAAAACACCTGCTGTGGCACACCGTCATCCGCAATGGGTTTGATAGCCCTAGCAAGCTTAAGCACATTAGTGGCGTGATCTTTTTCGAGATCCTTTTCTGGCCGATTCCAGGTGCCATCAGCACAAATAACAATACGTTTTTTCATATCAATCCTTGACACCCAGCATGAACAATAGATGAAGCATAATAGACTAAATGCCTATTTTCACCATCGGAAAAATAACCAATACTCGAAAGTTCACTTAAGTCGATTCGAGTAACTGACCATGATAACAGCAGAACAAAGTGTATTAATGATTGTAGACGTACAAGGCAAACTAGCCCAAGTTATGCAGCAATCAGCTCAACTACACCAAAAACTTGCAGTATTAATTCAAGGTGCGCAACTATTTGATATTCCTATTATTTGGTTAGAACAATTACCCGATAAATTAGGTCCCACCAGCGAAGAGATCGCACAATTATTAACAAAAACAAGCAAACCCATCGCTAAAGAGCACTTTAGTGCTTGGTATTGTGACGAAGTAAAACAACAACTTAAAGGGTTAAACCGTAATAAGGTTATCCTTGCGGGTATTGAAACCCACGTGTGCGTTTATCAAACCTGTAAAGACTTACTGGACAACGACTATCAAGTGCACCTTGTTGCCGATGCGGTTTCTTCAAGGGGGACAGACAATAAAGTGCTTGGAGTACAAATGATGCTTAATGATGGCGCCCAACTGACCAATGTTGAATCATTACTGTTTGAACTTCAGCATGTCGCCCAAGGTGAACGCTTTAAGGCATTACTTAAATTGATAAAGTAGCCATAAGTTATCAGTATGGGTATGATGTTAAAATAATTATAACAATAACATCATACCGCTATGCACCTATTTGATCGGCCCATCATTATTTTATCTGCGCCCCGCTCAGGCAGCACTTTGTTGTTCGAGGTGTTATCAAAAAGCCAGTCAATATTCACTATTGGTGGTGAAAGCCATGCGCTGATAGAAACCATCCCCAAGTTGAATATTGCCTACCGTAAATTTAGTTCTAATGCTTTAAGTGAGCAGGATATTGATGATGATTTACGACAGTTGTTATTACAACGCTTTAGCGATGCACTTCAAGATAGCCAGGGCAATAAGCTCGAAAGTGATAGCGATAAGAGTATTCGTTTTTTAGAAAAAACCCCCAAGAATAGTTTGCGGGTAGATTTTTTTAATGCGCTATTTCCTGATGCGTTATTTATCTATCTCGTCAGAGAACCCAAAGAAAATATCAGCAGTATTATGCAAGCTTGGCGCTCGAATAAGTTTGTCACTTATCCTAATTTACCGGGGTGGGATAAACGTAACTGGTCGCTACTGCTTCCAGAAAAATGGCAACAGCTTAATCGCCAGTCGTTAGCGTCCATTGCCGCATTTCAATGGCAAGCCGCTAATGAAGCGATTATGGATTCATTGCAAAAGATCGACAGCAATCGCTGGTGCATGGTGTCTTACGATCAATTAATTGCAGACCCTGCGAAAACCGTTAAGCAACTCTGTCAATTTACCGCTACAGATTTCGACCCAGCCTTAGCGCAATTATGCAGCAAGCCATTAGCGCATTCTCGCTACACTATATCGACCCCAAAACCAGATAAGTGGCTCGAAAATTACCATGATATTGCCAAAATTTGGTCAAGTACTTGTACAACACTGAACAAAATCAATCATCATTTACGCCAGCGCGGCCATCCAATATATGACACTCAATGGCAGCAACACGACATTGCTAAGCCTGTAGCACAGTCTCCCGAACCCACAAAGCAAGGGTTAGCTCAGCCAAACGATCAAAATGTGTCTCGCAACAGTCCCTGCCCTTGTGGTTCGGGCAAACGATTTAAGCAATGTCATGGTCAATTACATTAGCCAAAAAGCGCCAGCATTTGTAAATAGCCAGCAGAACGGGTAAAAATACCTGTGTAGAAAATCATAACGGTAAGCGCCGCATTACAGAGAGCCCAATAATGAAGTTACCTCATGAGTTTTATCAATTACCTTTTAGCTTTGATGTCGGTCAATTAACCAAAGAAATCGAGCAATTTACCGGATCAGACTGGGTCACTCATCATGAAGGTTTTCAGGGTAATTCGGCCATTCCGTTAATCTCGGTCAATGGCGAGTTTAACAATGACTTTAAAGGGCCAATGCAGCCCACTGCGGCGTTAGAAAAAAGCCCTTACATCAAACAAATACTCGCTTCATTTGGTGAGGTACTCAGTCGTTCGAGATTAATGCGCTTAGCACCCGGTGCACAAGTGCCACTGCATTCAGACATTAACTACCATTGGTATAAACGCGTTCGAGTGCATATTCCGATTACCACCACCGAACAAGTGCAGTTTTTTTGTCATGATAAACAAGTGCATATGGGCGCCGGTGAGTGTTGGATTTTCGACTCGTGGAAGCTTCACAAAGTAGAGAACAACAGCGACCAATATCGCGTTCATTTAGTGGTTGATTTGGCAGGGTCAAGTCAATTTTGGCGAACGGTATTTAAGCACTCACGTTCAATCGCAGATGATCAATCAACAGCATTAAACAGTCAATTCGTCGGTTTTAACCCAGACTTAGCAGCAAGCTTGATCACAGAGCAATTTAACGCCCCCATTATCATGCCTGTGGCAGAGGTTGAATACTTAACCAATGAGTTGTTAGCTGAGGTCAAACACAATCCTGATAATAGGCTTGCAGAAGTGAATGCATTTTCGTTATTGATAGCTGAGTATGTTGCCGATTGGCGCATGTTGTGGCTGCAATATGAGTGCACTAAAGCCGGTTGGCCGCATTATCATGCGCTACGTGAACAAACCATGATAAAAGCACTACAATGCGCTAAATCACTGCAACTGACCCATTCTGGTTCAGCGGTTAAAGCGTTCGAACAATTGGTTATCGTGGCGTGTATGAATGTTGAACTTAGTGAGCCATTGGCAACGCGTAAACAAGCTATTGCTTCACCAAAAACCTCTCAAGTAAGAGCTAATTCAGCGCCAAAAACAGCGGTAACCAAATCCAGCGATCCGATGATTGAATCTATGATTGCACCGCCATCACGCAATAGCCCTTGCCCTTGCGGCAGTGGCGAGCGCTATAAAGCATGTCACGGTAAGATGAGTTAATGAGACGAAGATCTGCTTAGGTTTGTCTGAAAAGTTACAGAAATGGCGCCCTTAGGCGCCATTTCTGTAACATCAACCAAACGATGGTGTTTTAGCTTGTGGCAATGCCTTACCCCAAGTTTAGATTAACCAAAAAATTGTTGTGCTGCTTTTTTCGCAATGGCATCCAACTCGGCGATGGGCTCAGGTATAAAAGCTTGATATTTGTCTGCCTGACCAATTGCCTTAGGATTCATAGGCTGCCTAACTTGGCTGGCGCTGGGCGTTAACACCGCACGCTCAGACTCATAAAAGGTAAAACATTGCGCTTGAGTCGTTAACTCACAGTAATCCAATATGCGTTGAATTTGTGACTCTGGCTCACGCACTAATTGCTCAAAACAAACATGTAAAATCTCATTAGGGTACAACCTATCCCAATGTTGCATGATGTCTAAATAATGTTGCCAGTAACTTGAAATACCCGCAAACGAATACGAATAGTCATGGCCAAAACTGAAAAACTGCTTAAATACACTCAAGCCATTGTCGACTGTATTACGTACCACATTGATTATTTTTGCTTGAGGAAATAAGGTTTTAATTAGCCCTATGTGTAAAAAGTTATTTGGGTTTTTATCGATTACATATGTTGGTGCATCAGTAAAATAATGATTCACTTCAGCTAAATACCGTTGGCGGAATTGATCAATATGGCTAGCTGAAAGCTGACTTAATCTAGCCTGATAACCACCCGACATATCCATCTGCAGCGCAAAGCGTTCCATAAACGGTAACTCATCGGTAGCGCCAACATCGCTATGGCACGCCAAAATTTGCTCGACTAAGGTGGTACCAGAACGAGGCATACCAACGATAAAAATCGGTGTTTGGCTAGCCGCTGGCGAGCGATTAATATGTGGCGATGGTGTATGCCCAAGTAGCGACAACACAATACTGGCAAACTGGGTTTGTTTAAACGGTCGGTGAAGCGCCATGATTTGATTGGCTAATAACATCGACTCACACGCTTTTTCTATTTGCTGTGTTTGCTCGTAGGCTTTACACAAAGCAAAATACACCAGCGCTTGATTTTGTTTGCTTAACGACTCATCGGTTACAAAACCTTGTAATAAGCTCAAATCATCAGTGCTGAAACGATACTGCTTTAAATCAGCCAAACTCCAGTAGCCGACCCCCACTTGCGTTGGGCTTAATTGAATATATTGCTGATAAAAATTGGCTGCTTTTTCTGTATCGCCTTTGGCTTTATAGATATGACCCAAATTAAGCTGCACAGCGGGTTCAGCAAAATCATTTGCCACACACCATTGAAAACATTGTTCCGCTAAGGTCATATCGCCAACTTTAGTCGCGACCAGTCCGAGTTTATAACGGCATTTTGCGTCCTGTGGTAACAAATTAATTAACTGCTCTAAATAAGCTTTAGATAAGAAAAAGTCTTGTTTTACTTCAGCTATAGTCAGCAGCCCCATTAATACTGATACCGTATTCGGTTTAATGGATGCTGCACTGATAAAATAGCTCTCTGCTTGTGCATATTGTTGTTGCTGTAAATGAATATGACCTAGTATGGCTAAGGCTCCGACGTGTTTATCATCGCGCTTAACCACTTTACGAGCATACATTCTGGCCGACGAATAATTTTTTGATTGAAACAGCGATTCCGCTTGGCTCAAATATTGGTCAATAATACTCAAACGAGGGTCCTTTTTATTATAATTAATCCACTATTGTCGACTAAATCTAAGCTCAATCACTTGCCTTAATCACTTAGTTCAATCAGTTCTGTTTCAGTAGAATAACATAAATATCATCAGAATCTTGAGGCAACAAACAGTACCTAAAACCAACCTGAATTAGTGAACGAAATAATTAACTTAAGCGTACAATGACCATATAGATTTCCCCGTTCACCCGACAAGAGTGAGTTTTGATGAAAAATAATGAAGCCAAAGTACCAACCAGCCGTCTATCTCGATTATCAAAAATGGGTGGGCTGGCTTCACGTTTAGCGGGTAACGTGCTGCTTGAAGGCGCCAAACAATTTAGCCAAGGTAAGTCGCCATCAATGCAGCAACTGATGATGACCCCCAAAAATATTGGCCATGTGGCCGATAAACTGTCGCAACTACGCGGCGCGGCCATGAAAGTGGGCCAAATGTTGTCAATGGATGCCGGAGACTTAGTGCCTCCTGAATTGGCAGAAATATTGGCTAAGCTGCGCTCTGACGCTAAGGCCATGCCACACAAACAATTAACCCAGTTATTAGTTGAGCATTGGGGCAGCGATTGGATTGCACCGTTTGCCCAATTTGAATTACGCCCTTTTGCTGCGGCATCAATTGGCCAAGTACATTTAGCCTATTTAGATACGGGCGAAAAACTGGCGATAAAAATTCAATACCCAGGTATTCGAGACAGCATCGACAGCGATATCGACAACGTGGCCAGCTTATTAAAAGTCTCGCGGTTAATTCCCGCTAACGTAAAACTCGATACCTTACTCGCTGAAGCAAAACTGCAGTTGCACAACGAAGCGGACTATCACTTTGAAGCTGAGCAAGTTGCACTTTATCAGCAACAACTGGGCGATAACCCTCACTTCATCGTGCCTAAAGTTTACCCAAAATTGAGTAACAACAGCATTTTATGTATGCAATTTGTTGAAGGCGTGGCGATTGAGTCATTAACCGAATCATCACAAGCAGTGCGCGACCAAATCGCGACGTTACTAATGGAATTATGCTTTAAAGAGCTATTTGAGTTTAAATTGCTCCAGTCAGATCCTAATTTTGCCAATTTTCAGTACCAAGCAGACACTCAAAAAATCGTCCTATTTGACTTTGGCGCCACCCGCACCATTAGCGACACATTATCGCAAGGTTATCTGCAACTGATGCAAGGTGCGATTGTTGATGATAAACAACAAATGACACAAGCAGCGCAACAGATCGGCTTTTTTCAAGACGCCATCGACCCACAACAGAAACAGCTAATTATTGATATTTTCTACCAAGCTTGTGATCCACTGCGCTTTGATGGTGAATACGATTTTGCTCAAAGCAGTTTAGCTAAACGTATCACTCAGGCAGGTAAAGCCATGAGCACCCAACAAGATGAATGGCATACCCCACCTACTGATGCCATTTTTATTCATCGTAAATTAGCAGGTATGTATTTACTCGCGGCAAAGCTAAAAGCAAAAGTAAACGTCGCTAAATTATTTTCTGTTTATCAAACTCAAATCGGTAAAAAAAATGTGTAACATGTCTACTTAATCTTTATTTTACTCGCCATTTACCATGGCATATATGGACATAGTTATGATTAACCTTACCTTTCACCGCTCATGGCGCATCATGGGCGTAGTTGCATTAATGCTCTGCTTACCCAGTTATGGCCATGAAGCAGAAAAAACAACAAACCAAACCGTAAAACCTAGCCTTGAAGGCCAGCTGACTGTATCAAAACTTGCTGATGGAGTGTATTTACATCACTCCTATATGAATGTCAGCAATTTCGGCTTAGTCGAAGCGAACGGCCTTGTTGTGGTTGAAGATAAACAGGCCTATATTATCGATACGCCTTGGACCGACAGCGATACGGCCAAGCTTCTTGACTGGATTGCCCAGCAAGGATTTACCCCAGTTGCCAGTATTTCAACTCATTCCCATCAAGATCGTGCTGGCGGTATCGGTTACCTTAACAGCCAAGGCATTGCGACCACAGTATCTGAAACAACCCAGAAGATTTTAGCTAAAAATGCTAAACCTATCGCTAAAAACACCTTTGGCGGCACACAATACATAATGAAAACGGATTTAGTTGAAGTATATGATCTTGGGGCCGGACATACCGAAGATAACCTTGTGGTATGGCTACCCGCACAAAAAATATTATTTGGCGGATGTTTAATCAAATCGCTGAATTCAAGCGTATTGGGTTATACAGCCGAAGCAGACATGCAAGCTTGGCCATTAACGGTTGCCAAGGTACAAGCCCAATTTCCGCAGGTGAAAATGGTAGTACCCGGTCATGGAAAGGTTGGGGATAAAGCATTGCTAACTCACACCATCGCATTACTGAACAACTTAAGCATTTAAAATCAAAAAGATAAATCTATTGCGTCGATATGCGATAGCTTATTAACCATTGAGTTCAATTGAACTCGCACAAGGAGAGTTACCATGTTTAGTCACGTTATGATCGGCGTTAATGATATTGATACATCAAAAAAATTCTATGATGCGATTTTAGGTGCATTAGGCCATGCTCCAGGACAAATTGATCCTAAAGGTCGTTGTGTATACATGACAAAGACGGGGATTTTCATACTCACTAAACCGATTAACGGTGAGCCAGCATGCCATGGTAATGGTACAACAATTGGTTTTGCTGCAGAAACACCAGCGTTAGCAGATGCATGGCATGAGGCCGGTTTAGTCAATGGTGGCACCGCGTGTGAAGATGCGCCAGGTATTCGACCTGGCCCTGCATTTGATTTATACCTTGCTTACCTTCGCGATCCAGATGGTAACAAGATGTGCGCCTTACACAGAGTGGCAAAGTAATCGTCGCTAAGCATTAACCACTATATGGGTGACGTGATTGTACTTCGCCCATTTTTATTTAAATATCAGTATAAATATCAATTAGCTGACTAATTAATCGATTCAAATACAATCAAAATCCGAAGCTAACATGCCAATATTTATCAGCAACGGTTTTTTATGGTTACTCCCTTGTGCTCTCTTTTACAGCTAAAATAATTCCATTCCATATACCTCGAACACTTATAGATGCACCAAACAGTACAACAAGGTAAAATAATGGCCCTTTGGTGTAGTGAGTGTGTTTTTGATGTCTGTTAACGACCCGTGTTTTATTCCTTTCAATGATGCAATGGCTTTCAATAACACGCTTGCAAAACAAGGGTTGCCTGACTCTTTCACCTTCCCGTTTTATTATCAACCTCATCCAATATGTTTACTGGCAGCAAAGCAGTTGCAGCAGGAGTTACTTGAGGCGAATCCCTGGGGACATAATTTTGGCTTAGACAGCGAAAATGATCGCGGCATGGTGATTGGTAAAATGTTTGGTGTATTAGTGGTGAAGAATGCACACGGGCAACTTGGTTTTTTAGCGGCTTTTTCGGGTAAGTTAGCCGACAACAATATCTTACCGCCGTTTGTGCCACCAGTGTTTGATATGCTGACCCAAGACAGTTTTTTTAGTGCTGAAAATAAACAGATTAACCACATTAATCTGTCGATTAGTCAGCAAGAAGCAGATCCATTGCTGGCAACATTAACCGCGACGTTAGTTGCGCAACAACACCAAGCGGAAAGTGAACTTGAGCAGCAACGTAACGCAATAGTTGAAGGCCGCAAGCTGCGTAAGCTGCAACGTGAGCAAGCAGATGATGCATTAGCGCAAGCAAGCATCAGTGACGATACCCATAGAACATTGTCTATCGAGTTAAGCCGTCAAAGTGTGCAGCAAAAGCATCAGCTAAATGCGTTAAAGCAACAGTGGCAGACTCAAGTTGAAGCCACTAAAGTGGCATTAGATACGCTTCAATTGCAAATCAAACAGCTTAAACGTCAGCGCAAACAACTTTCAAATGGATTGCAAAAAAAGCTGTTTGCTCAATATCAGTTTTTAAATGTCTTAGGTGAAGCACGAGATTTAAACGATATTTTCAATGATGCACCTAATCATTTACCACCAGCAGGTGCAGGCGAATGTGCGGCACCTAAGTTACTGCAATACGCATTTACACATCAATTTACTCCAATTGCGATGGCAGAGTTTTGGTGGGGCTCATCGCCAAAATCTGAGATAAAACAGCATAAAAACTACTACCCGGCTTGTCACGGAAAATGCCGACCTATTCTGACTCACATGCTAAAAGGCATGCAAGTGGATGACGATCCACTGTTGATTAATCCGGGTAAAGATCAGCACATTGATATTATTTATCAAGATGATGCGATGGTGATTATTAACAAGCCTGCTGAATTGTTATCGGTACCGGGTAAAAATATCACCGACTCGGTGTTTAGTCGTATGCAGCAGCTATTTCCCACTGCGACAGGGCCGCTGATTGTTCATCGCTTAGACATGTCGACCTCAGGCCTAATGGTGATTGCACTCACCAAAGAAGCTAACAAAGCTCTACAACAGCAGTTTATTCAACGCAGCGTCACTAAACGTTATATCGCGCTAATTGAGGGTGTACCAAGTCAAGATGAGGGAGATATTAGTTTGCCATTGCGGGTGGATTTGGACGATCGTCCGAAGCAGTTAGTGTGTTATGAGCATGGCAAACATGCCGAGACGCATTGGCAAGTTTATCAACGTCAAAGACAGCGCACTTTAGTATATTTGTACCCTAAAACCGGGCGAACCCATCAATTACGCATGCATTGTGCCCATCACGATGGTTTGCACATGCCAATAGTCGGTGATGATTTATACGGCATCGCCACCAACCGTTTGCATTTACACGCCCAATATTTAGCGCTTACTCATCCGCTGACTGGCGAAGATATGGTGTTTGAAACGAAAGCCGATTTTGAATAATCATCATATGAAAATAGAGACAACATCAGTAAAAGTATCTAAAGACACTTTTACTGATCTACTCGAACACACTGAGTATTAAGTGATTGGTTGCTTTAATACTACAACTTAAAGCTACTGACCTCTTGTTGTAGTGATGCAGCTAAATGAGCCAATTTCTGTGCTTGTGTCATTGAGGTTTTCGCTTCAATTGACAAGTTTTCCGATACTTCGCGAATAGATTCCGTATTACGGTTTATCTCACTTGTCACTGAGGTTTGTTCTTCTGCTGCCGTGGCAATTTGACTCGCCATATCTGAAATCTCATTAATCGCTTTAGTGATCTGCAATAAACTCTCACTAGCCGAATTAGCATCCGATACGCTGGTTTCAGCCATTTCACGGCTTTGTGTCATTGACTTAACAGCTTTTTCCGCCGTTTTTTGTAGGGTCTCAATTGTAGCTTGAATTTCTTGAGTCGATGAATGAGTACGTTGTGATAACACTCGAACTTCATCAGCCACTACAGCAAAACCTCGGCCTTGTTCTCCCGCACGAGCGGCTTCAATCGCAGCATTCAATGCCAATAAATTAGTTTGCTCGGAGATCCCGCTAATGGTTAACAGAATGCTGTTAATTTTCTGTGAGTGTTCATTCAAGTCACCAATAATCTGCCCTGCTGTGCTCACTTCTTTGGCTAGACTTCGTATTGATGCTTGGCTTTGCATTACCTGTTTTTGACCGTGGGTTGAAAGCTCTACCGCATCTTGTGCTATATGTGCTGTATGTTCGGCATTGCTGGCAATCTCTTCGGTAGCACTGGCCATTTCAGTTACGGCTGTGGCGACCATAGTCACCTCATCTTGCTGAATGACAATACGATCGCTATTTTTAACCGCTGATGCACTGCTATCTGTCGCTTGATATTCTAATTGGCCTGCAATTTTATGCATCCGAGAAATCATCCCGTGAATACGTTCAGCAAATTGATTAAAACCAGACGCTAAGCGACCTATTTCATCATGACTGTTGGCGGTTTCAATACGCACGGTTAAATCACCTTCTCCTTCGGCAATATCGTTTAGAGCTTGGGCAACACGTTCAAGATCTTTAAATTGAATTTTAAAAATAACGGTAAGCATTAATCCGAAAAGAATAAGTAAAGTCGCCCCTATCGCAGACATCCACCAAGCGAGAACGGTAGCCGGTGACATAATTTGTTGCTTATCCATTACGAAAATTAATGCCCACTCTGTCGAAGGGATTGCCGCAACATACAAAAGCTTAGTTGTACCATCGAGCTCACGCTCTTCAATACTGTTGGCTTTGGACCTTTGTGCTAACCAACTATTAGTGAATTGTTCATCGACGCTACTGAGTTGTTTATTATTCAATTGACTATGTGGATGGCTGATAATCAGTCCGGTATAGTCAACCATTACAGCGTAACCATCACCCGGGACGTCTAAGCTCTGGACGGCATCGGTTAACTGAACAATGGTTAAGTTAGCGGCGGTAACACCAAACAATTTGCCATTAGCCATCACAGGTGCAGCAATCGTCACAACTTGCTTCTGTAAAGTAGTACTAATATAAGGCGCTGTCATAATCATACTGCCTGCGGCCTTCGCATCTATATACCAAGGTCTTACTCTTGGATCATAACCTGCGGTATTTAATGCAGGATCTTGACGGTACATATTGCCTTGTTCGTCACCAAAATAAGTTAATGCAAAGCCTACAGCGTTGTGAGCTTGGAGTAAAAAAGGCGTGATATTAACAGTTGGGTCAGCTTCAATGGTTTGTTTCAGGCTGGTAATGGCCTGCTTTCTATCTTGCATCCATTCGCCAATTCCTTGAGTAAAGGTCACTGCTAGTTGGTCTATTTCATCTTGGGTATTGGTTAATGCATTATTTCTAATAACATAACTAGATATGCTCACCAACACCACGATAGTGATCAGTACTGCAAAAAGACTGCTAAAAAGCAGACGTGTTTTTAGTGTCGATTGCATGAGCTCTTCCTTTATAATCCAAAGTTTTCCAGTGATACGACTTTATATCGGCAGCAAATGTCAAAACATGCGATCGTAAAACACTAAAAAAATTAATCGTTGATTCGGATTTTACCCCTGGCCAGGACAATCATTGATTTAGCAGTCAATCATTTAGCATCACAACTTAACCTTAAACACATTCTGCTGCATGTACGCATTCCATCATGACCCAATAGAGCACTCTGATGATGAGTCATTTAAAATCTGAGTATAGCTGAACCCAAAAGATAACAATACGTTAACAATTTGATTTGTATCATACTCCCTAGTTAATAATAAAACCAAAAATATAATTTCAGATCTTATGTCTCAGTTATCGCTCCATGAGGTCAACATTCGCGTAAATGTTATCCTTGCCATTAGCGCTGACAGTTGAGTTTGCCAAGCATGCGCTGTCGCAATAGCCTCGTTGGCGAGCAAACTTATTCGATAAGTTTTATAGAAGTTTATTGCTGAAAGTGACACACGAGTGAATTTGATAACAGCGGATTTATATTGAGCAGAAATACATCACGGATTACCAACATCGACTTCATTGAGCGAGGATTAAGCAGAAGGAAAAGTTCACAAAGGCTTGAGTAGAGCGAACCTTGTACGTTATTTCATTAAAAATATAGCGCTTAACTAACGGATTAGCTTATCAATAAGCTAACCCGTGTTGATGGCCTGTGTTATAACTCAAACAACACATCGGTGCGGATAATGTATTTAACCCCAGACAAAATAGGCTCTGAGCTATGAATACAATGCAGCGGATGCATGCCATGTGGGAAACACAATACACTTCCCGCTGGCGTTCGCACGTCAACTTGACGCATATTATCGCCATGTTTTGCTGGTAAACTTGGGTTGTCGGCATTAACTAAAAAGCGCGTGGCACCGCCTTCAAAGTCTTCTGTCAGAAAGATTAAAAATGTCAGCAGGCTATAGCGATCGCCAAAAGCATCTCGCACTAACTGACCGTCTATAACTTGGCTTCCCGGCCACGAACCATCTGAATGCGGCTTAAAGAAATCACCCTGATTATAGCGATAAAAACGAAAGCGATTATTGAGTCCCAAGGCTGCTTTACCAGCAAAAATGTCCAAGTTATCATCCATAAGATGGTTAACTCTATTCCAAATAACTTGCTCTGTGGTGTTATCAACCACCCAGGTTAAACTGTCGTTATGGCGTACATTGCGTGGTAATGACACCGCGGCGTCGGGTAAAAAGCCCATCGACTCACTCACCGAAATTAGCCGTTTACACTCATCTGGCGTCAATACATTCAATAATTGGAACGCACCTGGCACTTCGGCTAACATTTTTTTACTCACGTTAGCACGCTCAGTTTCGGTCAACTTTGCTTCATTAAGCTCAGCCACATTAGCGTGATAATTAGCCCATGTCGGCAATGCCGGATGTTCAGCGCCGGGTTCTAGTGCCACCACAAAATAATCTGAATTTACTTTTGCTGTGTTCATGTCTTTATACCTTTAACCATAAAATGGGCTAGCAATGTTTAACTAAAAAAGTGTGAGAGTTATTGTTTAATAAACATTATTTACTAAAAAACAACTGCTTACGAATAAGTGTGGCTAACCGCAAAAATTAATAACTCATCACTCGCACTTGAGCAAATTGGCGATGCCCTGCTGCAGTGCCATGAAAACCAAAACCACTTTGCTTAGCTCCTACCCATGGCGCATTGCCAGCACCAGCACCTTGATTAACCCCAACCATGCCAGCCTCAAGTTGTTCGGCAACGGCTTTAGCGCCTTGGCCACCAAACACCACAGCAGCTAAACCATAGTGGCTGTTATTAGCGCGACTAATGGCTTCATCAATATCACTAAAACGGCTGATAGCCACTACAGGGCCAAAGGTTTCTTCACGTTCTAGCAGCATTTCAGGAGTAATATCTGTGACAACTGTAGGTTGAATAAACGGTAGTTCATAGTGATCACTACCTAATAAAATACTCGCGCCTTTGGCGGTAGCATCTTGTAACTGCTCAAGTACTTTTTGGTGCTGTGTAGGATTCACTATCGGGCCAATATTCACATTCGCGGCGTCCCATGCCCCCACACGATAACGGCTGGCTAAGGCCACCACTTTTTGTTCAAACTCATCGGCAATTTGCTGGTCTACATACACTCGTTCTGTGGAAGTGCACATCTGCCCAGCGTTTTCAAACGAGCTTGCCACCGCAAAACGCACCGCGGCATCCATATTGGCACCAGCCATCACAATCATAGGATCGTTGCCGCCAAGCTCCAT
>TARA_R110002051_G_scaffold95293_6_pt1 | contig 14082 bp, 14 predicted proteins | sample TARA_R110002051 | Tara Oceans TARA_R110002051 (sample SAMEA4397023) | marine metagenome | biome: Polar Biome; feature: [MES] marine water layer (ENVO:01000295) within the mesopelagic zone...; material: water (ENVO:00002006), including particulate matter (ENVO:01000060) such as......
GCGCTAAACCGAAGTCACTGCCGGGAGCGGGGATATCCACCCCCTCATCGGCATATTGGTTGAGCTTGTTGCGCAGCGTCCGGATCGAGATGCCCAGTATGTTGGCGGCGTGGGTCCGGTTGCCCAGGCAATGGCCGAGCGTATCGATAATCAGGTCACGTTCCACATCGGCCACGGTGCGGCCCACCATCGAGCGGGCCACGGCGTCCGCAGCGGCGGCCGCCTGGCTGGCAAGCGAATGGCTGGCCACAGCATCGGAGAGCCCCGTGCCGTCGGGCATGCGGATGGCATCAGGTTCGATAACATCGCCCGACGAGAGCAGCACGGCGCGGTGAAGGGTGTTTTCGAGTTCGCGGACATTGCCCTGCCACGGCGCGCGCAGCAATTCCTCTCGCGCCGCCTGGGACAGGATGCGCTGGGAAAGGCCGTTGGCCGCCGAATAGCGGGCGACGAAATGGTCGGACAGGGCGACGATGTCACCGGGGCGATCGCGCAGCGGCGGGAGCTTGAGATTGACGACGTTCAGCCGGAACAGCAGATCTTCACGGAAGCGGCCTTCCTTGACCTCGGTTGCAAGCTCGCGGTTGGAGGTGGCAAGGATACGGATATTGACAGGAACCGGCTTGGTGCCGCCGACGCGATCGATAACCCGTTCCTGAATGGCGCGCAGGAGCTTGGCCTGCAGGCGAAAATCCATTTCCGAGATTTCGTCGAGGAGAAGGGTGCCGCCATTGGCTTCCTCGAATTTGCCGACCCGGCGGGCAACGGCGCCGGTAAAGGCGCCCTTTTCATGGCCGAACAGCTCGGATTCGAGCAGATGCTCGGGGATCGCCGCGCAGTTGATGGAGATGAATGGCCGGTTGGCCCGCTTGGAGCGGGCGTGGAGATATTTGGCCATGATCTCCTTGCCGGTGCCGCTCTCGCCGGTGATGAGAACCGAGGCGTCCGAGCCTGCGATCTGGTCGGCGAGCTTGACGACCTTGGCCATGGCGGGGTCGCGATAGAGAAAGTCCGAGCTTTCCCGCGCGACGGCAGCGATGACCGCGGCGATCAGTTCGGCGTCCGGGGGCAGAGGAATGTATTCCTTTGCCCCGGCGCGGATGGCGTTGACGGCGGCGGCGGCATTGGTTTCGGTGCCGCAGGCGACAACCGGTATGGCGATGCGCTCGGCGTCGAGAGCGGCGATCAGCGCTGGGATATCGACCATGACGTCGACCAGCAGCAGATCGGCACCCTTGCCTGACCGCAGGGAAGCCAGGGCGATCTCTATGGTGGCGGCGTGGGCGACCTTGGCGCCACCATCCATGGCCATCTTGGAGGCCTGGCTGAGCTGTCCTTCGAGGGCGCCGATAATCAGTAAGCGCATGGGTGTGGTCTCCTTGCCGGCGGACTAAGGGTTTAGCCGGCCTTGATAATTTCGGTCATGGTGACGCCAAGGCGTCCTTCAACAAGCACGATCTCGCCGCGGGCGACGAGGCGGTCGTTGACATAGATATCAATGGCTTCGCCAACCTGCCGGTCGAGTTCGACCACCGTGCCGATGTCCATCTTCAAAAGCTTTGCCACCGGCATTCTGGTTCTGCCCAGAACCACCGAAAGGCGCACGGGGACGTCAAAGACGGCCTCGAGGTCGGCAGCGCTCTTTTCGTCGTTGCTGGCGTCGTCCTGGTCGACCTCGGCCAGCATTTCCTCAAACGAGATGCCGTCGGGTGCGGTCTGGATATCGTCGTCGCCATCGGCCATGGATCAGTCTCCCTGCTCGGCGCCGCGGGCCGCCAGATAGGCGGAGATGCGGGTGTTGATTTCACTGGATATGGCGTTGATGTCGCGCACCAGCCCGCCATCGGCCCATTCGAGCCTGCCGTCGCCCATGCGGATTTCGGGATCGCCAAGAACGATGAGGCGGCCGGCAAATCCCGAAACCTTCATGCGCTCTTCAGCGATGGCCTTCATGGCGTCGCAAAGGTCGGGATGGCAGCGGATGACGAGGTGCGGCGCCGCTTCGAGCGAGGCCATGCATTCGGATAGCAGCGCTGCCAGCTCGGTCTGTGGTTCGCGGGCAATCAGGTGGGCGGCGAGCTTGCGCCCGACCGATGCGGCGAGCCCGACAGATTGACCCAGATGAAGCTTTTCGTAGTCTTCGATGGTCTGGACCATCTGGGCGACCTGGTTGGCCAGCTTTTCGGCGGATTTGGTAAGTGCGGTCGCCGATTGCGCTTCAACGCTCGATTGTCCGGCGGCGAGGCCCTGCCGGTAGCCCTCTTCGCGCGCTGCGGCGACCATCTGCTCGAACTCGGATTCGGGCATGGTCTTGCTGGCGGGCGGCTTGTGCGCCAGGTCCAGATCGAAGGTGAATTTGTGGGCGACACTCACAGGATCATCTCCTCATCAGCCTTGCCCTTGTTGATGACGATCTCGCCGCGGGCCGCCAGGTCCTTGGCGGTGTTGACGAGGCGGGACTGTGCTTCGTCGACGTCCTTGAGGCGGACGGCGCCCATGGTTTCCATGTCGTCGCGCATCATGCCCGCGGCGCGGGTGGACATGTTGGCAAAGAAGAACTCTCGGGCCGCGTCGGATGCGCCCTTGAGGGCCAAGGCCATTTCCTTTTTGTCGAAATTCTGCAGCAGGGTCTGGATGGCGGCGGATTCGAGGCGGGTGAGGTCATCGAAGGTGAACATGAGGGCCTTGATGCGCTCGGCGCTGTCGCGGCTCTGGTCCTCGAGTGCCGTCATGAAGCGCGCCTCGGTCTGGCGATCGAAAGCATTGAAGATGTCGGCCATCTGCTCGTGGCTGTCGCGCCGCTGTGTGTGGGACAGCGTCGACATGAATTCGGTGCGCAGGGTCGATTCGATCTTTTCGAGGATTTCCTTTTGCACCGGGTCGATCGAGAGCATGCGCTGGACAACGTCGAGCGCGAGTTCTTCGGGCAACACCGCGAGCACGCGCGAGGCGTGATCAGGGGAGATCTTGGTGAGGACCACGGCGATGGTCTGGGGGTATTCGTTCTTGAGATAGCTCGCGAGGATATCTTCCTGAACGTTGGAAAGTTTTTCCCAGATGTTGCGCCCGGCGGGCCCGCGGATTTCCTCCATGATCTGTTCGACGCGGTCCTGGGGCAGAAAGGACAGCAACAGGCGTTCGGTGGTGTCGGAATTGCCGGCCATGGTGCCGGTCGAAGAGACGCCCATGATGAATTCGGCCAGCAGTTCGTCGAGCATCTGCTGGGTTATGGGGCCAAGACGCACCATGGCGCGCGAAAGTGTCCTGATCTCGACTTCATCGAGTTCTTCAAGGATGGGGCGACCGAAATCGGGGCCGAGCGCCAAAAGGAGCGCCGCAGCCTTTTCGTCGCCGCGCATCTGGCGCTGGGTGGCGTCGTCACCGACCTGGAGCCCTTTGGCGGCGCCGCCGTTCGGTTGTGCGTTGGGTTCAGTTAGAGCCATGGTGGTCCTATGCAGCCTCGCTCAGCCAGTCACGGATAATCAGTGAAGCCTGTTTGGGGCTTTCTTCGACCAGTTCGCCGACCATCTTGAGGGCCTTGACCTGGGATTCGCCGAGCGATTTTGCGGTTTCCATCCATGCTTCGGTCGCGGCCTCGCGGGAGCGGGCTTCGGCCAAGGGGTCTTCCTGGGGTTCCTTGTATTCGGCAGGGACGCTCGCGGCTTCGGGCAGGGCAAGCGGCTTGGGTTCGGGGGCCAGGACCTTTTTGACCAGCGGGCGCATGACGAACAGTACGAGAGCCAGCGCAATGAGCAGGGTCACTGCCATCTCGGCAAATTTCATCAGATCGTCGCGGCTGAATTCGAACAGACCCGGCTCGGCGGTGCCCGCTTCGATGCCGGGGCGCTCCGCAAACTGCATGTTGACGACCTCGATCTGGTCGCCGCGATCGGCGTCATAGCCCATGGCGGTGCGCACCAGCGCGGTGATCTGATCGAGTTCGGCCTGCGGGCGCGGTTCATAGATCGCATTGCCTGCCGCGTCGTAGGTATAGACGCCATCGACCACAACGGCGACCGACATGCGTTTGATCGATCCGGCCTCGGTGACTTCGGTTTCGGTGGTCGAGGAGATTTCGTAATTGAGTGTTTCCTCGAGCGAGGACGAGGAGCTTTGCGTGCCGCCTTCGCCGCCCTGCTCGGATGCACCGGGCAATTCGTTGGCAACGGTCACCTGACCCGCACCACCAGGACCGTTCGACTGGTCGCCGGTTTCGACCATCTGGGTGGAGCGGACCACCTGTCCGTCCGGGTCGAAGGTTTCGGAGGTGCGGGTGGAACGGTTGAGGTCGAGTTCGGCCGAGACCTGGACCCGGGCCCGGCCGAGACCGACGACCGATGCCAGCAATTCTTCGAGCCGCGTACGCATGCGGGTTTCAACGCCAAGGGTCCGCTCTTCCACCGCCTGCGCGGTGATCGAAACTTCACCTTCGCCGGTTCCCGACGCCAGAAGTGAGCCCGAACTGTCAACGATTGAGACCGCGTTGGGTGACAGGCCTTCGATGGCGGACGCTACCAGATGCTGGACCGCGCGAATTTCGCCGGCCGAGAGCTGGCCGCGGACGGTCAGAACGATCGAGGCGGAGGCCTCCTGGATGTCGCGGCGAAACAGTTCACGTTCGGGCAGCACAAGGTGAACCCGGGCGCTCTGGACGCGGCTGAGCCCGCCGATGGTGCGGGCCAGTTCGCCCTCAAGGGCGCGAATGTGATTGATGTTCTGGACGAAGCTTGTGGCGCCGAGTGTCGACTGGTTGTCAAAGATTTCGTAGCCGACCTGACCGCGGGCCGGCAGGCCGTCCTGGGCCAGCGACATGCGGATCGTGGTGATCTGGTCGCGCGGGACGAGGAGGGTCGCGCCTTCATTGCGGATTTCGTAGGGAATGCCCATGCCGCCCAGTTCGGCGATGATGGCGGCGGAATCGTCAAATTCGAGGTTGGTGTAGAGGGGGGCGAGTTGAGGGGTGGTCGAGCGAACCATGATGAAGGCGAAAAAACCCAGTATCATGACCGCTACGACGGCCATCGCGGCGATGCGCGCCACGCCGAGCTTGCCCAGCAGTTCCCCCAATTGATTCACGCAGCACCCTTAAGCCTAGTCGTTCGCTTTGTTGGCGCATCCTGCGCGGTTGCACCTTGGAATACGGCGTAAAACAAATCACCGAGCCCACTGGGCAAAATATGCCTAGCCTATGGTAAACAAGGTGTTAACCAACTCTCCCACAATGCAAAAACGGCAATTTTTGCCGGTCCGGGGTGTGGGAAAAGTCGGGGGAATGCACAAAACCCGCCACGGAGACCGTAGCGGGTTTTGATTTTGAAGGCGCGAAAACGTGTGCTGAACGCCGGCGTTCAGCCTTCCCGATAGTGCTGAATCCAGGTGGTTCGCAGCCCGGCAAGACCATGCTTGTCGATGGCGGCTTGCCAATTGAGGAATTCATCGACGCTCAGGGTATAGCGCTCACAAGCCTCTTCGAGACTCAAAAGCCCACCACGAACGGCGGCGACGACCTCAGCCTTGCGGCGGATGACCCAACGCTTCGTATTCGGAGGCGGCAGGTCGGCAATGGTCAGCGGACTGCCATCGGGACCTATCACGTATTTCACGCGCGGACGCATTTGGACGGTCATTTTACTCTCTACTCAACCTGACCATAACCAGCGCTTACACTAGCGCGGGTGGCTTAAAAATTGGCTAAGCGGAAACTTACAACCGGTTAAGATGGCATGCAGAATGCGAGGGCAAAACGCACGCGCTCACGACGTGTGTGCAGCAAATTCAATGGGATAGGCGTGAGAGGGACTTCAGGCCGCTTCCTGCTCGGTCTCGGGCGTTTCCGGATCGGGCGTCGGCTCGGCGTTCGTCGAGCGAACGGCGGAGATCGAAGAGAGCGGAATGCGCAGATCGCCGATCAGGATATAGGGTTCGGAGCCGCTGACGTCGACGCCTTCGACAACACCCTGCATCTCGGTGGTCACGGGAACATATTTTCCATCGCCATCGCGGGCGTCGATGGTGATCGTGAACTGGCCCGAGTTGAGCTTGGTGCCGCTCGAGGTGGTGCCGTCCCAAACGATCTGGTCTGTGCCCGCCTCGAGCGACAGATTTTCGGTATAGACGACGTTGCCGGCAGCGTCCTTGATGGTGATGTTGGTGTTTTCGGCTGCCGCATCGACGCGGTAAACCCAGTTTGCCACACCATCGACAAGGTCGGTGGTCGCCCCCGAGGCGGTGACGGTCTTGCCGACATAGCTTACCGCCTGGGCGTTGTTTGAATTCTGCGAAGACTGCATCATCGCTTCGAGAAATTCATTGGTCTTGAGCTGCTGTTCGACCGAGGTGAACTGCACCAGCTGCTGGGTGAACTGGTTGGTATCGAGCGGCTCGAGCGGGTTCTGGTTCTTGAGCTGGGTGGTCAGAAGCTGCAGGAAGGTGTCGAAATTGTCGGCAATGGTCTTGCGGCTGTTGCCGAGATCAGAGCCCGATGTTGTTGATGTGCCTGAGACGGAATCGACCATAGCTTTAGGTCCTTATACCCAGAGGTTTACGGCATCGAGCCGTGCATAGCCATATGCGGAGCCGGCCGGGTCGGACAGCGCCGCCGGGCCTTGAGATGATTGAGATGCAGGATCGATGACACTCATGCGCCAGGGAGTGCGCTCGGTATCGTTTCCGTCATTGCCGCCACTTTGCTGGCCGAGCGAAAATTCCAGCTCGGTCTTGCTTGCATCGAGCCCGGCGTCGGCCAGGGCGCGTTCAAGAGCGCGCTGGTCGCGCTGGAGCAGGTCGAGGGTTTCGCTGCGCTCGACGGCGAGACGGGCGACAACATTGCCGGAATTGTCCATTTCCATGCGCACGTCGATGCGGCCCAACTCTGGCGGGTTCAGCCGGATTTCAAAGCGGTTGACGCCGTTCTGAACGTGACGGGAAATCTCGGCGGCAATGTGGGGCAGATTGATCTGCGCTTCGGGGCGCTGATAGAGCGCCGCTTCGGGGCGCGCCAGTGCCGTTGGACCCGATGTCGATGGCTGGGATTGGCCGGGCTGGATGGTGAGCCCATCGGGGGTTTCGACGTTTTCCTGCGGCGCGGTGGCAGCCGGACCGCCGGCTGCACCATTTTGCTGCGCGCTCGATCTGGCTTCGTTGCCCGATGGCGACTGAGACGTTTGCCCACCCTGAACGAGCGAGCGTTCGGGACCGGCGGAAGCATCGCTTTTTGCGGCGCCGGCCGCCGGCTTGTCGGAGGCTTCCGGTTCGCCGGTTTCGCCGGACTGGGCGGCAATGGTGGCGGCGGGGTTCAGGCGGGTTTCGCTTTCGACATGTCTGACCGCGACAGTGGCCTGAGCCTGCTCGTCGGCCATGGCGCTCTGGATGGCGGCCACGTGGCTGTCGAGGGTTTTGGCAAGTGCCGTCAGCCGCGCGGCGACTTCGGGCGCGTCCTCACGCAATGTGTCGGCGATGCGCGCCGAGAGCGCGGCAAGGGTATCGAGCGGGCCGAAACCGTCTCCGGCGTCCAGACCCAATTGAGCTGCGAGATCGGAGAGCGCCGTCAGGCCGGGAGAGCCGAGCGGGGGTAAGGGGGCGCCCTGATCGAGAAGGCCCTCTATTCCGGCCAGCAGGTTTTGAAGCTCGTCAAGATCGGTTTCGTCGATCGGTTCACCGTCCTTGAGCTTGCCGGATAGCGCGGCCAGCTTTTCAAGCAGCGTCGACAACTCGGTTCCCATTTGGGTGGCCAGTTCAGTCCCGGCCAGCGGGTCGATGGTCGGGCCGGGCCGAGCCGGGCCGGTGCCGATCTGGTTGCCGGTGCCCGTGTTGGCCGATGGCCCCAGGGCGATGAGGCTGGAGAAATCGATTGCGCCACCGGCTTGGCTCGCGGCCCCCGGTTTGGCGGGGACGGCGGCGGGAGCGGGCCTTGTTCCGATGCTGATCGCGTTGGTCACTTGGTTCGAACTCGTGTGCGCACAATGGGTCGATCAACGCGTTGCAAGAGGGATGCCAGTTGGGAGGTATCGCAGTTTCCCTTTTAAATCAGTTGTTTGGATGATGGTATGTGATGCGTTTTGGGGTTCGGGCGGCAGGTTTGTCCGGGCAAGCGGCAAAAAATGCCGGCCTAAGTTGCGGCCGGCGCCACAAGGGCGTAAAAGCTGCCCATTGTGCCGGATGGGAGTGCCATCCGGTTTGTCCGCTGGCCCTTGACCCCAACCGGATGTGAGAAAAATGGTGAACTCCCTTGGTTTCGACCGGTCCCCCGGCGAAACGCGCGTCGTCGTCGCAATGTCGGGCGGCGTTGATTCTTCAGTCGTTGCCGGACTTCTGGCCCGTGAGGGCTATGAGGTGATCGGTGTTACCCTGCAGCTTTACGATCATGGCGAAGCCACGTTCCGCAAGGGATCGTGTTGCGCCGGGCAGGACATCCACGATGCCCGTCGCGTATCGGCGACCCTTGGCATTCCCCACTATGTGCTCGATTACGAGGAACGGTTCAAAAAGGCGGTGATCGAGCCGTTCGCTGAAAGCTACGCGCTGGGCGAGACGCCAATTCCGTGCGTTTCGTGCAACCAGTCCGTCAAATTCGTGGACCTGATGGAAGTGGCCCGCGATCTGGGGGCTGATTGTCTTGCGACCGGCCATTATGTCCGCTCGCGGATGGTCGATGGCAAGCGCCAGCTTCTGCGTCCCCTCGATGGCGACAAGGACCAGACCTATTTCCTGTTTGCCACAACGGCCGGTCAGCTCGATTTCCTGCGCTTTCCCCTGGGCAACATGACCAAGGACGAAACGCGGGAACTGGCGCGCGATATGGGATTGGTGGTTGCCGAAAAGAGCGACAGCCAGGACATCTGTTTCGTGCCCAGGGGCTCTTATTCCGATGTGATCAGGAAACTGATGCCCGAAGCGGAAAAGCCCGGCGATATTGTCGATGCGCATGGCCGGGTGCTCGGGCGCCACAAGGGAATAATCCATTACACTGTCGGGCAGCGTCGCGGACTGGGCATTGCCTCGGGTGAGCCGCTTTACGTGCTGCGGCTCGATGCGAAGACGCAGCAGGTGGTGGTGGGACCCAAGGCGGCACTTTCGGCCCATACGGTCCGGCTACGGGACCTTAACTGGCTCGGGCCGCGTCCCCTGGCCGAAATGGCCGATGGGAACGGGTTGGCGCTCGAAGCCAAAGTGCGCTCGACACGGGCGCCCCAGGAAGCGGTGATCAACATTCGCGACGGCGAGGTCTATGTGACACTGATCGCCGGGGAAACAGGCATTGCGCCGGGCCAGGCCTGCGTTCTCTACTCCGACGATAGCGCCGATGCACAGGTTCTGGGCGGTGGGTTCATTGCCGAAACGGTGCCGGCGGCGCTCGTCGCCTGAGCGGCGCCCGACGCGCTATTGTGCGTCCTGAACCTCGTCGGGTGTTTGCGCAGTGGGTTCAGAGCCGGGCTCTATTGTCGAGAGGTCTTCGACGGCGCTGGCTCCTGCCACGCTGCCTTCGCCCCATTCATTGATTGTCGCGACGATCGTTGCGCCAATGGTAACGGCGGCCAGAGCGCCGAAAATCAGAAGGATGATGCGATTGCCCCAATTGGGCTTTTCGGTCTCGGCCATGGCGTTCTCCTTGCTGGAGCCGTTCACGTTCTGATGGAATCAAAGCGAGGGCTCTAAACCTTTGTTTTATTGCGTGTCCGAACCTGTAAAGTGGCATCCACTTTGTCTGGACACGCTCCAAGAGCGAGTAGCTGTCTCTGACATAAAGGGCCGGGAGAAAAATTTCCAAGGATATTGCCGCGCCAATCGTCACAGTGGGCGGCAGGCCTTGGCATCTAAAAGGAAAGGCCCGGAAGTGTCCCGGGCCTTTCTGATTAATCGATCGGTTTGAGGCCCGCCTCTATCTGGGCACGCTTGGGTTCGAGGAACGGGGGCAGGGCAAGGTGTTCGCCGAGCGTTTCCATCGGTTCATCGACATCGAAGCCGGGGCCGTCGGTGGCGATTTCGAAAAGGATCCCGTTGGGCTCGCGGAAATAGAGCGAGGTGAAATAGTATCGCTCGACCTCGCCGGAGGTGCGCAGGCCAGCCTGGGCGGCGCGGGCCACCCATTGGTCGAACTGCTTTTTGTCCGGCGTGCGGAAAGCGACGTGGTGCACGCCACCTGCGCCAGGCCGGGCGAAAGGCAGGTCGGGTTCGACGGCAACATGCAACTCGGCCGAAGCACCGCCATCGCCCATGGTAAAGACATGAATTTCGCCCTGATCGTCGGTCGCGGGATGGGTGCGGATTTTGCGCATGTTCATGACGACCGTCAGTACGGCCTCGGAGCGCTTGAGATCGGGCACGCTCATGGTGATCGGCCCAAGCCCCTTGATCTGGCGCTCTTTGGGAACGGGGCTCTTGTCCCAGGGCTGGGCGCCGCCGGCCCTTGTGTCGTTGACGAGCCGCAGGCGTTGGCCCTCCGGATCTTCGAAATCGAGCGCCATGTGGCCGGCCCGTTCGGCAATATCGGAGGTCTTGACGCCATTGGCTTCAAGATGGGTCTTCCACCAGGCAAGCGATGTCTCGCCCTCGACCCGAAATGCCGTGCGCACGACGGAATGGGTGCCGCGCTGTTCGGGCGCGGTGGGCCAATCAAAGAAAGTGATATCGGAGCCGGGCGAAGCTTTGCCGTCGCCATAAAACAGGTGATAGGCGCTGGTGTCGTCCTGATTGACCGTGCGCTTGACCAGCCGCAGGCCCAGAACCTGGGTGTAAAAGCGCAGGTTCTCGCGCGCGTTTGCGGTTATCGCGGTCAGATGGTGCAGTCCGGTAAGGTCGAGGGCCATGACGGTCTCCAAATCCAGTGTTCGTTGAGCGTAACATAGTCCGGCTTGGAGTTCGCCAAAACGGGTTCAAACCGAATTCATTATTCGACAGAGGCGAACGATCACTTTTCGGCGCGGGGATTACCACCAATATGGAATGGACAATTCTAACGCCTTGCCGCTCGGCCGTTTGGGACCGCATAACGCTGGTATTCGCAGACGGCGCCAGCAAATCCGATGTACCCGGTGCAGATGGGCTTGAGAATGCCTGGCGCACCTTATTTCGCTTCGATCTTCAATCCGGCCCGCCTCAAGGTTTCTGCCATGACCGCCGAAATGCCACGTAAATATTGGCGCAACCGAGCGACCGGGAAGATATCGAGGGCAATCCCTTCGTGGGGCGCGCCGCGGGGTGCTCGATGCGGTCATGGCCGAAGTGGGGATCGACCGGACAAAGGTTTTCGCGACCGTTCACCCCTCCTATCTCCTGCGCATGCCCGACCGGGCCAAGGCCGCCCAGGAGCGGAAGGCTTTCGCGCGCGACCTGGATGCCGTCAGGCACTATATGGAAACCATAAAAGGGAGCAGCGTGGCGCTTGACAGGGACAACGCCGGTCCCTAATAAGCCCCGTGCCGTCAGCCCCTCGCGCCGACGGTCGGCCGCCCCGCGCGGCCAAGCCCTGAAGGGGCGGAGTAGCTCAGCTGGTTAGAGCAGCGGAATCATAATCCGCGTGTCGGGGGTTCAAGTCCCTCCTCCGCTACCAAAAATCCTCAATAAAAACAATGACTTAACAAGTTTCTTGCTCTCGATGGGGCCTGAAGCTAAGCTAGCACAGGTCTGGCACAGGCCATTTCCCCTCATTGAAATCATTGAGCTTTCTGGATGTGCTGGACCGCGAGGTAGCACATTCTTAGCACGGCTCGGCTACCTCCATGATGCAAGGGGTGCGGGGTCCATGAACTCAAATTTCTCACAGCCATATTCGATCTATCGCCGTGAAGGCACCAGCAACTGGTGGGTGCGGTTCTCGATCAAGGGTGAGGGGCAGATCAGGCGTTCCTTGGAAACCTCTGATGAAGTCGAAGCGCGCCATAAAGCCCACGAGATTTGGTATGAGGCGCAATACCGGGCAAAGAATGGACTGAAGGCCAAGCCCAGTTCCTTTGCCAAGGTGGCCGAAGAGTTCATAGCGTTGGTCGAGCGCGAAGCCGAACGTGGTGAGCGACCCGCTTATCATGCGCGCGACATTCCTCCGGTGGTGCAGCGCTATTTCATCCCGTATTTCGGCACCAAGGACATCAGCGCGATCACCGAGGCCGACATCGAGAAATATCTCGAATGGCGCAAGGAGTATTGGCTGACCGGACCGGGAGCCCAAATCACCCACATCACCTATGAGCGCAAAGGCAAGACCATCAAACGCCCTCTTGGTGAAAAGCGCATGCCGACGCTCAGCAGGCAGAAATCGGAAACCGTGACCCTGCGCCAGCTTTTTCGGCAAGCAGTTAAGTGGGGCTATATGAACAACGGGCAGGTGCCCGACATTGCCATTGCCAAACCGGGCCAGCCTAACCATCGGCCCAGCTTCGAGCCGCAGGACTTCAAGAAGCTGATCGACATGAGCCTGAAGCGGCTTTCTGACCCCGATATCCATGAGCACCTGCGCTGGGACCGCACAGTCTTGCACTCGCAGATCATGATCGCAGCCTATACGGGTATGCGGCCAACCGAGATGAAGAACCTGAACTGGGGCGATGTTCTGGGCTATGGCGAGGGCCGTAAGCTGCCTATCGGAGAACGCGATATCCGTTTACGGGTGCATGGCAAGGCTAAGAGCCGAACCTTCGTGCCACAGGAAGCAGCATTGCCGTGGTTTGATAGACTATGGGATTTCTGGGTCAAGCACATGGAGAAACCGCCCAAGGACAGCGATCCAGTCTTTGCGACACGCGAGGGAAAGCGGCTCGGCTCGACCAAGAAGGCTTTGGCCGAACTGCTCAAGGCGTGCGATCTCCTGGTGGACTATCGCGGTGTTCGCCGCACCTCATATTCATTCCGGCACTATTACATCAGCCAGCAGCTTGCCCATGGCGTTGATGTGTTCCCGCTGGCCCGGAACACCGGCACCAGCCCCGACATGATCCACAAATTTTATGGGCAGGTTACCAACGAACGCATGAAGGACCACTTGCGGCCTGAGTGGAAGGATGCGTGATGGCGTCGGAAAAGTTTAGTCACTAAACTTCAGGTGGCAAAACCTCTGATGGGCCAAACTCGCTGCCGCGCCGACAGCATCGGCTAATCTCGATACGACTTCGCTCTCAAAAATCACTTGGGTTGGGTAGCTGTGTCGGAGGTGTTAACATCGTGTCAGCCATTTCCCTCCGTTGGTTCATCGAGGTTTGTGTTAGACGAGGCTGTTCCTTGGTGGCGAAGTGTTTCGACACAAAGGGCAATTGGCTGTCGTCGATGCCATAGACGAACTTCACGGCATAGTCGCACATCTGCCTATTGCATTCTCGAACCAGCTGTCGGCTGGACAGTGCAAGAATGGGACGAAGAGCTGCGTCATCCTTAGCGGCTATGAACAGCTTTCGCGGTCCAATCGGGATCGCCAGGTGTCCGCCCTCGATCATGATTCCGTTGGTCCTAATGACAGGGCGGTCGGATGTGAGAAAGTCAAAATCGGCATCAGAGGTGTCGATCACGTGCCAGAGCATATAGTGGATTGTGCGTGCGACGTTGCCACCGTCCATCACCCCGACCAGGGCATTCATCGCCGTTCTATCATGAGCATCCGCTGGTAAGTTCGTAAGCGGGAAGCCCATCCCGTCTGGTGACGGCCGCTGTGGGGCTGTATCGACATGCCAGTGTTGGTGATGGGTGTCATGTTCTATGTCTGCGACTATGCCTGGAGATAGAAGTTTCCACCTGATCGAGGCGGTGCCCGATCGGATGGAGGGCGCTCCTGTGGCGCGGCGGCGTCGATGGTCCGATGCGTTCAAGACCGAGATGGTGGCACGCAGTCTTGAGCCTGGAACCAATGTGTCAGCACTGGCGCGTGAGATCGGGATTTCGCCCTCGCAGTTGTTTGGCTGGCGCGCCGAGGCCATCAAGCGGGGCGAGGTGGAAAGACGTGATGAAGCGGCGGTCCCGGCGCCCACATCACGCGCCAGCCCGATGATCGAGATCGAGGTCAACGACATAGTGATCCGGGTCGGCATCGATATCGGAGAAGACCATTTGCGGCGCGTGATCCGCGCTGTGCGGTCAGCATGATCCCAACGGGTGTAAAGG
>TARA_R110002051_G_scaffold186539_3_pt1 | contig 14076 bp, 14 predicted proteins | sample TARA_R110002051 | Tara Oceans TARA_R110002051 (sample SAMEA4397023) | marine metagenome | biome: Polar Biome; feature: [MES] marine water layer (ENVO:01000295) within the mesopelagic zone...; material: water (ENVO:00002006), including particulate matter (ENVO:01000060) such...
AAGTCGGGCTCGACCATGGACCGCGAGGCGTTCCTGCGTGGCAATTCGGTCTATTTCCCCGACCGGGTCGTGCCCATGCTGCCCGAGCGTATTTCAAACGATCTGTGTTCGCTGCGCGAAGGTGAAAATCGCGCCTCCATGGCGCTGCGCATCGTGATCGACGCCGAAGGCAACAAAAAGAGCCATTCCTTCCATCGGGTGATGATGCGCTCGGCGGCCAAGCTCAGCTACCAGCAGGCCCAGGCGGCCATAGACGGCCAGCCCGATGATGTGACCGGGCCATTGCTCGAACCGATCCTCAAGCCCCTCTGGGCGGCTTACGAGGCCCTTTCGAAAGCCCGCGACCGGCGTGGTCCGCTGGCGCTCGACCTGCCCGAGCGCCGCATCCGGCTCGACGCCAATGGCATGGTCGAGGGCGTCTATGTTCCCGAGCGGCTCGATGCCCACAAGCTCATCGAAGAGATGATGATCCTGTCCAACGTCTGCGCCGCAGAGACGCTGGAAAAACACAAACTCGGCCTGCTCTATCGTGTCCACGATGCGCCGAGCCGGGAAAAGATCGTGACGCTTGGCGAGTTCCTGAAATCGCTCGACCTGCCTGTGCCGCGCAGCGAAGCGCTAAGGCCGAAAGATTTCAACCAGATCCTTTACCGTGCCGACAAGGCCGGCAAGAGCCAGCAGGTCAACGAAATGGTGCTGCGCAGCCAGGCGCAGGCGGAATATGCGCCGGGCAATTATGGCCATTACGGCCTCAACCTCGACCGCTACGCCCATTTCACCTCGCCCATCCGCCGCTATGCGGATCTGATCGTCCATCGCGCCCTGATCCGGGCGCTCGATCTTGGCGATGATGGGCTGAGTGTGGCCGAGGAACAGCGGCTGGGCTCGATTGGCGAGCACATTTCGGCCACCGAGCGCCGCGCAATGGTTGCCGAGCGCGAAACGTCCGACCGTCTTCTGGCGCAATATCTGGCCGCCCATATCGGCGCCCGGTTCACCGGCAAAATCGCCGGCCTTGTCGGCGCGGGCGTGTTCGTCCGGCTCGATGAGACCGGCGCCGATGGTTTCGTCCCTGTTTCCTCACTCGGCCAGGATTATTTCCGCCATTTCGAGGACCAGCAGGCCCTGATCGGTGAACGCACCGGCGAGCGGTTCCGAATCGGCGACCGGGTCGAGGTGCGACTGCTTGAAGCAGCGCCCATGGCTGGCGCGCTGCGGTTTGAAGTTCTATCTGAAGGTGAACGGGTCAAGCCACCCGGCCCGACACGCGGCCGCAGAGACCGCAAGGGCAAGCCGACACCGCGCGGACACCGCGCGAGGAGATAGCCGATGCCATATACCGATCTGACATTGCGCCCGGCCCGGCCCACTTGGCCAGCCATGCTCAATGGCATGAAATGCCGCTGCCCCAATTGCGGGCAGGGAAAGCTGTTTTCGAGCTACCTCAAGGTCGCCGATCAGTGCGATGTCTGCGGCACCGAGTTTTTTCACCACCGCGCCGACGATGCGCCGCCCTATATCGTGATTACCATCGTCGGCCATCTGGCCGTCGGCGCCGTTCTGCACATGGAGATGAGCTCGACCCCGCTTCATCCCCTGACCTATCTGTGGGTGATGATTCCACTCATCATCCTCTCTTCGCTCCTCCTGCTGCCCGTCACCAAGGGCGCGGTCGTGGGCCTGCAATGGGCGCGCTACATGCACGGCTTTGATCCGGTGGGCGCTCATGATGATTTCGAGGATGACGGGCGGAGTTGATCCGCTTGACTTTTGGCGCGAAATGCATAGTTTGCGCCCAACTCATTTCCCGAGCCGTGCGCAAATCCGTCGCGCGGCCTGTTTGTTTCAAAGGCTACCGCGATGGCAAAGTCCAACACGATCAAGATCAAGCTGGTTTCGACCGCCGACACCGGCTTTTACTACGTTGCCAAGAAGAACACCCGCACCGCGACCGAAAAGCTCTCGTTCCGCAAGTACGATCCGGTTGTTCGCAAGCACGTCGAATTCAAGGAAGCCAAGATCAAATAGTTTGATCGAACGCATCTGCCGAACAAGAGAAACCCCGCCACGCAGCGGGGTTTTTGTTGTTTGCACCAGAAAATCCTGAGCGAGGCGGGGTTGGCTGACCCGGTCCGGTTTGTCGAAGAGGCCACTCTTGTCCGATACCGGGCCAGCCGCCCTACGGATCAGGAGTTGCGGCGGACCTGAGAACCGTAGGGGTTTGTACTGAACCGGATCGCGCAAGCGCGTCCTTCTCAGTGCCTGCAACCTACTCCCAGCCGACCCGAACGCCAAGCATTCCGGGGTCGTCCGGCCCCGGTTTCACCATTAATAATGAAGTGTTAACCTTACCGACCGCCCAGGATCAGGCGGCGTCGTGGACCACACGATTGCGCCCGGCCCGTTTGGCGCGATAGAGCGCGATATCGGCCCGTTTGATGACCGATTCCGGTGTATCGCTCTCCTGATCGTTCAGCGCAAGTCCGGCACTGACCGTGATGTTGAGCGGCTTTGCGGCCCCCACCTTGAACTCTTCATCAGCAATGGCACTGCGCACCCGTTCGGCAACGCCCTGCGCGGCCCGCATGTCGGTATCGGGCATGACCACCACGAACTCCTCGCCGCCGAACCGGCAGGCAAGATCGACGCCGCGAATGTTGCGCTGCAGCCGCGTGGCGAACTCCTTGAGCACCACATCGCCGGCATCATGGCCATAGGTGTCGTTGACGGGCTTAAAATAGTCGATATCGAGCAGCATTACCGCCATGTCGCGATCCTGCTCCTGGGCCTTGTTGAGCACCATGGCCAGATGCCGCTCGAAATAGCGCCGGTTGTAAAGCCCGGTCAACTCGTCGATCACCGCCATGGCCATTGTCGAATTGAGGCTCTCACGCAGCTCGACCGTATAGCGCTGGCGCCGGATCTGGGTCTTGACCCGTGCCGAAAGCTCATGCCGCTCGACGGGCCGCATGATGAAATCATTGACCCCCAGATCGAGCGCCTTGACCACCTGCGGGCGATCCTTGTCCTCGGCAACGAGGATAATGGGCAGCGAGCGGGTCTGATCGACAGTGCGAATCTGCGAACAGATGCGCAGCGGATCAAAGCCCTCGAGCGCCATCGAGACGATGGCCAGTTCATAGTCGCCGCCCGACATCTGGAACACGGCCTCCGAGGGGTCGACCAGAATCGTGACCTTGTGGGAATTGCGCAGATAAGCCTCGATGCGTTCGGCCCGTGCCCGCTCGGTATCGATGACCAGAATCCGGCCAGCATCGACAGCAATGCCAAACTCGGTCCGCGCGGTGTCTTCGAGCGCCAGTTCGTGACTGGTGCGGCTGCGGGCCCGCAACTCGTCTCCCAGCCCCTTGAGTCGGGCAAGGCTCTTGACCCGCGCCAGCAATTGCACGTCATCGACGGGCTTGGTCAGAAAGTCGTCAGCCCCCGCCTCCAGACCGCGCACACGGTCGGAAGGCTGATCGAGCGCGGTGATCATAACGATGGGGATATGGGCCGTCACGGCGTCGCGCTTGAGGATCTGGCAACAGGTGAACCCGTCCATTTCCGGCATCATAACATCGAGCAGGACGATATCGATGTCCTGGCTGCGGCAGATCTCGATGGCCTGAGCGCCCGATGACGCGGTCACCACCTCGAAATACTCGGCGAGCAGGCGCGCTTCGAGCAATTTCACATTGGTGGGAATGTCATCAACGATGAGCACTCGTGCAGTCACGGCGCGCGTCCCTTCGGCCCTGAATGAAGAATGGTTGTCTGGCTATTCGGCCTTGCCAATATAGCTTTCAATCGTTTCCAAAAAGTGAGGCACCGAAATCGGTTTTGAGATGTAACCCTCACATCCCCCCGAAAGGATACGCTCTTCGTCGCCCTTCATGGCAAAGGCTGTAACCGCGATCACCGGGATATGGGCGAGGTCGTCGTCTTCCTTGAGCCACTTGGTGACCACCAGCCCCGACACTTCGGGCAGTTGGATGTCCATCAGGATCAGGTCTGGACGGTGCTCGCGCGCAAGATCGAGCGCTTCCAGTCCATTGCGGGTCTGGACGGTATGGTACCCACGGGATTCGAGCAGGTCGTGAAAGAGCTTCATGTTGAGCTCGTTGTCTTCCACGATCATGACGGTCTTGGCCATCTACCCTCGCCCGGCACCGGCAATCGGGTGCTTTGAGTTGTCATTGCTTTGCGCTAACAGCAATGTGTTACGAAACAAGAAATAAGCTGAGTCTGACGCTTTGCGCGATAGGGTCGATACACAAGAACTGCTGGCCGTTGGCGATGCCTGCCTCACCTGGCTCGCCGCTGACGTCAACGAGCTTGAGCGTTTCATGGCGCTGGCCGGTTTTTCGCCGCAACGCCTGCGGGAATCTGTTGGCACGCGCCCGTTGGCCGAGGGCCTAGTCGACTATTTCGGACGCAATGAATCCCTGTTGCTGGCCATGTGTGCCAATGCCGGTCTGGACGTAAACCGCGTCATGGGTCTTTGGCACGGCCTGAACCCGCAGAGTTGATGGTATGGCCGCCGGCGGACATCTGTGCCGCGATTGCTTTGCGACAGGCGAGAGTGCCAAGGCACCGGCCAGGTGCCCCAAATGTGGCTCACCGCGCATCCTGGCTCACCCCGAGCTCTTCTCGCTTTCCATCGCCCATATCGATTGCGACGCCTTCTATGCCTCGGTCGAAAAGCGCGACGATCCGAGTCTGATCGACAAACCGCTGATCATCGGCGGTGGACAGCGCGGCGTGGTCTCCACATGCTGTTATATTGCCCGCATGAGTGGCATCAAATCGGCCATGCCGATGTTTCAGGCGAAGCGCCTGTGCCCGCAAGCCGTTATCATCAAGCCCGATATGGCCAAATATGTCGGCGTCAGCCGCCAGATTCGCACGCTTATGGATTCACTGACCCCGCTGGTCCAACCGCTCTCCATCGATGAAGCGTTTCTCGATCTGTCCGGCACCGAAAAGGTGCACAAGGCTGCACCGGCGGTCTCGCTGGCCCGGCTGGCCAAACGAATTGAGGACGAGATCGGTGTCACCATCTCGATCGGGCTGAGCCACAACAAATTCCTCGCCAAGATCGCCTCGGAACTCGACAAGCCACGCGGCTTTGCCATCATCGGCGAGGCCGAGACCGTATCGCTGCTGGCCGAAAAGCCGATCACCGTAATTTTCGGCGTCGGCAAGGTCATGGCCGAAACGCTGCGCAAGGACGGGCTGATCACCATCGGCCAGCTCCAGCAGCGCGCGCCCGAAGACCTCATGCGCCGCTATGGTGAGATGGGCGCACGCCTGGCCAAACTGGCGCGCGGTGAAGATTATCGTCGCGTCTCGATAGACCGCGAAACCAAATCGGTGAGCACGGAGACGACCTTTTTAACCGATCTTGCCGATTTCGACTCGCTTTCGACCGCCCTGCTCTCATTGTGTGAGCGACTCTCGGAACGGCTCAAAAAGCAGCAACTGGTCGGCGATACCGTTACCGTCAAGCTCAAGACCGCGGGATTTAAATCCCGCACCCGCGCGCAACACATCATGCTGCCAACCCAGCTTGCCACGACGCTCTATGAAACCGGCGTGAAACTTCTGGCCCGTGAGGTGGACGGCACGGCCTTTCGCCTGCTCGGCATCGGTGTTACCGGTCTTGAGGTGGCCACAGGCATCGATCCGGTCGACTTGATCGAACCCGAAATCGCCCGCAAGGCGGCAGCGGAGCGGGCCATGGACAAGGTGCGCGACAAATATGGCCGTGAAGCGCTCGTGCGCGGTAAACTCTACCGCCAGTCGAAAATCACAAAGATCAAACCGGAGAACGATGATGACGATCGAACAGAAACTCAATGATCTGGGCTACGCCCTGCCCACACCCACAGCACCCGCAGCCAGTTATGTTCCGGTGCGTCAGTCGGGCAAGCTTCTGTTTGTCTCCGGGCAGATCTCCCAGGGCCCCGATGGCATCACCAAGGGATGCCTCGGTGACAGTCTGGACGTTGGGGCCGGGCAAAAGGCCGCCGAACTGTGCGCCATCAACATCCTGGCCCACGTCAATACCGTGGTGCCGCTCTCGCAGATCAAGGCCGTCCAGAAACTGACCGTTCTCGTCGCCTCGACGCCAACATTCAACGAACAGCATCTGGTGGCCAACGGCGCGTCCGATCTGTTCATAAAACTGTTGGGCGACACGGGTAAGCACGCCCGCGCCGCATTTGGCGTGGCCTCCCTTCCCCTTGGCGCCGCAGTCGAAATCGACGCCATCATCGAGATAGAATAAATGACATCAAATCCCCCGTTCGCCCGTCCCATCGCCCATCGCGGATTGCACGACAGGGACCGGGGGATCATCGAAAACTCTTTTTCAGCCTTTGCGGCCGCGATCGAACGCGGTTTTGGCATCGAATGCGATCTTCAGTTGACCGAAGATGGCGAGGCGGTTGTCTTTCACGATGACGACCTGGCCAGGCTTGTGAGCGGCAGCGGCCGCGTTCGCTCCGTGCCCGCCAGCGCGTTAACGGAGCTTCCCCTGCTTGGCAGCACTGCGGGCGATTGCCCGCAGACCTTTGCCGCCTTCCTCGATCAGATCAGCGGCGGCGCGCCGCTGGTCATCGAGGTCAAAAAGCAGGCAAATGAGCGCGATACAATCGATCTGGCGAAGCGGGTCGTTCAATCTTTGGCGACCTACAAAGGTCCGTTCGTTCTCAAGACCTTCGATCCCCGCATGATCGTCGCGCTGCGTGGGCAAGGGTTTCAGGGCGAAATCGGCATCATCACCTACGGATACGACAAACCGGACTGGTATGGCGACATGCCCGCGCGCACGCGATTTATGTTGCGCCACCTCTTGCACTACCCGTGGACGCGCTTCACATTCATATCGTGCGAACAGACGGCGCTGACATTGCCAGCGATCCGTTTTTTCCGCGCCATCGGCTTTAAGGTCATGAGTTGGACTGTCCGTTCGTCCGATCAGGCCCGGGTCGCCCGGCGCAATGCCGACCAGATAGTGTTTGAAGGATTCGATCCCGACGCGTGAGTGAAAATTCCGAACTGACAATCTCGGTTCATCCAACCACCGCCTCCATACCTGCCGCCACCTGGAATGCACTTGCATCTTGCGGTGGAGAAAAGCCCGACAATCCATTCCTTGAGCACGCTTTTTTCTCAGCGCTGGAGGAGTCGGGATGCGCCACGGGTGCAACCGGATGGCAGCCCCAGCATATCCTGATTTCACGCGGCGAGACCCCTGTCGGCCTCATGCCGCTGTTCCTCAAATCCCATTCGATGGGCGAATATGTCTTCGACCACGCCTGGGCCGACGCCATCGAACGCGCTGGCGGAAACTACTATCCAAAGCTGCAGTCCTCAGTGCCGTTCACCCCGGCCAGCGCGCCGAAACTTCTGACGCGGGACGGCAGTGCCGACACTCAGACGCTCCTCCTCCAAGCCTCCGAAGCGTTGGCCGAGCGGCTCGGTGCGTCCTCGGTCCACGCGACGTTCGTAACCAGTGACGAAGAAGCAATTGCCGCAGGCGCCAATTGGCTGGTGCGCCACGACACCCAGTTTCACTGGACCAATGACGGGTTCAAGACCTTCGATGAATTTCTCGACACGCTGCAATCGCGCAAGCGAAAGGCCATCCGTCGCGAACGGCGAGAGGCGCTGATCGACGGCATCACCTGCGAATGGGTGACCGGCACCGATCTGACGGAAGCACACTGGGATGCCTTCTATCAGTTCTACATGGACACCGGCGCGCGCAAATGGGGCCGCCCCTACCTCAATCGTGAATTTTTCTCGCGCATCACCGAAACCATGGCCGACAGCATTGTCCTGATGCTGGCGCGCGATGGTACCGACTATATCGCCGGGGCGCTCAATTTCCTTGGCGCAGACACGCTCTATGGCCGCAATTGGGGTGCCATCCGGGACGTGCCGTTCCTCCATTTCGAACTCTGCTATTACCAGGCCATCGACTTTGCCATTGAACACGGCCTGAAGCGCGTCGAGGCCGGCGCCCAGGGCCAGCACAAGCTGGCGCGCGGCTACGCCCCGGCCATCACCCGTTCGATCCACCACATCGTTCACCCGGGCCTGCGCCGCGCCGTTGCCGAATATCTCGAGGACGAGCGCAAATATGTCGACCTGCAGAACCAGGAGCTGGCCGACTACGCCCCCTTCCGCAAGGGATAGCAGGGTTTGTTCCTGATCGCCGTTCGGCTATAGCTCGGATTGAAAAGCAAGGGAGCGTGTTATGACTGCTTACGATCCGGACAATATCTTCGGCAAGATCCTCAAAGGCGAAATCCCGAGCCACACGGTCTATGAGGACGACGACACGCTGGCCTTCATGGATGTGATGCCCCAATCGCGCGGGCATACGCTGGTGATCCCCAAGACCGGTTCACGCAATCTGTTCGACGCCGAACCGCAGGTGCTGGCCGATCTGATCCAGAAAACCCAGCGGGTCGCCAAAGCCGTCATGACCGCCATGGATGCCGACGGCCTGCGTGTTGCCCAGTTCAACGAAGCTCCGGCCGGCCAGACGGTGTTCCACCTCCATTTCCACATCATACCCATGTATGAGGGCGTGCCACTGCGCCCCCACACCGGCGAAATGGCCGATCAGGACGAGTTGGCCGCCCAGGCGGAAAAAATCCGCGCCGCGTTTTAAGGTCTGTGGAAAATTGCGGGGATAGCGGGGATAATTCTGGGGATAAGTACGGGGAAAACCCCCAATAGCGCCGGTCGGAAGGCCGGCCTTCTTACTCATGGACAGGCAAGGCGGCGGCGCGCAATGGCGATTGGAATGTTTGCGGAATAAGTGGATCTAGAAAGCGTGCTTTTCATAGGCCGCGAACGGGCTGAGCCCGAGCCAGCTTTGCATCGCCGCACCTACATCGCTGTCTCCGATCCGCGCCAGACGCTGCTCGTTTTCCGCCCTGGCAACGGTTTCGAGCCCCATCCAGATGGCCGTCATGGTGCGCAGATCGGTGCGGACAAAAAGATCCACATCGAACCTCGGATCAACCGAGCATAAGTCGGCGCCTTTTTGCGGATCGCTAAGGAGCCACCAGTTGGCCGATGCAGCGGCAAGGTCCGCATAGATGAACTGTACCGTCACCCGTCGCGGTGGCAAATTCTCCAGCCTGATGTTGCGGCGCATGTCCCACATCAGGAGCGAGGGGTCCGTGTTTTCGAAACTCGGGGCACTTTCAATCCAACGTTGACCCCAAATGCCCACCGCCATGACAACATCGCGCAACCCCTGTCCCGCCTCGGTGAGGACGTACTCGTAGAGTTCGGGCGTCCGCCGCACGAGCCGTCTTTCAACAACGCCGTGCTGTTCGAGTTCACGCAACCGCCGCGCCAGAAGGGCCGGCGACATGCGCGGCACGCCGCGCCGCAGGTCGTTGAAGCGCGTCGATCCAGCGCAAAGCTCGCGTAGGAGAACAATTGTCCATCGGGCACCAAGGATTTCCGACGCCATGGCGACGGGACAAAACTGGTGGTAGCTGGCTTCTGTCATAGACACGCCTCCTGCCGATCCGCCTGCAATCTTAAACGGGCAGAGCAATGAGATTCCAGTTCAGAAGCTGTACCGGCTTGATTCAGGTCGTGAACTGGCGAGATACAGGTGTCGCTGCTTTCATCCTCTCTCGTGAGACGAGAGAAAGGCCAACCATGAAAAAATTCATCATCGAACGCGATATTGCCGGCGTCGGCGCCATGTCCCCCGAAGCGCTTTGCGAGGCGGCGCGCACCTCAAACGGCGCCCTCGCCCAACTCGCACCCAAGGTGCAATGGCAGCATTCCTATTTCACGGCGGACAAGACCTTTTGCATCTATCTTGCCCAAGACGAACACACGATACACGAGCACGCGCGATTGAGTGGGTTTCCTGCCAATGTCGTCACCGAAGTGACCACTGTCATCGATCCGACGACCGGCAGGTAAGCCGGGACCTCACGGCACGGAAAAGGCCGGTCGCAGGACCGGCCTTTTCCAGATTTTGAGGGAATGGTCGAACACCAAACCCGCTTAGGTGTTCTGCTCGGCGTCCTTGGACTTGGACTTGCGGGCCGGCTTCTTGCCGCCCTTGGGTCCGGTTATCGCCTTTGGACGTGCCGGGCGCGGAGGGACCGAGACCAGTTCGAGCCGCGCTTCGCTGCCCTCGCCGACCACTGTCACCTTGACCGAACCGCCCTTCTGGAGCAGGCCGAACAGCACTTCCTCTGCCAGCGGCTTCTTGACGTATTCCTGGATCACCCGACCCAGCGGGCGGGCACCCATCTTTTCGTCGTAGCCGCGGGCCGCCAGCCAATCGGAGGCTTCGGGCGTCAGCTCAATGGTGATGCCGCGTTCGGCAAGCTGGCCTTCGAGCTGGAGAATGAACTTCTCCACGACGCGGTTGACGGTCGAGGACGGCAGCGGCGCGAACGAGATGATCGCATCGAGCCGGTTGCGGAACTCCGGCGTGAACATCCGGTTGATCGCTTCCTCGTCGTCGCCTTCCTGACGCACCCGGCCAAAGCCGATGGGCGATTTCGCCAGTTCGGTCGCACCCACGTTCGACGTCATGATCAGGATGACGTTGCGGAAGTCGACCTGCTTGCCCGAATGATCGGTGAGCTTGCCGTGATCCATGACCTGCAGAAGGATATTGAACAGGTCCGGATGGGCCTTTTCGATCTCATCGAGCAGCAGCACGCAATGGGGATGCTGATCGACCCCATCGGTCATCAGCCCGCCCTGGTCGAACCCGACATAACCCGGAGGCGCGCCGATCAGCCGCGAAACGGTGTGACGCTCCATGTATTCGGACATGTCGAAGCGCAAAAGCTCCACCCCGAGCGTATCGGCCAGTTGCTTGGCCACCTCGGTCTTACCCACACCGGTCGGGCCGGTGAACATGTACGAACCGATGGGCTTTTCGGGCTCACGCAGGCCCGCGCGGGCCAGCTTGATGGCCGACGAGAGGGCGTCGATCGCCTTATCCTGGCCGAACACCACGCGCTTGAGGTTGGCTTCGAGATTGCCCAGCAGCTCGGTATCGGACTTGGAGACCGATTTCGGCGGAATGCGCGCAATCATAGCTATCGTCGCCTCGATATCCTCGACGCCGATGGTCTTCTTGCGCTTGTCCTCGGTCACCAGCATCTGCCGGGCACCGGTTTCGTCAACCACATCGATTGCCTTGTCGGGCAGTTTGCGGTCGTTGATATAGCGGGCCGAAAGCTCGACCGATGCCTTGATCGCGTCGTCGGTATATTTGAGCTTGTGGTAATCCTCGAAATACGGGCGCAGCCCCTTCATGATCTCGATGGCATCGGGGATCGTGGGCTCGTTGACGTCGATCTTCTGGAACCGGCGCACGAGAGCCCGGTCCTTTTCAAAGAACTGACGATATTCCTTGTAAGTGGTCGAACCAATGCAGCGGATCGCTCCCGAGGCCAAAGCAGGCTTCAAAAGGTTCGAAGCATCGAGCGCTCCGCCCGAGGTTGCCCCCGCGCCGATCACCGTATGGATCTCGTCGATGAAAAGAATGACATTGTCCTTCTTTTCGAGCTCTTTCATGATCGCCTTGAGCCGTTCCTCGAAATCGCCGCGATAACGCGTGCCCGCCAGAAGCGAACCCATGTCGAGCGCATAGATTATTGCGGTTTCGAGCACTTCGGGAACGTCACCCTCGATGATCCGGCGGGCCAGACCTTCGGCGATAGCGGTCTTGCCAACGCCTGGATCGCCCACATAGAGCGGGTTGTTCTTGGAGCGACGGCAAAGCACCTGAATTGTACGCTCAAGCTCGATGCCGCGGCCGATCAGCGGATCGATCTTTCCGGCCCGGGCCTTGTCGTTGAGATTGACACAGAAATCGGCAAGCGCCGAACTCTGCTGCGGGCTGCTGCCCCCGCCGCGTTCCTGCTCGCCCTCGAACCCGGGTCCGCCTTCTTCAGCACCGCGCACGGGCCGGTCGGCATTGCGGCCCGACTTGGCGATGCCATGGGAAATGAAATTGACCGCGTCGAGCCGGGTCATGTCCTGCTGTTCGAGGAAATAGGCAGCGTGGCTTTCGCGCTCGGCAAAGATCGCAACGAGCACGTTGGCCCCGGTCACTTCCTCGCGCCCGGACGATTGAACGTGAATGACCGCGCGCTGGATGACGCGCTGGAAGGCGGCCGTCGGACGTGCATCCTGGCCGTTGGGCACAACGAGGCTGTCGAGCTCCTCGTCGATGAACTCTTCGAGATCGGCCCTGAGCGACTCGATATCGACATCGCACCCGGTCAGAACCGAAATCGTGTCGCGATCCTCGGTCAGCGCCAGCAGCAGGTGTTCGAGGGTCGCAAATTCATGACTGCGCTCCCGAGCCAAATTCATGGCCTGATGCAACGCCTTTTCGAGACCGCGAGAGAATGAAGGCATGTTGGTCCTATCCTATTGCTTTTCCATCACGCATTGCAGCGGATGCTGGTTTCGGCGCGCGGCATCCATAACGTTGGTGACCTTGGTTTCGGCCACCTCGTACGGATAAACCCCGCATTCCCCCACACCTTGATTATGGACGCTCAGCATTATGCGCGTCGCATCCTCCCGGGATTTGTTGAAGACCTCCTCCAAAATGAGGATGACGAACTCCATGGGCGTGTAGTCGTCATTGAGAAGCAGAACCCTATAAAGGCTTGGCTTCTTGGTCCTCGTTCTGGTCTTGGTCGCGACACCGGTCTGGCCGTCGCTTCCTTCGTCCCTGTCATCGTCCCCCTTTTCCGGACCGGCCGAAATCGCCCGCAGCACGGCGTGCTTTGCGAGCAGACCGCCGTTGTGCGGCAGGTCAGGTCCGGTGGGGAGGGCAGATATTGGCACGGCTTTTTTTATCCCAAATCAGAAAGGCAAGATGGCCCCATTATGTAGGCAAAATCTCGGCCATGTTAAGGGGCGAAAATCCGATCAATCAGGTGTGATCGCCCACAAGGTTTTTGCATCAAGTTTTAAGCACTTTACGGATTTGTAACCGCATCGGCCTAAAGTGCCTGCGAGTTAGGGTTTTCGGCGCCATCGGGGGACAGCGCGCGACGACCCCAAGAGTAGAGTAACGGTGCGGCGTTTTTCGTACCGGTCCAGTAAAGAGTTGGAGTATCGGGTGCCGACCCTTCTGCGTATCGATTCCGCGCGCGTCCCTTTTGTACGCTTTTTTCTCACACTTGTGATCGCGGCGATGACCCTTGCCGCCGTTTCCGCTGATGCGGCGGCGCAAAATGTGCCGCGTGCCTATGCCGGCATCGCCGTGGATGCCAAGACCGGCCAGGTCCTCTATCAGGACAACGCCAACGAGTTGCGCTACCCCGCTTCGCTCACCAAGGTGATGACGCTCTATATCATCTTTCAGGAGCTCGAGGCCGGCCGGCTCAAGCTCGACTCGAAACTGAGGGTTTCCCAATACGCCTCTCAGGCAGTCCCAACAAAGCTCTGGGTGCAGCCCGGCAGCACGATCACCGTTGAAGACGCCATCAACGCCCTCGTGATAATATCGGCCAATGACGTCGCCCGCGTCGTTGCCGAAAATATTTCGGGTACGGAGTCCCAGTTCGCCGAGCGGATGACGCAAACCGCAAGGGCGCTGGGGATGTCGCGCACCACATACAAGAACGCAAATGGCCTGCCCAACTCCGGACAGGTCACGACGGCCGCCGACCAGGCGATCCTGGGCCGGGCCGTCTATCTCCATTTCCCCCACTACTACGACTATTTCCAGGCCCGCAGCTTCAAGTACAACGGCAGAACCTACAACGGGCACAACGCCCTTCTGGGCCAGAACGGCGTCGATGGTATCAAGACCGGCTATATCAATGCGTCGGGCTACAACCTGATGACCGCCGCCCGCTCCAGCAACCGCCATATCGTGGTGATCGGCCTGGGGTTCAACACCGGCGCTTCGCGCAACGCGCGCGTCGCAGAGCTGGTGCGCACCTATCTCCCCAAGGCGCGCCAGGGCGACTACTGGCGCGAAGCGATGATCCCGCGCCCCACCCTGCTCGGCAATGGCGTTGCCGTGGCATCGGCGGG